>ERZ773138.417-NODE-417-length-51431-cov-32.643024_pt1 | contig 51431 bp, 67 predicted proteins | sample MGYA00511114_ERZ773138 | MGnify/ENA primary metagenome ERZ773138 (study PRJEB29015, sample SAMEA2737805) | human gut metagenome | biome: human gut; feature: human-associated habitat; material: faeces | place: China | collected 2012 ...
AGCCTCCACCGACAAGCAATCCCTGCAAGAACTTCTGCACCTTTTCCCAAGTGATAGTTCCTTTTGCGGTGTCATCGTTTATCTTTGAGATGAAGTGCTTACTTCCCTCTGTCGCAACCTGACTCTTGACCTGGGTAGTTGTCAAGCCTGCACCAGTTCCTCCATTTCCGCTTTGGAGCGACGAAATCTGCTGCTGAATCTTCTGGATAGTACCAACCTCTTTATCCTCACGAAGAGTTATGTCGTATGTCGGTATCTTGCCATCTTCTTCCTTGATTGTGAGCTGATCTATGGATATTACACCGCCAATTCTGAGGTCAGTATCCTCAAACTCCATCAAGTCTCCGGCTTTGAGCGTATCATGAAGACTCTTGATAACTCCTGTAGTATCCTTTTCAGCAAGATCATGCTGTCTTGCCATGAAAATCTCATCAACCTTAGGCTGATAGACGTACCTTGTGTAGTCGTTCTTGTCAATGAATGCTATGGCGTATTTAAGGAGTTTCAGAGACGCAGCATTGACATACGAATCAGGAAGTGTGATGTCGGTAAGAACGAAATGGTCGCCTTTCTTGATAGGGTAGTCCTTGTATGGAAACCAAAGCTCAAGAGCGTCGTCCTTTACTCTTTCAATAGTAAGCCTCCATCTTCCATCAATCTTGGTTGAGGATGCTACCTTGAATGTTCGTCCGCCACACATACCATCCTTCATCGAGATGGAGAAGTCGTCATCCTTTAAGTCGTTGATATCAAAGTCGATAGCCTTTTTAAGATAGATATCAACATTCTTTACGGTTTCATTATCGCCAAATCTTCCGTCATCATCAGGAGCCACACCCTCATCAATCTCATCAACACGTACGCCACCGATTTCCATCTCTTCGATAGTAGGGTAGATTTCAATAACTCCATTTGTCTTATCATCTGTTTCAAAGAACTGCGATGCAGAACGAAGGCCAATCTGCTCGATGTTGATAGAATCGATGTATGGCCTGTGCGGATCTGTGGAGAATTTATGCTGTCTCCCGGTAGGATTCACGTACTTCTTCTCTTCATCCGTGAGTGTGTTATAGAAATCACTCAGCGATACATGAGGGAATCCAGGCAACATAAGTCTGTTGATGGACATGTTGTTCGGAAGATTCTTTGCGTACTCCTTCATGGATGAAGGAACTGCCTTCTTGTTGAGACCGGACGTGATATACATCTTTGTATTTCCGGCCTTGACCTGCGCAATAAACGCATCAAGCTTCTCCTTTGATTCCTCATCTCCGGTGTCAGTCTGTGTTCCCTTCAGCTCAGAATAGAATCTACATTTTTTAGAGTCGTATGCCTGTGTTACATAACCGGTAATCTCAGTTTTGAAATCAAATGTAACCTTAAGTACCCAACCGAGAGACTGCTCGCCAGTTTCCCCAGGAACAATATACTTTCTCGGATTCTTGAAATATGTTTCTATATAATCGAGGTCCAGTTCAAGTGTAACATTCGTGCTGGCCCCGACGACTTTCGTGATGTTCGCCACATACTTGACACCGAGGTCCGCATAGTAGTGAGAAGGAAGATTCTTCTCGGAACCATATGCTCTTAGTCTTGTAACGACACTCTGATCGGAATCAGCGTTCTGAACAATCTCATAGAGTCCATTGCCGAGTCCGTACTTGAAGATATGATTAGCCTGTATTCCGGTAGTACCGACATAGATGTTTCTCCCTCTGACGATGAAGTTTATGTCCCACTTCTCGTTCACAAGCGCAAGGGCTTGCCAACAGGTCTGCGAATCCACTGTAATAGACATCGATTCGATGACGTTATCGTCGGTTTTCTCACCATAAACCGACAACCACTCACTTTCGAGGGCTCCACGCTGCACGGAACGCTCCTTGTTTCGGGAGTAAATCTTCCAAAGACCTGCACCAATCTGCTCGTTTAAGCATGCCTGGATTCTGTCGAGCAAATCATCCAAAGTCTGTACATAGAATGGAAATTTCGGTAGGGAAGTGTAGTGAAGCTCGTTATCGTTCAATACCACATCGAGGAACTCTGCCCTGGCAAGCTCATCCTGCAATGCATTGAACTTTACGCTGTCATATACGAAGCCCTCTCCATATGTGTCGGGTCTGGCCTGCTTATCCTTGCCCGGCTCGTAGTTGAGCTCAAACCGCTCGCCACGATAGACAATATAGTCGCCTATCTGAAAGTTGATAGGCACTTCATGCTTGAAATTGATAGTCACGAAGCACTCACCCATCCAAGAATCGGAGTATTCCAATCCATGAACGGTTATCTGCTCTCCGTTAACGTCTGTCAGCTTCGAGCCATCCTTATGATAAATATTCCAAGTACTCATGTGTCTTTATCCTAAATTTGAAATACTGCCCTGTGCGTCCATGATTGGCTTTATGTTAGTAACAGGGTCGTTAAACTTGAAAGTGATAGAGAGAACTAGCAAGTCCTCGTTATCCGGATCTCTATATAGGTTTGGATCAATATCCTTAAGTCTTACATGCTGTCTTCCGATTCTATTGAAGCCGCAATACATCTTCATCATGCCTGACTTGCGGATGTAATCAATAAAAGCCTTACATTTCTCGTTAGCGCCGAAAGCCTCGCCGTGGAACATAAACTTAACCTTATTCTCGTAGGCCGCCATATAGAGACCATCCTTTCCGATATATTCGTCATCACCATGCTCATCGTGCCAATCCCTTTTCGCTGGTTCCTTGACAGAATCACAAGGCTTGAACGGGTTCTCGCTAACGTACATACCGAAGTCGGCGATGGAGTCCTTCACCTCGTTCCCATCGCCTTCCTTCTGCATGTATATCCTGAAATAATCTTTCATACCTAAATCAACTATTTATAAATGCAAATATACAAAATATTGCATAAATTTGCAAGTAATACACGTATAAATATGCGTTAATTGAACTTAAAATCGTGTCTATCCCTGATATTGACTGTTCCGGTAGCTTTCACGACTGTTCCTCCGTATTGGTAGACGAAGCACTTTGCGGTATCTTCGCATTCAACATGAAGCTCTGCACCATCTAACAGATTGACAAACACCCTGGAGAATCCCTTAACCTTCAGGTAAAGTGAAGAGTTGTGCCTTACGTATATCTCTCCACTGTCCATCCAGTCATAGTTGATATTTGCTACACACTCTCCATTGAGGATGACAACCTTCGGATTTTGCAGGTCAACGTTCTCGTCAACATAAACACCATGATCGTGAATGACATCACCAAAGTACTTCTTCATATCTTTGGTCGAAGGCCAGTTCTTCCCGATACAGAAGTCGATACCCTTAACAAACTTCTCGACCATCTCATGCTTGGATGAGTTGTCGTGCCACTCGGCGGTCCACTGAGCGCAAAGACCCAGTGAAACTGCCTCGTTTTTCATTCTGTCTGATAAATTTCTTTTTTCAAACATAATTATTTCATTTTTAAAGATTTCGTACCATTGATAACTCTGTTGAAGTTATCGTTATACTCAATGAAAATTTTCTCGATTCTCTCTGCTGCATCTGCATTGCGCAAGGTATTCCGAGCAATAAGGTTGAGCTGCGTGAGCTGAGATTTTGAAATCTCGCTCATCTCAGGAAGGAACTTGCCCTGCATTTCCCTAATTACAGAGACATCAAGTCTAATCGCGTTAAGATAGGATGCAAAAAGATCACCTGTCTCCTCGGTAATGCCTTTTATCGAGTTGGTCAAAGAGGAACTTCCGTTTTCTCTCAAATCAAGTCCCTTTTCCTTTAGAGCATCGAAGATACCGGTTAACTGAGGAACTACATTTTCGCCTACTTGGTAGAGCTTGTCCGCAAAATCGTCCATGTCGGTCTCATCAAGTTTACCCTTTTCATCAAGGATACCTGTAAGCCATTCGAGAGGTTTTTCAAGTGCCTTCTCCATGATTTTCTGAGATACAATATTCTTCGTAACTTCGCGAACCATTTCCTTGACCTTATTCTTGTAAGCCTCAACCGCATCTTCCCCCTTAGTCCATGCGCTCACAACAGTATCAGTCAGTTGATTTCCCCAGCTCTTCATATCGATAGAGTAAACGTCTTTAAGGAAGTCCTGTGCGAACGTCTTAATCTGCAACTGCATCTCCTTGATTTGCTGGTCGTAGTCAGCAATCTTATCCTTGTCCGTCTTTTTCTTATCCTCCTCAGCTTGTCTCTGCTTTCTCAACTCGTCTTCCTGAGCGTGAAGTAGGGCGAGCTGATCTGCGTATGCGGAAGGATTCGTCTCTGTCTTCATTACAGCGTCATAAGTCTCCTTGCTGTAGTGACTGAAGTTGTGACCTCCAAAGAAATTCTTTCCAATATCGGTCTTAGAAAAAGCATCCCAAGCCTTATAGTCATTCTTGACATCGTTGAGCTTTTTATTCGCATCGGAAGACCTATTGTAAGAATAGATTCCACCGAGTGTCTTTTCAATAACGGAACTGATATTGCTAGATAGGTTCTTCAATTCATTCAGCTGTCTCTCTGCAAGCTTTATCTGTCTGTCGAGCTTGGCATCGTGAGCCTTAGCAAAGGCTTTGATAGGAGAGGTAAATATGCCCGTGACACCTGCAAGGATTCCACCAACGTTGCCGGACTCTGCGCTTGTTACCACCTTTGACAGCGAACTTGACATGCCGGAGAATGTCTCGAAGAACGCAGAAGCGTCCTGCCATCCATCAGACTCTGTGTCAGCTCCGAGAAGGGAAGCAGTCTCTTTGATGTCATTGAATGCTTCACTCAGTCCCTGGACATTCTGGTCGATAATACTTACTACGTTAGCAAACTTATCAAGAGACTCCTTTGCTTTTGTTCCATCCTTAAACAGAATCTCAGCAGCTTTCATCATAGCCTTTCCGCTGGCAATCATGCTGTCACCACGCTTGATGAAGTTTTCGTCTCCCATTTTGAGACCAAGTTCACGAACCTTCTTTCCTTCAGCAATTTTACTTGCTGCGATGGTCATCTGCTCGCTGGCATCAGAAATCTTCTGCTCAGCCATTCCCTTCAGGCCACCATTGAGGAAAGTCTTCTTTGGACTCGTCAGCTTCGATAACTGCTCATCAAGCTGCTTGATTTCCTTGGCGTACTCTCTAGCATCAATGGCTCCGCTTTGTAGAGCCTCATTGATATTCTGCCTGATTCTTGCTCCGATAGTCTGAGCCTTATCCATACCGAGAGACACGATGGCTCCGTAGAAGTTGAGATAATCAGAAGAGTTCTTGAACTTGTCAAGTTTAACCTGACCAATCTCCTTGTCTCTCTGAATCTCATATCTCGCCTTGATGCCAGGATCATTCGTCTTGCTGATAAGCTCGTTGTATCTCTCCCTTATCTTCAAGATTTTATCCTCATAATCTTCTGTCTTCTCAATGATGTCGGCGGCATCTTGCAAAGACTTTACATAATTACCACGGAGGAGTTCTGTAATTTTTTTCCACTCTTCGTACTGATTTGGTAGCTTAAGCTTTTCCTTAGCTTCTCCGTCAGTCATGCTGAGAGAATCCTGAAGATTGAATATCTCATGGTAGTGAGCGTAATACTCGTCCATAAGAGATTGAGTCTTGTCATCCATCTGGAAAGCGTCAATCCATGCGGACTCAGCAAAGAACTTGCTGCCTGTCTTTTCGAGAAGGCTCTTGTACAAATCCCAACGTTCTGACAGCTTGTTCATGGACTCATTGAAGTCAGCTGCCTTTCTCTCGTACTCCTTCTTGTCCTTCTCGTCGAAGAGCCACTCTGCAACCTCACGATAGATTGAAGTCTGGAACTTCTTTCTCTCGGTGGTGTTTATACTGAATCCTCCAAGGAGAGAATGGACAGCCTTCTGATAGTCGTCAAGATTAAGACCGGTAACCTCTGGGAAGAGATTGTAAGTCTTCTTCTTTGCCTCTTCATCAGACATTATGCTCTTGTACTTCTGGTACATCTGCCTTGCAGACTTAAGACTGCTTAGACGCTCCTGTAAACGCTTGAGCTCTATATCTTCTTTGCGACCTGAATTCCCGTTTCTTCCTTTCGGAACCTTATTGGACTTTTTGTCTTGCGGATAGAATTTATAGCCGAGACCTTCCCATGCCGCCTGATTCAAGCTATTGTAGCTTTCCCAAGCCTCATCTCGAAGTGCCTTAGATATCTTGCCGCGTTTAAACTTGTTCTCGCGGTTCTTATACTCGTTGTACCTGTTCTGCAACTCTGTTTGCAGGTTATTATCCGTATTGTAGTCGGAAGTTTCGTCAAGATAAGAATCGAGCATAGTCGCCTGTGTTTCTACCCTCGCTTTACTCTTTCCTGTCTTGGATAAATTTCTGCGGACTCTTTGCTGCATAGGCGTCTTTGGTTTCTCGACCTTGCCGCCACCTGCTTTCTTTGGCTGTTTTGCACCAGCCTCCTGATAGAAGATAGACTTCAAGTACTCACGAATCTGAGGAACATTCACCTTGCACGCATCGAGCATTCTTTCTATCATGCTCGCAAAGCGTGAAGAATTCCTGTTGCACCACTTCGAGAAATCTACACCGAACAGGTTGAATGACTTCTTAAGGAAGTTAATGATTCTAGGAATATTCTTCTTAGCGATATCATTTATCTGATCACTAACCTTGTTTGCCCTTATTCCTATTTTGTAAATGCTATTTGCAATATCATTGCTTCCGTTACTTGACTTCAAAACGAAAGAATCCCAATTTGCGCCTCCTCTTTCTGCAAGAATACGAATCTTCTCATCGAGAGACATGGCTCTTTCCTCTGGCTTCAGGAACTGATTAGCAACGCTATCCATTCTCGACTTTGTATCTTCGTCAAGTCCAGATAAAAGCGTCTGGTACTTGATAACCGCCTCGTTGAGGTCTTCGACAGCATCCTCCATCGTGTCTGCAAAAGGATTACCGGAACCCCAACCACCTGAAGCTCCAAGTGCTCCAGCAACAACATCCGAGTCGTTTGCTTCCTGCTGTGAGTTGTCACGAGCGGCAACTATTCCCTTATTGAGAATATCATACTGCTCGTTAAGATTCTTCGCCCTTGTAATCTGATCTTCTATTGTCTGTGTGTAATCTCCGCTGTTTCGAAGAAGCTCTTTCATTGAGTTTACTCGCTGTTGTAAGTCCGCGCTGTTTGCCGGCTTCTCATTTGCGAGCTCATCCTCGTAGTTTTTCTTCTTGTTGTATGCAGAATCCCTGAAACCCTTTGCATTCTCAGAAATTCTATCCATATCACTGCTGTAGCTGGAGAATGTCTGAACAGCTAGACCGATTGCAAGTCCCCACCAGCCGCCAAGCATCGTAAAGAGAGACTTAATTCCTCCACCTATCTTAGAGATACCCATATTCATTACGGCGGCAAATCGTGTTCCTCCGAGTATAATCTGCTCCTGTCTTGCTGTAATCTGCCCCATCACGGCAAGCTGTCTGATAAGTTCTTTTGTAACAAGACCTTCCTTGACAGCTTTCTGCATCTGAAGAACAGACATCTTCCCTTCAAGTGCAAGACGAGACATAGCATTCGCCCTTGAAGCGGTATCAGACAGCAAGTATGCCCTTGCCTGTACATTCTGCAACGCCTTCTGTTGAGTAATCTTACCTTCTGTGACAAGTTGCTGCTGTTCGATAGCGTAAGTCCTCAGCTGAGCATTCATCTGCTGAGTGTAGTTCTTGTTTATTGAGCCCAATCCGAGCTTACCGGAAGCCATCAGTCCAAGTTTCCTTGCAGCAAATATAGCTCCGAAAGAAAGCATAGCAGGGGATAGTTTATCAAGAGCTAATACTAAGTCTGTTACTCGGTTGATAATAAACGAGAACGTACCGCCTATGACATTCTTTCCTTCTGCAAATTTACCGAGCATAATATCCCACGCGTCGATAAGCTTATTCCAGCGGCCAAGCAGTGTTTCGGACAACACGAGCTGCATATTGTAGAACTGGCCACCCTCGTCTGTCATCTTCCACAGTACCTTCTGAACATCCTCGAAGCTTACCTGTCTTCCGGAAATCATCTTCTTGACATCTGCCTGGGTATAATTCTTGCGACCGTTCTTTCCTTCAGAATTATATAATTCCGTTATCTTCTGCAAGAGTGGGAGTCCTGCGTAAGCAAACTGGCGTAACTCCTTACCATCGAGCCAAGATCGAGCCTTAACCTGACCGAACGCAAGACCCAATCGGCCGAAGTCCACGCCAAGACCAGATGCTATATCCGCAAGTCGCTTAGTTGTATCGTACAAGTCGTTTGCCTCTACTCCGAATGCAGCCAACTGCTTGACATCTCTGTTCAGTTCTCCAAACTTGAATGGAGACTGCAACGCAAGCTGCTGTGTCTGAGCGAACAGCTCGTCAGCCTTCTGTACATCACCAAGGATGGAGCGTAACGCAACATGCTGCTGAACAATCTCACCACCGGTCTGTACGATTGAATTAAAGAATTGCTGCGCGCCAAAGACAATACCTCCCTGCAAGAAGAGAGATTTGATGTCTCCGACTATGGATTGCATCTTCTTCGCTTCAGCGTTTGCTCCGGCGAATGCTGCTGCGAGATCGTTTCGTGCCTTTGCGGCAGACTGAGCAATCTCCTGCTGACGTTTCTGTTCTAGTTCAATACCGCGCTGCGCCTCTCGATTAGCTTCTCTTTGAGCATCAGCAACTCTATTTGCAAGCTGAACCTCCCGTTGGTCGCCAACGTTTGTAATTAATCCAAGTGCTGTAGAATCTCTGCTTCCAAGCCTTTGTAATATTGACTTTAGATAATTGAATTGATTTTCAATATCTTTTATTTTAGTCTCAATCTGAGTTGTATCTACCTGTAACTTAACGGAATTTCCATACTCCTTGCGAAGCCTTACCAACACGTCATCGAGCCTTTCCATTCTTCGAGTAGAAATTTCTATCTCTCTTTGGCGTTTTCTTTCTGCCGCAGCGTCGTCACGCTTTGCTTTGGCGGCATCTCTTGTAGCCTGAGCTTCTGCTTTCCTGTTAGCTTTATCTTGTGCAGAGTTTAAATCCCTTTGTGCCTGGGTAGCATTTGCAAGGCTTGATGAAAGTCTGTTCACTTCCTCCGCATACGACGAATAGGAAGGCCTACCACCCTTACCCATAAGGGCAATATTGGCATCCTCTATTCTTCTTTTGAGCTCGGTTGCTTCCGAAAGAGCTTTTTCTAAAGCACTTGTATTTACTCCAAGCTCTAGGCCTCTCATGCCGGCGCGTTCGCCTCTACCGATTACAAGCGACATCTTAGCATAGAGCCTAGACATTCTTTCAGTATCGGCTTCTATGCGTCTGGCTTCGGCGGCAGATTGTCTCTTCCTTTCATCAGAGGCTTGCTTTTCTGCCTTTCTCTTGGCCTCCTGCAATGCCATGTAGCGCTTTGCATAATCAGACAAAGCTTTAAGTTCCGCATCATTATCCTTGGCGCTCAACTTTGAAGCTGCCGCAAACTCTCTCTCCTGCGCAATGACTTTTCCCTTCTCTCGTCCGTATGCCTGTGTTGCGGCGGCGGCTTTCGTCATTTCTACAGCAACATCGGAAAGAAGGTTCTTCATCTGCGCGGCATCGGTGAGGATAGATTTGTTTCCAGATGCCGCCTGCAATCTGGCAAGTATCTTGTCAAGCTCGGTAATACTTCCACCAAGCATGTTAGTATTGAAACCCTTCAAGGCTCCCTCTGCCATAAGGTCTCGCATCCTAGCGAGCTTTTCGGTTACTCTTGCAATGTCAGCTTCAACCTTTGCTGCTCCACCGGAAAAGGCAGAAAGAGGGTTCTCCTTTTTAAACTGATCAGTAATCTGCTTTACATCACGGAATGTCATTTGAAGAACCTTGGCATAATCCTGCAAAACCTTTGCGCTATCTACGCCGCCACCTCCGCCGCCTTGTGCTTTATTCTGCAATCTGAAAAGCTGATTATTGATATTCTCAAGCATCAGCTCGGCTTCCCTAAGTTTCGAGGTATCAACATTAGGATTCAGTGAGCGTAGCTCTGAAATCTTGCTGCGCTCTATATTGATTCTTTGAAGCATATCGAGATAGGAGAGAGCGTTTTTTACCGCCAACTGCAAATCTTTAGCTTCATCACCTTTGTCGTTTTTCTTGAGTTTGGAAATCCTTCTGTTTATCTCATTGAGAACATCTGCAAACTCTTTGGCTTTTTCTGCCTGCTCCTTAAATCCAGACTTTTTTGTCCCGAATCCCTGGAGGGCACGAAGAAGCGCGTTCGCAGCATCATCACCAGTCTTAAGCTTGTCAATGATTTTCTGCAACTCCTTGGAGGTATTATCCTTGACACCAAGTTGGAACCACAAGTCACCTAAATTTCCACCTGCCATATCCTGAATATTTTTAAATTAGAGTTTATTGTTTAAGTAATCTGCAAGACTTATCTTCTTGCCAACGATGCTTCCCTCATTCTTCTTTTTCTCCATCCACCTGTCGTAGAGGTCATCCATCTCCTTCTTGGTATGCTTCTTCGGACCGCCTTCCTTCTTGGTCTTTGGATAGACGACAAGAGGCTGGTCTGCAACCATTAGGTCAATCTGTGCTGATGAATAGCCCCACCAGTAGTCGTAGGCTGCAATGAAGTACTTGCGCTGAAAGAGGAAACCGAACTTCTCCGCTAGTGAGAAGGCTGCTCCCCAGCTGGTTCTGCTTGGATAGCTTTTGCTTCGCTCCTCGTCATCGTCATCATCACGTCCGTCATCCCGGTCGCTAATATGGTAGCCAGTGAGAATGCGTTCGATGGAATTTTTTTTTTAGAAACATCGAGGACTCTCAGCACCTCGGCCACGTCCACATCCTTGATGTAGTAGAGCCAACGCCAGTAGATCCAATACAGGAATCGAATCTTCCAGATGTTGTTGAGGAGAATGCAGACACAAATCTTGACGTTGCGCTTCCATTCGTTCTTCTCCTTTGCCCTGATATGGGAACACCTGCTCATGGTTCCCTTGCGAAGCCAACCGAGCTTGTGCTTCTTGCCACGGAACACGAACTCGGTAGGCTCGTCGTGCAGCACGCTGTCAAGCAACTCCTGCAAATCCACCGAAGGCTGCTCTATTTTCTTTTCTTCTGCCATGATTGTATGCTATTAAATGAAGAAGGGCGGCACGGCTGTTGATTAGCCTGCCGCCCAACGGTTTGTTATCCTGAATCTAATTACCTAAAGAAGCCTTTACTTGATTAATCGCCAATGCCTGGTCCACTTGCAGCTGGAGCCTTAGTAAGCCAAGCGATGCTACGCTTACCTGCACCCTCGATGGAGCCGGAGAACTTGAATGCAACTGGCTCAGTACCGGAGTTGTCCCACTGCAATGTAGCGTAGAGAGCGATGTTGGTAATAACCATGAGGTTCTCCTTCTCGTCGTCAACGATAACGATAGTGCCCTTGATCTTGAACTTCTTAGGCTCAACAGCGATACCTGTAAAGCCGGTAGTAGCGTCGAGGGTAGCGTCACCTGTACCCTTCAGAGTAACTTTGGTCAGCTCAGTGATAGCATCCTCGCCGAACATAATTGTCAGCAAGTCCTTTGCCTTTGAAGGAACAACGAACTCTACGTTGAAGTCGCCGAGCTCTGCGGTAGTTGCCCAGTCGCCTGCAAGACCGATAACCTTGTAGTGGTTGATGGTTGGGTCATCCATAGTCGCCTTCAGCGAGTCAACGGTAACCGGAAGCTCAACCTCTGGGGTGATGTCAACTGTAGCCTTGCTCAAATCGGTAATAGCTTTTGAGTAGAGCAGAGTTTTAGGACCATTGAAAATGTCCTTCATCTTGTCAATAGTTGTCATAGCCATAATCTAAAATATTTTAAATTGTTATACCTGAATACTTATTTCGTACGTAACCTTCCCTGTATGATCGTCACGGAAAAACCTGCGCCGTCGTCTGTCTGTAGCGTTATACGAGGATTGGAAACAATGAGATTTTTTGTGGAGATTGGAAATCTGTCCATAATCTCCTGGACTTTCTCGTCAACGCTAGAAACATCAAATGTGTTTGGATTTCTTGCTGAAGCTTTATCGCGTACATACAATTCGATTTGAGCTGTAGTGGTGAAATCATTGTAAACTCCACTTGAGTTCATCTCGTTATTGTAGATACTAGATGGAAAGTATACCACGATGTAGCTGTTGATTTTCGTATCAACTGCTTTTGGTCGGCTCCGGGAGTAGAGCTTGTCGCAAATCCCCTTCATTGCATTGCCGACATCGAAATATAGAGTCTTAATACTAACCATATCTTACATCGTTCTAAAGTATCTAACCAAATATTCTCTAAGAGAGGTAATCACGTCGTGGCCTCTCTTAACCTCGACAAACTTAGCGTAATCCACACCGGCAACAAGGAGCATCTGCCATGTAGCATCGTACTTTCCTTTGTTGTGCTCCCTGGAAACAAGTTCATCCCACGCCGCATTTGGACCATATTCACCACCTTCTCCGTATTCACCCTTGTAAGGTCTCCTTCCGCTGTCTTTGAAGGAGAATGAGCTGCGATAATACTTATCGAGGTTGTATCTCTCTCCGGCAGCAAGGGTTACTCGGGTTGGCTCTGGGCCTGGAGCATAATGAATCGACTGCAATGAGCCGTTGTAATATGTACCGATGGCTGTTGACTTGTACAAGTTACCGGTTACGTCATCATAGTTTCGAGACTTGTCAGCAGCCTTCATTGTCATTTCAGCCGCATGGTCCATCTTCTGCTGCATCTTTGCTACAGCCATCTGACGGATTTTCTTCTCGACCTGTAAAAACTGACCTGATAAACTTGTCATAATCTAAACCCTTGTCAAATTCCAATACACAACAGTCCTGTTATTATCCGGTTCGCAGTCCTTAACCATACCTACCTCGGTGTTGTTGCCGACAGTGGAGTAGATGGTGTCGCCGTCAAGAGGACATCTGTCAGCATCCCATTCGTCATATCTGACCGGAATCGATGCCTTCCTCTTGTTCTGGTCGACGTTCTTGTCTCCCTCTGTAGTGGTATCGGTGTAGCTGCGGCCTTCGCCATAATAGAGAATGATTTCCTTGTCCTCACCAACTGGAGCATCATCATCGGCAAACGGGTCATCAGGGTCGGCTTTTCCGACGACCTTCCTCACGATCTTGATGATGTGAGGGTATCTTGGGTTTCTGATGTTTTCCTTTTCCATACGCCTTATTTGATGATGTGAGGGAGAGGTTCTCCCCAAGGAGAATAATTCGCCCTCTTTACTCCGTGGGAGGTCACCCGGAAGGTGGATTTCTTCTTGAGCATCGAATCAGGCTCCAGCTCTGCATAGATAGCGTTAGCCTCTGCCTTCATCTCGCTCCTGTCGTTGTCCGACATATCATATCCACCTCCCGAATGAGTCCATCCGTTATCGGAATCGGAGGTGTTGTTCACCTTGCTCGGACCAAGAACAAACCATTTCAGCATGTCGGCATAGGCAAGCCTTACCTTGTCCTTGTCGCAGGCTTCGAGGTCGATGCCGTTTTCAAGTTCCCTGTCGTGCATGATGCCAAGCAGAGCCTTCATCGGCATCTCGAACTTCACCTTATTAATAAGGTAGTCGTTCACAGTGTAAATGTTCATCTCCGAATCCATAGTCATACAATCTAGTTACGTTAAGAAAATTAACCCTTCTTGGTAATGTCGATAATCCAACGGTAAGGAGAATCGAGCATAGCAGGAACAGAAGCGAGGAACAAGTCTGTTTTGAACTCCTGGTAGAGACCGTTCGCGGTAATCATGTTACGCAGCAAGCCAAGCTTGTTGTTGGTCTGCGCCCAAGCCACATCAATGAGCTTGTTGCCAAGGGTGTCAAAGATACGCTTGTCAAGGATCTCCTTACGCATGAAACGCAAAGGCTTGCCAGCAGGACGAAGAACAACTGTTCCGTCTGCCCAACCACGAATCTCTGTAACTGTGCCATCGAAGCGCTTGTTGTGCTCAACCTCATCGACAATCTCGATAGGAGAAAGACCGTTGAGGTCAACAACAGACTTCAAGAACATTGCGTTGTTTGGACCGTAGTTCTGCAAAACTGCCACAAAGTTAGCGTTCGCCCAGCTCTTGTACAACTCAGCAATCTGCTTGTTCTTCAAGAATACGTTATTGTAGTCGTTCTTGGTCATCTGCCATACGAGAGGTACACTGCGGTACTCGATGTTCTCCTTGCGCCAATCCTCCTCAAACTTGCGCATCTGCTCAAGTAAGTCGCAGTTTGGATCGTTCCAGGCAAGCGTACCCGCCTTTTTGAAGTTCTCCTTTGGAACCTTTGCGTCATACAGAGGCTCCTGGATACCACGACCAATCTTGTCGTAGTCGATGAAACCTGTCGAACTCAACTGAGCTGACATGTAGGTCATAGTCATGTCGAGTGAGTCGTACAATACCTGTACCTTGTCGAGGTAAGCATCAACCAGGTCAGCGTCGTTGCCGAACTCATCCTGGAGAAGCTTCATCTTGTGGTAACGCTCTGTCGCAGTCTCACGGAAGCCGTCAGCAGCGAAGTCTGGAATTGAAGCGGTGTACCACTCAATACCCTCATGGTCGTTCTGATAGCCCTCGCCGAGAGGAGCACGGAGGTTCATCAAGGTTGCAGGGTTCAATGTACGTGTGCGAACCTTGAAGGTTGCATCACCATTGTTAGATGTAGGGGTGAGATCTGGATCAATGTCACCCTGTGTCAGATACCAGCCGTTGTTACAGCGAAGTACGCCGTCACGATTGACGAACTTCTGAAGGTAAGTGTTGTTACCCTTACCAGTGAAGAACTTCGCAAGCTGCTCGACACCAATATCAATTTTTGCCATAATCCTGAATCAATCTTTTTACGTTATACAATAGGTTAAATGTGCCAGAACTCTGGGTAGAGTGACTTGTTCATCGCCTTAACAGCAGGAGGAACAGGACCCATGCGGTCAAGCCACATAACGCAGTCTGGATTCAACATACAGAAGTTGACGTTTGTACGAGGCTTGTGATACTTGTCGCCGCCGGCATCGAAATAAGGGAAATCGTTGTCGCTCGGAGCAAAGCAGTTAGGGTTGGTTACCATTGGCAGCACGCTCGCGCCTGCCTTCTCTGCCTCCACCAGCACGTCGCCAGCGCTCAATGCGCCAAGCGCCTCCGAGAGGGTCAGCTTCCATACGTCGCCTACCGATGTGTCGGTGGTTGCCTCCACGGCGGTCACGGTCACACCCTTTGCCTTTGTCTTGAAGTCCTTCTGACCGACCATGATGGTATCGCCAGGGAACGGGATGTGAACGAATCCGTTACGAACGATGTAGATGTCTGTGTCTGTAGCCGCAGTAGTAGCCTTTGCCACGCCGTAAGCCTTCAGAATCTTGATTGTAGCACCAGGACCTTCGTTGCCTGCTGTAAAGCCAAGATCGTGCTCAATCAAGTCGCCGGCATAAATCTTAGCCTGACCCTTGAATGGGTTGACGAGCTTACCACCAATAGGTGGGTGAACGAAGGCATTCTTGACAAGTGCCTCAAGACCGGCAAACACGTATCGGGTTCCGCCGACCTTACCTTCTGTCTGAACGATGGTTGCGCCGTGGCTAAGCATACCACGAGTACCCATCTGTTCCATGTAGGAAATAGAAGTGTTGTCCATAATCTTTTTACCTTTTTAAAATTGTTATCCTGAAATTACTTCTTGTCTCCACCGCCGAATCTCTTCTTTCGACGCTCGGCCACTTCTTCCATAAACTTGTCATCATCTGTGGACGTGCCTCCGCTAGACGTGCGACTGCCTTTTGCTGGAATACCGTTTTCACCGGTAGCCTCCTTGTACTCTGCGGTGTAGATTTTCTCAGCCTTAGAAACCAGGTCGTCGATGTCGACATCTTCGTCCGGAATCTCCAGCTTTGCGATTGCAGCATTGAGGAAGTAGTTCTTCATTTCAAGGTTTGCCTTGTCGAACTTATCCTTCAAACCTGCCTTTACTGACTCGATGGTTGCCTTCCTTGCAGCCTTCTTGTCTCTTTCTGCGTTAGCTTCCTTGAGGGCTTTGATTTCTTTGAGAAGCTCGTTGTATTTGTCGTCAGAATCGTCATTCTTGGCGGCCTCCTTACGCTTGCGCTCCTCTTCCTCTTCCTTCTTCTTGCGTTCAGCCTCCTCCTTGCTCTTCTTTACCTCGTCAGAGATATTCTTGTGCAAGTTGCCGTTGATACGCTTCAGACGGTTTGCTAACTTGGTAACCAACTTGGAATTTGCTTCCTCGTCATCACCGAAATCTTCCAAAACATCATCAAGTTCTTCATCGATGGTCTTTTGGCTAAGTTCTTTGAACTTGGTGGTATCAACCTCCTTGTTCACTAATGCTAAGAGTTCCTCTCTTGTCATGTTGTTTTTTGATTAAAAATGTTATCCCGAAAGTGGTCCCTCCACCTCGAAAACGTATAAATATACCTTTTATTTTGCAAATATATGAATAAATATGCAATTATCAAAGAAAAATTGTATATTTTTGCAGTATTAAATGTATATTTATGCAGAAAGATGTATTTTCAGGATTAAAATTGGATAACGGAGAGCCTATTTACACTCAAGAGTATATCCAATCATTAAGAGACGCCGACAAGAAGCATCCCGACAAGCTGAAGATTATAGCTCAGCGTGGCGGTCAGGAACGCATGCTGTCTATAGACGCTGATATTAAGATAGTTGGCGGTTCGCGAGGCGGCTCAAAATCGTTCTCTTCCCTAATGGAAGTTCTGAAGGATATTAAAAATCCAGATTTTCATGCAACAATTCTTCGTAACGAAAAAGACGACTTACAGTCCTTAGTGACAGACTCTTATAAATTGTTCTCCCAATTTGGAACTTACAATAAGTCACAAAATGATATGACCTGGAACTTCGATAACGGAGGATGGCTCAAATTCTCGTACTATGCTGGAGCCTATCAGGACTTCAAGACACGATTCCAGGGTCGCCAGTATGCCTACGTCTGCATCGATGAGGGTACTCAGTGCCCATACAAGAAGTTCAAGTACCTCTTGACCAACAACCGAAATGCAGCGCATATCCGAAACCGCTTCTGGATTACCTGTAACCCAGACCCGGAATCTTGGGTGAGAAAGTTCATTGACTGGTGGGTTGACGAGAACGGCTACATCATACCGGAACGGGACGGAGTTATACGATACTGTTTCATGGACGGAGATACGCCTGACTCAATCTACTGGGGTAACACGAGAGAAGAGGTGTACGAGCAGTGCAAGGGCATTATTGATAGCCTTTGGAAGGACAGCTATGAGGAACTTGGTTATACAAAGCTCGAAATGTTCATCAAGTCGGCAACATTCGTTCGCGCTGACGTATCAGAGAACATTAAGCTTATCTCTACCGATGCCTCATATCTCGCCAACCTTGCCCAACAGGACGAGGAACAGCGTATGCGAGACCTTGAAGCCAACTGGAACTGGAAGGCCGCCGGTGATGACATGATCAAGATGGAAGACCTTGATGAAATCTACGACAATGCAGAACAGATAGGAGATGGAAAACGCAGAGCTTCTGCCGATATTGCTTTCACCGGCGGAGATAACTTCGTAATGTGGCTTTGGGAAGGATGGCATTGTAAAGACTTGGTTGTGCTGAGGCTGGACCCTAAGACGCTCGTTTCTGTAGTTGAGGCCAAGCTGAGAGAGTGGGGGGTCGAGGAATGTAACTTCACTTACGATATGCAGGGAATCGGTCAGTACTTCAAGGGATTCTTCAAGGATGCCGTCCCATTCAACAACCAGGCAGCACCTATCGCTAGGAATCATCAGGAAGAAGAAGGAATCAAATATCTCTATAAAGATTTGAAGTCTCAGTGTGCTTGGTTATTCTATAAGATGATAAAGGAGAAGCAGATTTCCATCGACTCGGCCCTGCTTGAAAGAAAGTATTCAGGAAACGGATTTGACAAGGTTCCTCTCAGACAGATTCTTCAGAAGGAGCGTAAGATGCTCAGACGTGACGAGAATAGCGATGATAGGGGATTCAAGCTATTACCTAAGAAGATTGCCAAGAAATATGTCGGGCACTCGCCTGACTTCTTTGAATCTTGGTTCTACGTAATGATATTCAGTTTAACAAAAAAGAAAAATAAAAAGGTAAAAGGATTATGGATGCTATCAAGGTAACAAATTTCAGAAAGATTCTCGTAAAGAAGCCTTTCTTTGAACTCACGCCAAAGGGGTACATGAACCACGATGGCTATTGCAGGAACGAGGTGTCCGATAATGAAGACCCTCAGATGCCGCAAGATACATTGTACAGAGTGATTAAGACTCAGAAGGACTTCCTTCGTGAGTTCTATCCTACGTCCCACAAAATCTTCGACAAGGATCTCTACCCTGACATCTGGAGAAAGAACCCGGAAGACGGGAAATGGTATGTCCAGGAGATTCAAAGAACGGCATTTGCTTTCCAGCAAGTTATTCATACGAAGCATGTTCTCCACATGACAGGTAACGATATTCAGTTTGAGCTTGCCGGTGATCCTGAGATGAAGAAACAGGAAGAGTATATTAATCTCCTTGCCAAGTTCAAGAAGGGATGGTATATGCACGATATGGAGATTCGTCACTATGAGGCTGTAAGTTCGTACATGAAGGTTGCTGAGGCTGCTGTAGTCGGATTCTTCGATAAAAACAAGAAATTCGGTACTCGCACATTGGCTTTCGATAGAGGAGACACATTGTATCCTCAGTTCGACCCTCTTACTGGCGAACTCGTTGTGTTTGCTCGCAAGTATTACGACTTCGATGAGGAAGGCAATGAAAAGATTGAATGGGTAGAGGTGTGGGATGACAAGACGTTCTACCGCTTCAAGAAGCAAGTTAACGAAGGTAAGGTCAAGGAGACTATCAAGAGAATTGCCAAGATATTCGGAATCGACGACTATACTTGCGTTGAAGAGAAAGCTCACGGCTTCCCATTTATCCCTGTTGCATACGTAAGAAACGATGACGGTCCATGCTGGTCTGTTGTACAGAAGAACATCGAGGACTACGAGGAAGCTTTCTCTTATCTCTGCGAGAACAACAAGGCTTACGCCTTCCCTATAATGAAGCTGAAGGGCGATGGTGACGACATTACCGTTGTTGGAGATACAGACGGATCGGCTAAGATGATTCAGATTACCGATACGAATGGTGATGCAGACTTCATTAACGGAACAGACGCTTCCGATGCATTTGCGACACAGCTCAACAAGTCGTATGACCTCATCTATGAGCTTTCGTTCACTGTAAAGCCACCGGAGCTGAAGTCGGGTGACCTTCCGGGCGTTGCTATCAAGCTGCTCTATTCTCCTGCCATCGAGGTTGCAGAGAACGATGCTAAGAAGATGCATCCGTTCCTGGATCAACTTGTTCGTATCTCAAAGTATGGTATCGGAGTTGAAGAAAACTGCATGGCCACTATGACCGGTCTTCCTATTCACGCTTGGGTGGAAATCTATGTGCATCAGAACAAATCTGAGATTATCACAAACTTGGCAACGGCTGTTCAAAACGGCTTCCTCTCAAAGCAGACTGCATCTGAGCGTTGCCCAGACTTCCCAGTTAACGATGAATACGACCGTATCATGCGCGAGAAGAAGGAAGAGGATCAGCAGGACCTCCTCATGGATATTCAGCGTGCGGATAACGAAACTCAAAATGCAATCGAGGAGCAGAAAGCTACTGCGAATATTCAGAATGGAGGTAGTGGAAACGTACGTACGGGTCGCGGAGCTGGACGCCCAAATAAGTCAGGAACCAAATGGGACGAGAATCGGAACGCCCCGAATGAGAACAACTGGCAGCACTACAACCAAACCCATTAATAGCCTATGGATGAATTAAAACGTTCTGTCGATTACAGCAGGAAGCGCTTGCAGGCAATCCGAAACTGCGAGGACCATGTTGCAGATATTCTCTGGAAATCGACACAGAAAATAATTGCCGCAAGTAAGCGATACAGAGGTGCGGGCAGGCTCACAAACGAGTCAGCCCTGCTCTCTTACGCCAAGAATGTTACTGCTGATGCAGAGGAGAGTATCAACAGTTACATCTCTGCTTACTCCAAGGTTTCATGCAAGATTCTCGGGATTGACAACGAGAACATAGAATCGTTTCTCGTCAGCGACATCTACGGAAAGACGACATCCGAAAGAAACGCCGTCTATCTCGGAAACTTTGCTGAAGATATTGTAAGGATGATCAAGGCAGGAACCTTGATGGGATATTCAGACCAGCAGCTCCTGTCTTCCATCCGCACAGGCTATAAAGACCCATATCACACATCAGTCATCACCAAGGCGAAGAGAAAGGACATAAATATCGATGTTCCTTCTTACGGAAAGGGATACTACAAGAACGCCTATCAGAACATTGTAAGAAACGCCTCTCAGGTGATTGCTTTGGCGTGGGGACAGGCAGAGCAGGAGTATGGGCAGGAGAACAAGGCTATCGGGTTCTACGTCAAGAGAGGAAGTAGTTATCCATGCGAAATCTGCCAAAATGAAGCCGATGCTGGCATCCATTCTTTCAAAGATCCATATCCTCCATTTCACGTTTCGTGTTGTTGCTACACAGTATTTGCATTCAAGGATAATAAAAAGAAATAAGATTATGATTGAAGAAACAAAAGGATACACGTTATCCGTCGATACATACAAGAAAGCGAAGGCTCTCAAGATGAAAGACCCTCGCTATTACATCTACGCCAGTCTCCGTGGTTCAGGTATGTCTGTTCGTGACAGCTGGGCCATCGCATTCCAAGGAGAAGGAATAGGTGTGTGGGAGAAATCATTCCTCGAAAACGAGATGAACAAGCTAGAAGCCCAAGAGTCCGTCCAGAAGAGAATAGCAGAGGTTCAGGGCAAGAAAACGAAGAACGAGAACGCCGATGAACTCACCCAGGAGGAACTTATTAAGGCTACCTCGAAGGAAGAGATTCTGAGAAACCTCGTTATCGCTCAGCGCAAGCAGAAGTTTGGCTCTCCAGAGTGGCAAAAGACAACTGCCATGATAGCCGACTACTCTAAGATTAAGCAGGACGAAATTGATACAGAAAATAATGTGGTCCACTACTACATTCCTCTATCAATGCCTCGATGCTGCGAGGACTGCATTATCTTCAAAAATGGCCAGGCGACCTTTCAAAAGAAGAAGAAATAGTTAAATTCGTGTTAAAGTAACTTTGTTTTACTAGAATTTCAGCAAAACCAAGTACCTTTGCAAACAATTAATGTTCACAGATTCTTTCTGCTGAGCATAATTCAAATTATTTTGGTTAACTAAGAGGGGCAGTGTCTTCACAGATGCTGCCCCTCGCTTTTTAAAACAAATATATAAGTAGAAGAAAACTTTGAAGTCAATTAAGGATACTTCTCTCCGGTAACCAACTCAAGTATACCCTTAAGCCTATCATTAAGAAGGTCGTCGTTGAATACTGGAAGAATACCGTATGGAGGAAGTTTCTTCGTCTCTGCGGCCTCCAAAATAAACTGGAGCGCCTGTACCAGGGAAGTATGGTCTTGAACGACCTCAAGCAACTTATCGCTCATCCTTGCCTCCTTTCTTCTTAATCTGCTCTGCCATTTCAAGAATAGTCTCGGCGTGCTTATCTCGGTCGATGACCTCCTGAACTGCCTCATCGCTTTCTTTGCGAAGCTGCTCTTCAGTCTTACCCTCGTCGGCAGCAGCGTTTCTTCTTGCAGCCTCACGAGCAAGGTATTCGTCACGAAGCTTCAACTTACCTGCCGTGTATTCTGCATCGCCAGGCAACGATGTATCAGCATACATAAGCTGGGCAAATGCCTCGATGATGTTTCCATTATCCTTGGAGAACTCATAATGGTCTCCTACAGCCACAGGAACACATTCATCGAGCGCAGCGTACATTGATGTACCGATAGAGTATTCAATACCCCATGTACCGGCAATGTCAGCAATCTTGATGAAAGGCAGAGAGCCTCTCTGTAAATGCTTCTTGATATCAGCAGGAATATCCTCTCTGAGTGAAGCAACTTCTTTCTTAGACAAGCTCTTGCTGAACTTCAGCACGGTGAAGTGTCTTGTCTTAATAGTCTTTCCAAATGGTAATGCCATGATAACAATATTTTAGAGTTCAACTTTTATTTCCTTATACTCGAAATCTGCGCAAGATGGATTCTCCTCAGAAGTAAACCTAATCTCATTAGGGTGGTTACAAGCTCCATTCTTGAAGAAGAAGCAATCCTTGCAAGTGTAATCAGTCTGTTCCATGTTCCTTACGTTTTTGATATTCCATCAATGTCAAGATACAATAGTTAGCGCAGTCAAGAAGAGCATCTTCCAATGGTTCATTAGCAACTTGCGCCTCATTGTCCTTCAGCGTCTTGATGCGATTTACCTTCTCTCGTATCTTTCCGTAGCCGTAGTTGATACCAAGCTCATCATACATTTCGGAAAAAGCATTCCCATAATCGTGATTCTTGCGCTTGTAGGTATCGCTCATCTTGTCGGTGATATCCTTGAAGCGGTCAGCATCGGTTCTTTCGTTTTGTTTCCCCTTAAGCGGCAACTTGCTCCAATCAAGATTATCGCCGATGATACAATCCTTCCATTCATCCATCAGCTTTTCTGCATATTCGGGATATAAACCATTCTCCTGCAAAATATCTAAATCTACGCGTACATTAGTAATGTCGCGAACGCCACAATAAACACAGTCATTTTTAACAGACTTTACACAAAAAACATCTGTAGGTTCAATCAGTGACATGCAGCATCCTTTCCTTGTATTGACATAATAGAAAAATCCTCCTCTGGTGCGTTCTATACTCTCGCACGGAAGTAAAAACTCCAGCCCTACCTTAATATCTTCTTTCTTAATCATAAGCTATTCCTCCTTATCTTTTAGTTCAACGAAATCACCAATGCCCAAACGAGCATTGTTGATGCAAGACGCAATCCAACCCCCATCAGGTAGGCAGAAGGCTCGCCGCCGTGTTCCAAGTCAGTATATTCCTCGATGGCATCGCAGACGTGAGAAGCTTCATGGCAGCAATAGTTCATCGACATAACCTTCCGACACGGAAACGATACAAGAACGCCGCGCCTTCTGTCGCTCTTTCTGACAGCATCGGAATACGTAACGCCGCCGTAATCAATATCGGGAGCCTTACATTTGTCAAAGCAGGAATCTATCAGCTCTTTCAGGTCTTTACCGATGTGTACCCAAAGTTTCAAAGGGTAGATTCCGTTTCCATATTCGTAATATCCTTTCTTCTTCATACCTCATCGTTTTTATGTTTCTCCCACCCTGCTTTTGAAAAGACATACCAAGTATCACAAATGTCTAGAGCAAGAACGTCTCCTTGATTAATACATAAATCGCTTTTAATACCTTCAACATGAACATACATCACTGCTAAAGCATCATAAGGATTACTACGACCTTCTATAAACGGATTTTTAAAGAACTTGGTCTTGTATACACTAGTAACAATAGGCACTTGAAGAACATCTGAAATATTCTCTGTGCTAATCTCTATCGACTTCTTAAACTTCTTCATATTCTCAAATATTTAAATTTCTCAAAGTAGAACACAATTTGTCTATCAAAGTGCTCTTCGATTAAACCATAAGCAAGCGACATCTTTACTTGGAAAGAAGCCTTACCATTAAGCAATCCTTTAGCCTGTCTAGTAATCTCCGAACGAAATTGTTCCAAACTCATATCACGCTTACGAAGATTACAAGACCTGCAAGATGGCATATAGTTCTCCATGGAATCATCGCCATGGAATACGACAAATTTTCCCTCCTTTTCGCTCCACCGAGAGTAGCAACCTCGATTTTTCGGAACAAGATGGTCAACCTGCATATCCTTATACTCTATACTCTTGCCGCAATAAGCACAATGCCCATCGTATTTGCGATATATTTTAAGTCTATCTTCTTTTTTCATATTCTCAACTATTTATGTTTTAAAATAACGCTGACTGCGCTTGTTGTGTAGAGTTTGTGTTGCTTGTAATGAGAGTTACAGCCTTAGAAGAATTTTACGGGCTGACATTCATCGATTAACTTGCGTGCTTCTTTAGCACACTCAGCCACGCATTTTTCGACTGCTTCTGTGATGTCTTGGATTTGCCTCTCACGCATATTGCCGTATTTATCGCAAGTATCGGCTATTATTTTGTAGAGAACACGATTTTGCAAAGCCTCCATATAATCTACAAAATCCTTGCAAGTTTTGCGTCGAGGTTCTTGCACCCAATCAAGAAAGTCCTTCTTCCAGTCTTTCCATGTTTTGATTTTTATTACTATCATTGCTGTTTATATTTTTTATTTGTTATTCTTGTGCCCTATATGATATTTGTTGCATATCCTACACCGATACACCGCCATACCTTGTGCCCGTAACCTCGGAATCTGATTCAGAAACTCCCAAGCATCATCCTCAGTCTCGTATGCGACCTTTGCCTTCCATGAATGAACCTTCCTGGTCCAATGTTCAGGATCAGGCTTGAACGGCGGAACTTTATTAGGATTGTGATGTCTTCCCATAATTAAAAAGCTGTATATCTCGTTCTACGTATATCTTCTAGCCTCTCACGGGCCGAAAGCCGTCTTTCAAGCGAAGAATCGAACTTTTTGGCTATCTGCTCGAATTTGAAAATCATTAGGTCATCCTCAGAAACCTTCCACATCTTCTTCAGCCACTCGTTATTGAGGCGCTCTGTGGTTTTCCTGATTCTGTCGCCGTAGAGGATTTCGAGCAGCAGCTTGTCAAAACCACCTTCCGGCTCAAAGCTCACGTCAAGCGTGATGCTGTGATTCTTGTATCGGCAAGACGACATCTTGATACCGGACTCGAACGCTTTGTCCACAACATTATGAATAGATCCGCGAATTCTGTCGCCATCTATAAAGGCATCGGATATACAAAACATAAGTTCTTCTCCCATAAGCTACAAACATTTAAATGAAACACTGTTCAACGTTCTGTTCACCGCGGCCTCCCTCTCGTTACACATGGTCCTCATGCACTCCAGGGCATCCTCGCGGACAGCAGTCATGATCTCCTGCATCGAAGCGGTGGCCGGAACAATATTCCCGTCAGCCTTCTTCTTCTTCGTGATACGGGATATAATCTCCTTGATATATTCCTTGTCTATCATAGAAATCTGTTTTATAACCGTTAATCATCAGGCTGAATGAAGCTCTCTGGCTGCTTGACGTCCTCCTCACCACGCAATTTATTCTTCACGTCGTTGATGAGAAGCTCCTGCTTCAGGTCAATCATCTGCGCGCCGTACACCTGATAGGTCATTCCGCCCTGTGACCTCTTCTTGAAGAAGCCGTACTTGTCGCTCATATCACGCCCGAACTTCTGAATCGTAGGGATATCCTTCTCCTCGACATCGTTGGCCTTGCAGAACTCGACGAACCTTTCGTACATCTCCTTGGCAAGCATGCATTCCGAAATCTCACCCCTCGCCTCTTGGCTACACCTCATATCATACGCCCTTATCCAGGCATAGATAGGATTGCTTCCTAGAAGAGAGATAAGCAGCTGTCTCCTGCTGCCCTCAGCTGCCGGGAACCTGTACTTCCTGCTCCTCAGCTCCATCGCGCCACGGAATATCCAGTTGAACACTCCGCTCAGTTCCTCACGGATGACCTTGCTCGCCAGCTCCGGATCCTGCCTCTCCTTAGGGATGGTCACATCGAAGCTCACGTACTGCAAGCGTCTGATGAATCCGAGCGACGCATCGTCAGGGAACGGAAGCTCGTTGAGGTTGAAGATGAGGTAGGGGATTGAGTTCCCCTCAAGGATATCCCTGCCGAGCTTTCTCATCGGGACAGGCTCGCCGCTCACGAGTCTCTTAAACATACCAGTGTTCTTCCTTCCGAACTTCTTCGGGTCGGAATCGGAAGACCAGTTGAAGATGGCGTTTCTTATTGGATACCTTCCCCTCATTCCCTCGTCGCCGTCAGCAGTGAGGTCAGCGTAGTCCATCTTGCTTATCCTGTCCTTGCCGAATATGTTGCAGGCAACGTCGAAGATGACGCTCTTTCCGTTGGCTCCCGTACCTATAAGGAGAAGGCAGAGTTCAATCTTCGATGACTCCTTCCCCTCGTACGGATTGTATGCAGTACCTCTCTGTATGAGACCGAGACCGAGGAACATCTGGAGGATCATCCTCGACGTCCTGTCCGGAAGGACCTCCTTGATGAAGTTCATCCACCTGTCACACTTCGCCTTCGGATTGTAGTCGTATGGGTGGTAGTATGTGACATGGTACTCGGGAGAGAACGGCATCACGTTCGGATACTTCAGACCGCTGCCGAAGTCAACCACTCCGTTGGCGAATGCAACGATGTCGAAGGTAGGTCTCAGTATGTTGTAGCACTCTATCACCTCCATGAATGACTTGTTCATCACCGTACTGATGCCGAGCATCGGAGCCATGGCCAGGTCGAGGAGCAGAAGCTGGTAAGCCTGTTCCAAAACTATCTTCGGAACAGCTTCGTATATCTTGCCGTTGAACATGTAGTAAGCACCGTTGTAGTACTTCACCGGAGCCTTCTTCGCCAGACGTCTCATTGACCTGATGAAAGTAGACTTCAGCTTGTTGTACTTATCAGAGTTTGCCTTACCCCAGTCCTGGCAACGGAGCGCTTCGAAGCCGTACTCGTCATGCCTCAAAAGGTCTAGCAACTGAGCGTGCAATGTGTCTATAGCAATACCATTTTCCATTTATGTACAATAATAATATTAATTTTCCGTTATTGTGTAGGATAAACCCCGATAAATAGGGGCTTTCTGAAGGATAACACGTGTCAGGTCGTCCTTATAACATGTCGTCTATAAAATATCGACAATACAAAGATACAGATAATATCCTGAATATCCGGTAAAACCCTAGTAAATAAAGGGTATAAATATACATTTTAGGTATACATTAAATGAAGGATAGGTATACATTTATGGTTTGGTCTGCAAAGTAAGAGTTTATGCTATCAAATGTTAATAAATAACGGATGAATGAATATGCATAATTATCCTTTATGGTGGAAAGTAATTAAACTTTACAAAAAGACTAAAAATTCGGAAGAAAAAATTTTTAGATGAGGTGACTACCGCGCTGATTTAGTGCTATTTAGGGGGTGTGGGGGTGTTTCTTCTGAAATTATTACACTTTGTGTCGGTTTATATAGTGTAAACCATCGTGAAACAATATTTTTGTAATTATTTTAAATTGTCGGTTTATATTTATAAAAAAATTATGTAACCACTTAATAATCAATACTTTATAATTTTGTTTATATTCGTTTTCTTGCATAATTATACATTATCAATAAAGTGTGAAACATCAAAACTTATTACAATATACTTGACCAAAATATATTTACCATATTTATACATGCATAAATATTCATGTTTAACTTATTAAATACATTTTAACGAAATTGGTAAAAGCTTATTACATGAGTAGTTAAAAACCTTAACATAATCTGCCATTTTGACGGGTGTAACTACCTGAAAATCAATTAGTTAGCAATTTGTAAAGATTAATGTTTATTAAGTTAATTATTTAACAATTACTGCCACTATACCTTTATAACTAATTGATTATTAGATAGTTACAAGTCTGCCACGTTGTCGAAAACGTTAAATTATTCAAACCTTAACAACTACTGACAAACGCTGTAATTATTACAAACAGCTAACTATCTATAAATCAAGTACTTACAATAGGTTAAATGCATAAACACTCAATTTTTTACTGGTTGTTTGGTATGCAGTTTGCAGTTATGTAGATAACAAGCGATATTGCTTGTTATTCATTTAAACGATTTAGATATGAACGATTTAGAGTTAAAAGGTGCTCAAGGTTACGAACATACTAGTACAAAGGTAGCTAGTTATGTAAGCGAGTGCAAAGGTAGCGCAGTTTTAGCGCAGAGTTTAGAGGTACTTAATAGCTACAGAAAGAAACTATTAAGCGAGTGCAAAGATAGCGAAGTAGTAAGCGCAAAGAAAGAACTAGAGAAAGCACGTACTAAGTACAACAAGATAGCAACAAATTACGTGCTTTCAGATGAAAGCTATTGCAATTTGCAGACTGAGTGCGTGCGTTCTGCTGTTAGCGAGTTTTCCCGCAAACATAAATTACCTAATTTCTTTGCGTGGTTTGATAACAACGGCAAAGACAAACAAACTACTATTATCGATAGTTTGCAGCGTTTAGGTAGTAAGTTGTGCTCTTTGCATCAAGCCTTTGCAAGTGGTGCAAAGGTAGCAAAGAAGAAGAGTGAAAGCATAACAGACCTGCAAAAACAAATAGCAGAGTTACAGGCAAAGTTAGCAGCAGCGCAAAAGTAAGTATTACAAAACAGATAGCTAGAGAAAAATCTAGCTATCTAGTTTTCCCACCGACTAGCTAGCAGTTAGCCAGTGGGAAATTTTACTCCAGGTTTTTCAACTTGGAGCGGGTCGTCGTGTCCTTATTTTTCCCACACGATTTTGGAAACCTTGTCGTGGTGTGTGGGCTTAACCTTAGAGAGAGAATTTATTCTCCCTCAGGGGACTAATTGCCAAAATTCAAGAGAAGTATCTCAGTAAATCGAGAGTGCGAGAGGCACACCGAGATGGGAGAGAGTAACGTGTTACTCAGAGACATCCATCCGAGAGATACGCAAAAATTCCTGGCGTGAGCGTCGAATGAGATGAGACGGCACGACGGCTAGGGGATTTGTATCATCTAGCGAGATGAGAGTTTTAGAAAGAAATCATAATTCATATTCTACCGGTTTGGAATTGTCCGGTCGGGCTGGTTACCCGAGAATCAATTGTGTGTGCAATCACGATTTGCAGCGTATCAAGGCGCACACTATCCACGCTGACTGAAAGCGGTTGCTTGTCATCCGTGCGAGATTTATCTCCTCAGAAATAAACAAGCTGCTGGCAGAAGCATAAAATCTGTAGGGTGTGAGCCACGTAGTTAAGACGATAAAGATAAAACGTGGTGCAAAGATGCACATCCTGGCTAACGGGGCGGGGAGAAATCTCCGCTCTACAATTACAAACCATTTAAACAAATAGAATTATGAAAGAACAGATTTTGAAGAAGATAGGAAAGACGCTTGTACGTATTAATGTAACAGACCAGAGTGCAGAGGATGCCTACGATGAACTCGTTAACAGCAGTCCTCGCCTGTTTGGTATGCTTTCCAGTATCTACAGACTGAATGATGAAGAAGAAAGATTCGCTTGGTCTGCCGGCATCGCCTAAAATCTCCCTACGCTTGTAGGGAACAATAACCAAAAATATTAGAATTATGAGTACGCTAAGAATTAAATGCCTCGATATGTGCGAGGTTGAGAGTATCATTTCAGACGCTCAGGAAATTCTGAGCCATGTTGAATTCGAATCATTACAGAATGGTGTGCTTACATTATTCTGTGAGATATGAGCCTAAAAATCCGTAGCCAGTACGATAATTGTCGTGTGTGGCTACGGAACAATTACCAAAAAAAATATAGATATGAAAGTGAGACAAATCATTTATTCAAGTACGATAATTGTGCTTGGATTTATTCAGAGTGCGCCGGCATTCATTTGCTTGGCAAGTACGATAATTCTCCTGAATGTGCTTGGAATTCTTTACGGAATTCTGCTTGTGTATATTTGGAGCAGTACGAAAAAGGGTAAGTGGTATTTCCGTGAGCTGTGGCGATCCACACTCCGCTTGGAGAATTTCATCCTGCCTGGAGTGTGAGAGATTTGGAAAGTACGAAAATTGTGCTTGGAAACATTCAGCTAAATTCTGCTTGGAGAAATCCAGGCAGTACGATAATATAACCAATCAAACAAGAGAATTATGGATAGAATATTAAAGCAAGATTTGAGCAAGAATGAGGTTATAGACCTCTTGCGTGGAATGGACGCACAGGAAGTTGAGGGAAATTTCTCTGTACGTCGTGTCCTGATCAATACACAGGCGTGTGACGTATTCGGTGGAGAACCTGAGGACTCTTATCCTCTCATCCCCGGTACGTACATGGCATTGTATTACAATAGTATTGCCGGAGACCCGTATCCGCTCTTTGAGAGAATATGTGAAAACATAATAAATGACGAGAACAAGAGCCAGACTCTCCTGAATGGCGATGGCATTATTCTGATTTTCCTGCTCAACAAGTACGAGTAGCCAAAAATGTGCTCAGGCATTTTCCTGGGCATACTATGTAAAACCATTAAACAAATCGAATTATGTTAGACAAGAAATCACAGAAGAATTTTGAGCGTGCGCTTATGCATGAGATGGAGAAGATCAAGATTGCTGCACGCCAGTGGCACAACAACAATACCAAGGGCTACAGAGATTATCGTAGCAAGGAGGCTATATCTCAAAGAGTTTCTCTGAGATTGCAGTATTGTGCATGAGCTAAAATGTGCGTGGCGGTTGTCACGCATACTATTCACCAAAAAATATAGATTATGATAGATGAAGAATACAAGGAGAATGTAGAGTACATACGTTCTACCATCATGCCACAATTGCAGGAAATTCAGAGAGAAGTATTGAAAAATCAATCAAGACTGAGCCTTGACGTCAGCGTGAGAAATGAAAACGGCGAAGGGTATATCAGTTCTTTTGCCTGTGTCATAAATGACAGGGGAGAAATAACGGATACTTGTTATCCACGTTTCATCTGCGTATGCAGCAAAGAGGAGATTGACGAGCGGCTCAACGAGCTTAAAGAGTTCATCAAGAAGTACCTAGCTTAAAATTGAGGGAGTTATTTCTCCCTCTCCTATAAACCAAAAATGTAGAATTATGAGCAAGTGGATTCAGTTTTATCATAAGGTTAACAAGTTTGACCTTGTGAACATGAGATTTACGGATGATTTCAGTATCGTGGAAATGGTTGGCATGGATTCTATTATGCCTATTGACGGTAGACTTAATCTGTCATCCATACGTGATGTAGTACAGAAGAAAATCGATAGCATGAAGAAAATCGAGAGTTTCGACCCTTGTGCGTTCTCCATCCTCACCGGTCCTACGTTTCTGTGTGCTTCAGAAAGTCCGGTGTACAATCTCTGAGCCAGAACTGGGCAGTACGATAATGTGCTGCCTGCTATTAACCAAAACAGAATATATTATGACAACAGAAGAAAAGACTCAGCTAGAGAAGCTTGTAGAGAAGTATTTGAAAGAAGACGCGTACAAACCACGAGGATGGGGAGAGAGAGCCGCAAGGAAGTTTCTCAGCGCATTAAATGGCGAGTGGCTTCTTACGTACAGCTTTAGACCAGACCCGGCGTAGTTATTTGCTACGCCTCCTATTATTAACCAATAAAATTTTGAATTATGACAGACGGAGACAGAAAGTTCCTTGCCAGGCTCGTAGCGAGCCACAAGGCAGTTATCAGCGAGGAGTGCAGACGCAAGAACCTCGACAAGAGCGAGTATTTCAGACGCGTAGCGCGTGCAGACAAGAAGGCTCAGGAGATTGAGCAATCGTGCATGCGACCTCGCAAGTTCTAGCCAAACATTCTGTGCAGTCTATCTGCACAGAAACCATGTTAAACCATAAAATTGTAGAATTATGAAGAAAATTGTTAATACATTTACTAAGATTTTCGTAAGAGACGGAAAGCGTCACAGAATTGTCGCTGTTGCTTCTTTAGGTGATGAGTGCAGAAATAACATCTGCACTTTCTCTATTACAGGTCAGATAGATATTTTCTGCTTCGGTTCATGGCACTGCAAAACCTGCGGTTGCATTACAGACGAGATATGCAAATTCTTTCCAGAATTGAAACCATTTGTAAATCTTCACATGTGCAACTACAAGGGACAGCCATTCTATACTGTGGATAATGGTATTTACTATGTATCCCAAAGTAAGGAGATTGCTATGCGTAATCTCAGAATTACCGAGGATGAGTACGATGCCCTGCTCCCTGCTGCCGAGCTGAACGACAAGGACTATTTTGTCTATAAGTTATTCAAGCTTGGCATCGTTAAGAGATGGAAGTCTGAAGCAGACAAGTTCATTGAGTTTCTTCTTCGCCAAGGAGGTGAATGGGAGAATCCATACACTATCAGCGACGAAAGACCGACAATTAAGCTGACCGGAGGCATAAGAGCTCTTGTAGAATCCAGACTCAAGAAAGGATACTACACGAAGGAAAATATTGATAAGATATTGCAGCAAAGAAGAGCTGACGAAATCAGCAAGAAACGTCAGTCTATAATTGAAGAGTACTACAAGAAGACCGAAAAAGCTCGCAATGAGCGTGACGTGATGCTTTACATTCTTGACCACGGTCTTTCTATCGGTAACGTGATTTATTACGATTACAACAACACCGTGAAGTTCAACTGGCTCGATTACAAGGAGCAGATTACGAAAGAACAGTTCGATAATTTTATTGGGAACTTAGATCCCAGCAAGTTGCCTGAGGGTATTAAATTCTCAATCGACATCAAGAAGTAGCCAACCAATCCTCACTCCAACGGGTGGGGATTTCTATTAACCAAATATTAGAATTATGATAACGGATTACTACACAGCCGTACACTGGCTAAAAAGTGCGTTCATCCTCTGTAACGAGATTGTAGAGAATGACGAATCAGTGATTGAAAACATCGAGTATCCAGAGATGACAGAAGAAGAAAGGAACAGAATCGAGATATTCCAGTGGTTCCTCACTAACATGAGCGAAGAGGATAAGGAATGGATGCAGAAGAATTTCCCAGATCTTATCTTCTCTTACTCAGACAAGCTTGACTTGTGGATTCTTTGCGTAGATCATTTTGGAACGATGTGGAAGGGAGTCCCAACGACTACCAACTGCGAGAATGCGGCAAAGGCTAGCCAGCTGCCGTAGCCAACCAATCCTCACTCTCACGGGTGGGGATTTCTATTAACCAAAGATTACAGAATTATGAGTGATTTAGAGAAAATCCTGAATGACGATTTACTGAAGTGTAAAATCGTTGAGTCAGTAGAGAATCCTGTTAGGCGTGTGGACCTCATCAAGTGGACGCACGACAATACATACTCTATTGCAGAGGTACGCAAGGATACCGGTAAGCTAGAGGTCACAGACTTGAAAGCTGCCAGTGGTCTTGAAGCATACAAGCATTTCTTCAGAAATTATGGCGACATTGCCATATGTGGCTAAACCTCCCCACATCATCGTGGGGAACAATTATGAACCATTAAACAGATGAATTATGGAAAATAATATTTGGGAATATGTTATGAACAGCAAGGGTGAGGTTATCGAGAAAGTAGCCGATTATATCGGTGTTGAAAGCTTCGCCAAGGTAATCGAGAGCCTATATCGTGAGTGTCTTGAGAATTTCGATGACGCAGATGATTTAGAAGAATACATTGCCGATTTGTACGGAAAGAATATCCAGTCTATGGCATGGGATTTCACTCTTGAAGCAAACAGAGAGATGAAGAAATATCTCCATCTTCCTGACCAGCACATGAATGGTAATTTCGCTGATTTGTCTATGGATTATCCTAAGCACGTTACAGGTGTTTGGTGGGCATCAGACTACGATGGCGACGATTACTACGATTTGTATCCTCAGATGGTAGCCAGACTTGATGCAGCAGAAGACAGCGAGCAGGCTAACGAGGATAGAGCGTACCTAGAGAAATGGTATTTCAAGGCATTCGGCACGTACAACATCAAGTACAATTTCTCGAACGAACTTGAAGAGATTCACTCTATGATGGAGGAAGCTTACGAGGAAGCCTAACAATATCCCATAGCATTGGGATATTCAATGTTAAACCATTTAAATGATTAGATTATGAGTTACGAATTTGCAAAGAAGGAAATCGGTGATTACAGAATCACCATTTACCAGGATGAGGATGCTGAATCGCCTTGCTCTGCATGGGATTTGGCAGGAGTTTACTTCTGGGACTATTCCGACTACGGATACAACAGAGGTCTGTCTCGTGGTTGCAGCAGCGAAGTTGACGCTAAAAATGCAGATGATGCTTTGAAAGAGCTTGTCTGCAAATATGTGTCACAAAAGAAGATCATCGACTACATCAATAGCGAAAATGTCGATAGCTTCCGTATACGTTATGACAAGAGCGAGCACATGTGGTATCTTGAGAATCTGTACAAGGGTGAGTGGTACAACCACGAAGAGTTCTGCCCGAGCGACCTGAAGAGATTCGACTATAGAGAGGAGCTTTGTGATATCCTCGAAGAGGACGATTTCACGTATCTTCTGCATGACTGCAAGGATATTGCATTCTACGAGTGGTCCTCTACTGGCTACAGTCAGGGAGATTATGTTAGCGGATATGCCTACTGCGACAAGAATCGCTTCTCCAAGTATTGTGACACTAATACAAAAAACTGGAGAAAGCGAGCCTTGGACTTATTTGAGCATGAGGTTAAGTGCATAGGTCTTTGGATGTGGGGAGATGTCAAGGGATTCGTCTTGGAGAAGAAAGTCCATTACAAGAAAGTCTTCACGGAAATAGGTCGTGAGCCGGAGGACGACTACGACTGGGAACAGATTGATTCCTGCTGGGGAGAGTACTACGAGGACTCTGACGAGCTGATTAAAGTCGCTCTCGAAGAGAATGGAATCAAACTAAAAGAAACAGCCTAACCAAGGGGAGCTTTCATGCTCCTCTTCTATGAACCAAATTACAGAGAATTATGGGAAAGATTACAATTTCGCAGAAGGGAAGTAGAACTATCTACAGAGTGAACAGAAGAATCGTGTGCTATCGTGACGGGCACAAGTATTGTGTGGGCAAGCCATCATCTGGCAGCACCCATATCGAGTTTGATGCCTTGTCCGAGAATATTGCACACGAGAGATGTATTGAGATTTGTGAGCGTAGAATCAATGCAGAGATGAAGTATCAGAATCCTGTCGCATACAACGCCCACAGAGTATTGAACGCATTAGCCTAAAAGATAGCCTTCGGGCTATCACTATTAACCAATTAAACAAAAGAGAATTATGACAAAAGAAGCTACAAAGGTATTCGATAAGTTTTTCAAGATTCATCGTGACAACGTTGCAGGTAAGACTATCTGCTTTATCTCACGTGGAGAGTGGTCCGATCCTCAGATTGCGTACAAGGGCTATCTCCTTAACTACTGGGATGTGCTAGAGCTGGCGTGTCCTGAAGATGCGCCGGATGATTACGAACCAGACGAAACAGAATGGTATGACGCTTGTGTGGATTCTCTATTCGGCTACACAGATTGCGGCTTAAAACCTGACAAGTTTGAGCCATCAGACGCTATGAGCGTGACAGGTATCATTAATATCAAGAAGCCTTAAAAACGGAGGGAGCAATCCCTCTGACATTATTAACCAAATTATTAAAGATTATGAAGAGATATTACGTATCAGTCACAGAGACTTTAAACAAGATTGTCAGCGTCGATGCCAAGAGTGAGAAAGATGCGCTTGAACAAGTACAAACAGCCTACAATGATTCTGTCATCGTTCTCGATTCCAGCAATTTTGTAAACGAAGAAATAGAGCTTGATTCTAATCAGGAGTTATATGCTGACAACGAAAAAGAGCAGGGAGGAGATGTTTATCAGCACATCGACTAGCCAAACGGGGAGAGCAATCTCCCTACCAATAACCAAAACACAAGAATTATGAATGAAGACAGAATCCTAGAGATGTTCTTCGAAAAAGCCAGATGGCAGTATGCTATCGAGAAAGGCTTATTCAAGGACATGAACAAAGCAGTAATGTATCAGCTTACAACGCCGGAGGCTCGTCTGGCTATGTATCAGAGGATCAAGAGCGGCAATTACAAGATAATGCCGCCACACACAGCGAAGATTCCGAAAGACAACGGAGATTTCCGTACGGTCTACGTGAATGAAGCTGTAGACAGAATCCTCCTGAGCATCGCCAACGACCTCTTGTTTGAGCTGATGCCAGAGATGGTGCATCCACGCTGCACGTCGTACCAGAAAGGTATCGGCTGCGGTCGTGTGGTGCAGGAAGTGTCTCGGATAATATACTCGGCAGAGGGAAAAATCATCGGATGGAAAGGTGACTTCTCCAAGTACTTTGATTCTGTGCCTATTCGGTTCATCGACTGGGCATTCGACAAGGTAGAGGAGAAGTACGGAAAATCTGCGCTGATAGATGTCATTCGTGACTACTATCACACAGATATCTATTTCGATGAGGACAACAACCTCTGTGAGAAGTATCAGTCCCTCAAGCAGGGATGCTCTGTTGCTGCATGGCTGGCTGATGTCATTCTCTATCATCTTGACGACAAGCTATCTAAGCTTAACGGATATTACGTCCGCTATTCAGATGATACGCTGTTTGTCGGTGAAGACTATGAGAAAGCCATGGATATCATGAAGAGCGAGCTGGAGATGATGCAGATGACGCTCAACCCAAAGAAGGTTGAGTATCTTGACGCTAATCACTGGTTCAAGTTCCTCGGATATTCCATCAAGGGTCACAATATCTCTCTGTCGTCCACACGTATCAAGACCTTCCAAAAGGAGATTGAGAAGAGGACGATAAAGAAGCGTGATACCACGATGACGAAAGCCATCAATTCAGTCAACAGATATCTCTACAAGGGGTACTGCGATTATTCCTGGGCCACTCAGGTTCTTCCAGTCATAAACGTGAAAGAGGACATCGACAAGCTCAACACCTTCGTCATGGACTGCATACGTGCGGTCAAGACAGGCAAGAGAAAGGTCGGTGGTCTCGGATACGTGAAGACTCAGGCTGTAGGTTGCATAGACCGAGGTCGTGGCAGGAACGTGAAAGCCAACAGGAGTAAGACAGAGAGCGAAATCAAGGGGTATCTATCAATCGGTTGCGCACAGAATGCCTTACGAACGAGCAGGGCAGCGTACAACACATTGGTGAATACACTGTAGATGTGCATCCTAGCGCAAGGATTTTGCCGGAATGAAGATACAAGGTTTTAAATATCCCGGTTGCGGAGTGCATGGACCAATCTCTTAGTAAGAGATGGTCCTACGCTCGTCCTAAACCGGACATTATCAATCTGATACAGCTATGCGCAGCAACTTCTGACCGGCAGACTCTGTAACCGAGCACACGGACGTGGGAGAAGGACGGACTAATTCAGGCGACGCCTCTATAACATCATCTGAACATCCTGCCATCCAAGTTTACAACTTGAGACAGCTGGATGTTCGTATGACGAACAAGGCGTAGCTCATCAACGAAGTACAGAAATGTGACATTCCGTATGACCACCACCGGTGGCGCACACCACCACTCCCTGACGGATGGCTGAAGTTTATGCAACAGGTCTCTTAACCAGACTCTGGATCCAGGACGTCGTCGTATACTACTTACGACGTCCCAGGATCCTGAGTCTGGCGAATCCTGTGTCAAATCAGAATCATAAAGTATTGTGCCGAGCCATCGGTCATGGAATTACCCTAGCACGAGGGTAGCCTTCAGAGGAGAGTGAATTTATGAGTGCCTGTTGTGCTCGCCGGCTAATGCTGGGAATCCCCAGCTTCATCCGGCGATTATAACAGCCCTCAAATCAAGCTGCTATAGCTACGTGCCACGCTCTCAGATGAAGACAACGTTATTGCCAACGAGGTACACGAGGAGGAATTCTTTATGTCGCGATCTCTGTATCAACGCGATATGTCTGGTAATACCAGAAATCTCGCGTATTGCAAGATCCCTCAATCGTCAAGATAGAGGAAGGCAACAGACCTATGAGTGTACCTACAAACAACCATGTGAATTGCATCACGACTTATCAAGAGTATGAGGTTTAATACCACGTGAGTGGTATACCTGCTCCTGCCGATCTCTCCGCAGGCGCAGGTATCCAATCCACGGGGTTGAATCACGAACATATATCCATGCAACATAATACATGAGATAAGTCATGCGCATTGCAGCGATGTCTGGCAAGTTCTGAGAGTTCATCGAGCGTTTCATTGATTCTGAAGCCAAGGATGGGGAAGCGTACGCTTCCTGAGGTTGGCTTCATAACAATGCCACGCCCTTAATCAAAAACTTAAAGCAATGCAACGTATCGGGTTGAGTCAGACTAGGTTATTGCGAGCCGAATTGTGCGCAAGGAGAATAGATTGTACAATACGGTATCAATCATCCTGAGCATCCAGGTGATTACCTGGATCCGTCAGGACTCAGATACAGTATTAATCAAGACCTTATAGTTACGCAACAGATTCTCTGAGCGCACTCCTATTTACCAATATTTAAGAATTATGAACAGCAGATTACTAAAGAAGCTTGATGAAATCAAGAAAGAGTACGAAACGTCAGAAGTTTGCATGGGCGAGATGCTTGATTCAGTAAGCGCAGACGGATTCTCTATCGAGGATGCTCACTGGTTGTATATGCGTGCAATGGAGTGGGCGAACGGAGATAAGTTCTATATCCACGTCGGAGAAGACGAAGATGTACTGAGTAAGGATGAACTCGAAGAAGCCAATTTGATAGTGCTAGAATAAGCACTATCCCTATTAACCAATACAATAGAATTATGACATACGACGAGATTATCAATGCAGTTGAGAATGGTGCTAAGTTCACCATCAACTTCCAGAAGAGAACATGTAGGGTGAATGGAAAGGTAGTAATGTCCGAGGAAGATAAGCCGAAAGATACACCTTACCTGACACATGCAGTAGTTCTGTTCGCGATAGAACAGAGATATAAGGCATACAAGCATTCTGTGCCTTCGGAACGCTCTGAATCCCATCGCCGCTACTACTTCAAGGCTTTGCCTGAGAAAGAGCTCTCAGACGAAGATATGATGTATGGTGAGCGACGGGAGGTAGCTAGATGTAAGCTGGAGCTATACATACTGATTCAGCTTCTCAGAGGCAACCTCGCATGGGAGAACAGATGGGGCAGATGGTTCTGGAAGTCAGAGAACGACAAGGAACTGATTATCCTCAGAGACTGGATTGAGCCAAACAAGGGTGGGGCGTAAGCCTCATCCACTAGAGTTAAATAAATTTTTAGTAACCAATTTAAAATAATTAGAATTATGAAGCAGATTGTAACAATCACTGGTGAGAACTTGAACATCGTAACAAAAAACGTAGAGGCTACAGCAGCTACCCAGAAGACCAAGGCGCAGATGCGTCTCGAAGCTCTTAAGGCAGCAGGCGTTGATACTAGTAAATATTTCCCTCTCGGTGACGACCAGCTTATCAAGATCGAAAATGGCGCAGCAGTTCCTGTAGACATGGACGATGCGACCATCGATGCTGTAGGCAAGCAGATTGTCGAGGGTGGATACGTAAGTAACTGGAAGCTCTTCCGTCGTTGGGTGATGAGCCAGATGTTTCACATGTTGCGAGACATGGAGAAGGACGGCAAGTCATTCAACGAGGTGTTGCAGAAGAAAGGCTACGAGTACCAGTGGCGCATGTTGGAGAACGAGCTGTATGCTCAGATGAAGATGTGTGACCACAAGGACTACGAGAATCTCAAGGCGAGAAACCGCTGGTTCAACGGAGTTGTAGCACACGACATGGCTATTGACTACATCAGCAAGCTCCGCAGCTATATCGACGACAAGTGCATCTACACTGTCAAGGAAGACAAGGATGGAAACAAGAAGAAGGAAGACAAGGATGGAAAAAAGAAGAAGACATACAAGCATACCTGCAAGGGTAATCCTTATATCCGTCTTCAAAACGAAAACATCTTCGTCGCTGACTTGGAGAGAAAGGTATACAATCCTCTCCGTGACCTTGCCAACAAGATGAGTGCTGTAGAAACCTACAAGGAACTCTACGATGCCGTTCGCAAGTTCAACAAGAACCGCAAGCATCTCGCATGGGACACCAAGCAGGCAGATGCATTCATTCATGCTTACAAGGGTTCTGGTTCCTACTACACGATGAGAAACCTCATCATGTTCCATGGAGCAAGATTCATGAAGAACGGACGAAAGATGTCAGAGGCCAATTCTCTGAAAGAGCTTGACTCTAAAGCCAAGCTCTACGATGAAGAGGGTTGGAAGATGCTCGGTGTACTCAAGCAGCTTATCAAGGACAATAATATCAGCGTCCAGGGCAAGATTCTTGAATGGAAGAAAGCCAAGAGCGAGAATAAGTAATCATCAGTAAGACGTAAGGTTCGCCGCCTAAAGAATGGTGGCCCGGCAGCAATTCACAAGAGCTTCTTCAACGAAGGATCTCCTCCAGTCACTACTGGAGGTAATCCTTCGAGCTAAAGCTCTCTAGATCGAACTATTAAAGCAAGGCGCCAGCCGGGAGCCATTCTAGCCCAAAAAAGTCGGTTACTGATTCGGTAACCGATTCAAAGTCTAACCAATAAAATTAAGAATTATGAAGGAAATTAATGTAGACACAAGAGAGTATATTAAGGCTCTTATTGACGGGAAGAATGTCGTCGAGGAATCACTTCTAGACGCCATCTTTGACGATTCGCAATATCTCACCAATAAGTTTTTTTCATTGGGATTTGTCGGAGGCGCACCTACAATGATAGAGTATCACGGAAACTACCTATCTATCAGGAAGCTTCGATCGTGGATTACATCAGAGTGGGGTAGAGAGATTGTCAAACGACTGACTGGCGAATCAAAAAATAATATATACTATTTCGAGACGAAGCAGTATCTCGACGAACGCCAGGCTGAGCCTTTAATCTATACATTCTTTCTGAGCACAGATTACCTTACTGTAAGATTTCACTACAATGTAAAAGTAGATGAAGATTAGCCAAACATGTCAGTCGTTAGCAGCGGCTGACTACTCATATCATAACTAAATTTTGTTTAAATGGTTCAAGCCGGTCTGTCGTGAGACACGCCGGTTTTTTGTTCCCCAAGTTTAACCAATTTTAAATTAGAATTATGAGTAGAAATTACTGGACATTAGGTAAGGAAGGAATGAAGACTCGTTTGTCAAAGGCACAGGCAGCTTACGAGAACGCATTAGAGAACGTCAGCGACTTGCATGTCAAGATCAGCGATGGCAACACAAAATTGGGAGCTATCCCATCCGTGTCGCTCATTCCGGTCATGGATTGCGGTAACTGTTCAATCTGCTCCAAGAGCTGCTACGACCTGCGCAATGACATGATTTACAAGGAGGTCATCAAGACGAGAGCTATCAATTCTGCAATCTACCATGAGGATCCCGAGCGATACTTCAAGGAAATTGATGGGTATCTCGACTACCGATTCCCTCGTGCATTCCGATTCCACATCGGTGGTGACATCCAGGATAAATGGTATCTTGACAAGATGTGCGAGATTGCCCGCAAGCATAAGGATACCAAGTTCCTGGCGTTCACCAAGATGTTCGATGTGTGTAACGAGTATCTCGATGATGGCAACGTCATTCCAGAGAACATGCACATCTTATTCAGCGGATGGCTTGGTCTCAAGATGGATAACCGCCACGGATTTCCGGAGGCGCATCCTATCTTCGAGAGCGGTACATCAGCACCGGAAGGGACACGTCTGTGTACCGGAAACTGCACAGAGTGTCTGAAGGAAGACAGACTATGCTGGTCTATCGGGAAAGGTCAGGCGGTAGGATTCCTTGCACACTAGCCAAAAGCCCTCTTCGGAGGGTACAATGTTTAACCAATTAAAATTTTGTGAATTATGGCAACAGCAAGAAGAGGTACAAGAATGCTCAAAGCTTCTGACATTATGAAAAGAAAGGGAATTGTCCAGAAACAGATGGACATGGACAAGTTCAACGAGGTTGTAGAGAATTTCTTTATGACCCATGAGCCTAAGGAAACGATTCTCCTAACTCCGAAGAGATTCATCGAGATGGATAACCCGCCAGAGGGAGACTTCATTGACTATCTCGATGTCAGCGTTTGGGAGAAGAAGAGTGAGGACCCGGACGACCCGTTCGACTTCATAGACTATCAGTTCATGAAGAAGAACGGTATGCTCCGTCCTATCCTTATGGTGAACGAGCCTTTCATCGGCAATGCTGCCGGGTGGCTGAGAGATTTTTGTGGATTCACTGTGAAGAGCAGAACACGAAAGAAGAAGAAGGAATACATCGTGTCTCTGCCGGTGTAAAGCCGAACAAGGCGTGGAACAATCCGTTTCACGCTCCTAGTATTAACCAATTAAAATTAAAGATATGAATGATTTTTTGAAATTAGCAGAGAATTTAGGATGGAGTTATAATGTTGACGATACACCTAACGAAAGAGGTGAGGTTTGCGTCGAGTTAGAGAAGTATTCCCCACAAGACCAAGATTTCATCGCCACAATTTGGTTCGAGAATGGCAATAAGTCTGATTTCATGGATAAGTTGTATCAATATTATAGCGACTTCGATCCTGACGAGGAAGCCAGTAAATGGATTGGCGAGGATGGACATGGTGCTAACGGCGCGCCATACAAATTATCGGATATTTTGCAAGATATGGAGGATTGCAAGGATATGCTACTAGATTTATGGCACGAGTATTTTTACGATGAGTACCCAGAAAATCGTCCAAATGAGACCGACGAAGGGAAGCGACTCGCAGGAGAAATCGAGGAGAAATCCGGAAAGTATTACCACTCGTGCTCTCTACAGAATTATCCGAGCGGTAAGTACGGCGTTATCATTGATGGCTGTCAGAAGTTTCTATCGGACTGCAAGGAAGAGGCATTAGCCTATATGAAAGGCGTGCTTATGGGCCTTGATATCGAAAGAAAAGACTAAGCCAAACAAGCCTGCCGGGAACGGTGGGCATCAAGTTAAACCAAAATATTAAGATTATGAAGAGAAAAGTATTGAAAGACAAGATTGATGAGTTGCGTTCAACAGCAAAGATGGAACTTGCATGCACCATCCGTGAGATAATGAGAGAGCACAATGTGAGCAGAAAGGTGTTCGATTGGCCTGTACTTGCCGGCGACAACAGGGAGGTGAACATCGTAGAAGTAGGCGACAGCGATACAGCTATCCCTATCATTCATAGCCGATGCACTTCTGTAGGGTTTGAGTTTCCGGAAGCAAAAGCTATCGATGACGATATACCAGTTGACCTTCTTGCAGACATCGCTACTAGTCTGAACGACGAGCTGAACGGCTATATTGGTGTCTATGCTGCAAAGTATAAGATTGCCTACAATGATGGAATTTTCATTTCTAAGGAGAATCCTTACGTATTCCGAGCAAAATCATATAAAGATGCATTGGATGAGGCGGAAGACTACATGCGTGTGTGGAATGACCATAATGGTTCTACCCTAAGACTCGTATCAGTCGAGAAGCAGACTGCTTCGGAAGGTTAAATTAGCGTTAAAAACGGCAAAGACGATGGTTTATATTATAAACTTTTCGTATCTTTGCCACTAGTAACCAAAATATTAGAATTATGACAGAAGAAATAAGAATCAAGACAAGAGATTGGGAGAGACTTCTGAGCTACACTCAGCAGCAGAAGTACAAGACTGCCATCAAGCAGGGTTGGTTCGCCAATTATCACAGCAACGCCTGGAGGCATGACACGTTCTATGGCGCATACATCTGGAAATACCCGAAGCTTATTAAGGTTGTAAGGATGTTCGAAGAGATGCTTGGACATAAGCCATTATGGGAAGACATCACCGACGACAATCTGCGCGACCTCTTCGAGAAGATCCAGGAGAACTACGCTCCTAACTCGGCAAGAACCGTATGTGCAACCATCAAGGCTGTGATACGTGAGAATGATGCTACCAGGGAAATTCCTAGTCCTACGTTCGGCAGAATACTTAGAGCGAAGGCTGTACCGGTCCAGTCTGTATATCTCTCTGATGAGGAGATAAACAGAATCATAAAGTACAACCCTCACGGGAAAACAAAAAGATATGTTCAGAGAATGTTTATCATGGAATGTCTCTGTGGCGCACGTTACAGCGACTGCCAGAGAATGACGGAAGAGAACATAGATGATACCGGACACTTCCTCGTCTATGTTACTCAGAAAACAAAGACCGAGGTAAGGGTTCCACTTCACAAGAAGCTCCGTAAGTTCCTCGTATGCGGTACTGGTGACGAGCCTCTTCCGGGTGAGATAGGTGAAAGGACGTTCAATAGAGCACTCCGCGAAATCTGTCGTGACTGCGGAATAGATACGAATACAAAAGTGTTCAAAGCTGGAAAGGAAGAGACTGGAAAGAAGTATCGGTTCGTCTCATCCCATACCGGCAGACGCTCGTTCGCAACGAATCTCTCAAAGAAGGGAGTGCCTCTTGAGCAGATTGCCGTCATGATGGGACATACCAGTAACGGTATGCCTAATATACAGATGACACAGCGCTACATTGTCGGTAAGACCGAGATTGACAGCAATACACTGAGATTGTTCGGCGTCTATGAAGAAGACCTCGATAACGGTCTAGATGAGGATTAAGCTAAAACTGGAGGTGGTTAGCTGCCATCTCCTGCCATTGTTTAACCAATTAAAATAATGAATATGGTAGAAGATTATACAGTAGAAGAGTTGAATAAACTCATCAATGAGTGCCGGAAGAAGTACGAAAAGCTAGAAAAGGAGACCGTTATGAAGGCTCTGACTGGCGAGATTGGTACGAACTCCGCAATGGTGGAGGAGTTGGAGATACTCAACATCCACTATCACGACGAAATGGATGAGTACGATATCACTGCACCTGACCTGAATCCAGATCTTATCGAAAACTTCAAGAAGGCAGAGCGTGATGGCAAGAACGTCATCTTCGAGGCACAGGAATATCTTAAGATTCTGGGAATGTGCGAAGAGATGTTCAACCAGAAGATGTGGGTCAACGAAGATGGCCACATATGCGATGAAGAAGGTAATAGACTTTCCGCCGACAGAGAACATCGTGTTTTCGAAGTTGTTAAGTGCGGGAAATAAGATATTTCTAGTTTTTCATAGCTAGATTGTTTAAATGATTGTCCTCTCTTGCCCGTGAGGGTAGGAGGGGATTTTTTAAAACGGCCCCGATTAGCCAAAATAGGGAGCTTCGGCTCCTGCAATTATTAACAAAGCCCTATCGCATCACGGTGAAGCGAAAAGAATATGAGACAAGGTTTTTATGAGTGCATCGAGCACAATCGCAAGAATAGAAAGAAGGCTATTGATGAAATGCCTTATGCGAGCAAAGTAGTCGCTGTTGTAGGTGGCTATATGGGTTTCGAGTCTTGGGATGATTACGAAATCTGGAAAAATCAAAAATAAGCAATTACATTCAGCCCTCGCTATCACGGTCAAAGCAATCTTATGATAACAACTAATATCAAATTCAACCGGGTTGTTGCAAAGGAAAATTTCAACAACAACAGTATCGAAGAACTGAAGAACGCTATTGAGAGAGGCATCCTTAGCGAAACAGGTCTGATTGTCGCAAGTGACATGAAAAAGGCAAAAGAAATATTGAACCCCGATGGTAGTCTTGAGATACAGAAGACCGTTGCAGGAGAAGCTATTGCCTTCCTCGCTGATGAGACCGCAGTGTCGGTAAGACTTATCCAATACAACCCTCATGGTCTTTTAAAATTCGTCTACACGATAAAAGCAACGGAAATCTGATGTAAAACAACCCTTTAGCCCTCGACATCACGGTAAAGTCAGTAAAATGGAAAATTGTCTTGAAAAAGTTGTAAAAGAGAATGGCAATATAAACTTAAACGAATTAAGTTGGAAGCAGGTCGTTGCACTCCTGAACGCCTGGAATTCCAGCTTCGCAAGAAATGAGAACACATCGTTCTCGGAGATGGTGAAGCGATGCTACAAGCCTCGTACTTGGCACGAGAATGCGAATATCATCTATTTGCATCGAAATAATCAGAAAACCACCATTCTTCCTCATGCCTGTTATAACCTCGACGAAGCAGAGGAAGATATGATATTTAATTTGCTCAAAAAGCAATTAAACTGAACTCTACGGATGCAGTAGAACGAAAAAGCCCCGACCTAAGCCGGGGCTAACACAGACCATTACAGTCTGACATCTACGATAGTAGAAATTTGCTCTTTATGAGCGTTTAAATCCACAATTCCGAAGAATTGACCGTCAACGGAAGTTTATTTTTATTTCTATTCCATAAAGGTTCGATTAAAGTCTTCCGAAGACATGTGCAAAGATAGTGGATTTATTTCAGAAGACAATATTTCTTCAACAACAATTAACGAATTTAACTAATATGTACAAAGTCATAAGTACAGAATATCATTTTTATCCTCATGTCGTGCTAGAATTGCAGGATACCGCCACCAAAGAGACAAAGTGGTGGTGCTACGCTGACTTTCATGACGAGGACCTGTGCAAGGAGCTTGGGGTGAAGGACCTTACCGGTTGTACCCTTGACAAACAGCCAAGTCACGGGACCTGGATATCCAAGGAGGATATAGGGCATCTGTAATCGCAGGTTCTCATACAAATAGCCGCTTATCACTTAACAGATAGGCGGCTATTTTATTAAGATAACCACCAAAAAAGCAACGAAAATCACACTTTTTTCTTAAACTACGTTAATTGTAAATATTCTGTACTTTAATGAATGTTTCAATCTGCTGTTTTTACTTCGCTTGAAACATTTAGCTATATCAGTATCTTTAAAACGTTTGTCCTCACTTTTTACTTTAATTAGTACGGTTTATGGTGAAAACAGAACTATTGCACGGAATAGAAAATCGTAGTATCTTTGCAGTGCTTGTTAGTAGTTGCGCACTAAGCAGCGGACATATTGAGTATATTTAAGTGATTATTCACTTCCCTATACGAAACCCTATCCAGAGTTCGGAGCGCAACACGAACAAAGGATAGGGTTTTCTTTCTTTTTCGGTCTGACAGGTAGTCTTGGTGGCTTGTCGGCTAAATACACTCGGCTACACAGACTTTAAACCCACGTCACAAGAGGTGCATGGTGACACCGCAGGAACTGAAGGCAGAAGGCGGGCAGGGCTAGGCGTACCTAGAAAGCTGCTTAGATTAGGTGCTGTACGATTTGGCAACCGATCCGACCGAAGGGGCTCATTATACTGGGTTCATGTAACTTCGAGTGGAATATTCCTACCAAGCTCTCATCGTTTCAATGACTGATGGGGGTAAGGGGGAGAACCACTCTCTCAGAGGTCTATTGCCTGTTTCATATAACCTTTTTAAAAAGGAAAATATTAATTATAAATAAGTAAACTAGTGGATAATTTTTAATATTTAAATAATATGAGTGTAAAAAACATTATTTTGGCATCAGTACTCGCAATAGTAGTACTCGCCGCAGGTTCAGTTATCGGTTGTTATTTCCATTACAACAACCAGGAAATCTCACTTCGCCAGCAGTCAGAGGCTCAGCGTGGCAAGATTGAGGGTGTTCACGACAAGATGTGGAAGGTTCTTCAGCAGAAGGCACAGGTTACGGATGAGTACAAGTCCGCATTCGAGTCCATCTATCCGAAACTTATCGAGGGCAGATACTCAAAGGGAGACGGCTCGCTTATGAAGTGGATCAAGGAAAGTAATCCTAACTTCGACGTTTCGCTATACAAGGACCTCATGCAGTCCATCGAGATTCAGCGCTCCGAGTTTCAGACATCACAGGAGAGAATGCTCGATATCATCCGTGAGCACGAGACGCTCGTGAAGACATATCCGGCGAAGTGGTTCGTATCTGACACCAAGCCTATCGAATACAAGGTCATCTCTTCATCCAAGACAAAGATGATCATGCAGCTTGGAGAGGATAACGACGTAGACCTGTTCAAGAAGTAACGGCTTATGGAAATATTCATATTCCTAATCCCATTCGTGGTTGCTGCTTTCCTGTTGATTTTCTTCAGGAAGCAGACCACCTGGTGGGAATACGCAGTACTCATTGTTCCATCCATCCTCATAGGCATCCTCATGGAGTTCGTGTTCAAGCAGTCCAATGCTGCTGACACGGAGTATCTCGGAAGCTACGTTACAAGAATCCGTCATTACGATGCCTGGAATGAGTACATACACCGCACGTGTACAAGGACCGTTGGAAGCGGAAAGCATCAACGTACGGAAACGTATGATTGCTCGTATGTTGACAATCACCCTGAACGTTGGACTTATTTTGATGCTAGGAACAAGGAAGAATACTTCATGACCGACAACGAGTTTAATGTAGTTAGAAAGATTCTCGGAACCCAAAGCATGTTTATTGATATGCACAGGGATTACTACACTAAGGATGGTGATGCTCAGGAATGGGCGTGGGATGGTTCCATTGAAAACTCGTACACATTATCTTCTGAGCACGATTATAAGAATAAAGTGAAAGCCTCACGTTCTATTTTCAAGTTTGAGGATATAGATAATCAGCAGGCACGCAAGCTTGGACTATTCGAGTATCCGGATATCGTTCTTTACGACCAGAATCCCGTTCTCGGACTGAAGATCCCGAAGAATCAGGAGAAGGCGATGAGATGGCTGAACGGATACTATGGCGAGCGGAAGCAGTTTAGGGTGTTCGTCCTGTTCTTTACGAACAAGCCGGAAGAAATCGTTGAAAAGCAGCGCTCATACTGGCAGGGCGGCAACAAGAATGAGCTTGTCGTGTGCGTCGGTATTGACAAAAACAAGAATGTCAAGTGGTGCAACGCATTTTCATGGTGTGATAGCCCGGTCGTAGGCGTAAAGAGTAGAGACTGGTTTATGAGCAATCCTGTAAATCTCGAAAAGTACGCCGAGTATATCGGTCCGATTGTAGAAAAGGAATGGCACAGAAAGAACTTCGAGGATTTTGACTATCTCACAATTGAACTTACCGACGTACAGTACTGGGCCATCATTATTATCTTGCTTATATTCAATATTGTAATGAGCTCCTGGATTGTAACCAATAATTATAAAAACGATTTGTAGCGTATGAAAGAAAGATTAAAAATGATTTTCGACCGCATCGACATCTTCGTCGTGTGCATTGTCTTCGGGTGCTGCCTCACTGTAGCGGAGGTATTCATAGGAACCTGGGGAGGGTTTGTTCTTTTGTTTATAATGACTTCCCTTATTACTGAAGTCTGCTACACCCTCCGCTGTAACGAGAAGCTGAAAATAGAGCTGATAGAGACAAAGGAAAATCTGAAGAAGGCTGAGAAAGAGTCGGATACTGCAAACCATCAGATCGTCAAGAAGAGTAGAATTATCCGATTCTACGTCTTACTGGAAATGTTGTGGAGGGAGAGATGGACATGCGAACACGCAAAGGTTAATTACTGCAAGCACAGGATAACATTGAGACAACTTATCGATGCGATGAATCATTCCGATAAGAGGTGTGATGAGATTTCCAATAAAATCTCTGAGCTTACCAAGGATTTGAACGAACTCGATAAATAGATACTTGTCACAAAACAACTTTCCCCACGCCATCGGCAAATGACGTGGGGATTTTCTTTGTTAACCGTTCAGATAGTCGATGACTTTTCGGTTCGCCTCGTCTATCTTCTTATTGTCGAACTGAATATAGAGGTCGGTGGTGGATGAATCCCATTCACTATGGCCCAGAGCCTTGCCGATAACTTCCTTCGGAATATCGATGCTCGCAGCTATGGTAGCCCAGCTTCTTCTGGCCGTATACCATACTATGTCCTTGTGGAGCGGTTTGATTTCTTTCTTGATCAAGGCGCCACGCTTGTTTTTCTTCATTTCTGTTGGTCCGATTCTCTTCAGGTAATCTCCTAGCGTTCTTCGGAAGCTTGATTCCTTCGTCCCGTCATCCAGGATACACAGAAGATGCTTTTTTCCCTTATACTTCTTGATGATTTCCATCGCTTCCGGCTCAACCTTGATGTCGTAGAGTCTGCCGGTCTTGTTGCGCTTGTATTGAATGCGCCCTTTCTTGATGCAGTCGGCAGGAAGTTCGAGCAGGTCGGAGAGGTTGATGCCTATCAGATAGAACCCGAGCATAAACAAGTCACGGTACTTCTCCATGAAAGGTTCAACCGGAAAGTCGCGATACTCCCTCATCTCCTCGGCGCTCAGATACAGGTACTGCTGACGCTCCGTCTTGATGGAGAACTTACGAAAAGGGTATTTGGTCGTAATCTCGTTATCTATGGCCCAGTTGAACACCGTACGTATGTTTCTGAGGTCGATGGCTATTCCACCACTCATACGACCCTTCAGAAGCTCGTGTGCCTGGAATCGTTCAAGCCAGTCCCTGTCGATGTTGTCGAAGTCGGCATGTTCATCGAAGGATTCAATCCTCTTCCTCGTTCTTAGAAATATCTCCTTGGTACTATCCTTAGCCTTGGTCTTGATGAACTCATCGATGTAGTAGAGGATATTCTTCTCTACCGATGCAGCCCTTCCGTTGATGATGGCTTTGATTTCGTCCTTCATCCTTGCTGCCGGAAGATCACAATTCATATAAACATATTCTTCCACGGACGCAAATAGCCTTGCTAGCATGGCCGTCTTGGCTCTTGCGTTCGGAACACTCTTCGGGAATACCATCCCGCTGAACTTGACGGTACTCGTGATGCCGGTATAGACCTGGAATCTCTTACCGTTGTAACTTATGATGAAGAAAACCTTCAGTGACTTTCCTTCAACGTATATCTTGATGCTATTCATACTTACTCACAGATTTTACTCACAGATTTTACTCACAATTTTACTCACAACTCAATTTTACTCACATATTACTCACAAAACTAATCACATTGGCGTACATTATGCACGATTTTGTACCTATTTTGTGTGTGAAAATGATGATTTTTGATTATGTTTTTATAGTGAAAAACGATGTAAGTGGCTGATTATCAATACTAGAGCGAGATACGGGAGTCGAACCCGCCTCACAGGCTTGGGAAGCCTCTCTCGTGTTTTGATAAAACGCTAACGCTCTGATACTTAGGGTTATCGAATAACACTGCACTCACATATTACTCACAAATTCTATTCTATTTAACTTTCTTGAGAGTGTAATAGCTATTGTAAGTTGTGTGAAACCAAAGTTTTATTGTACCATCACTTTCAAAGTCTATGTCATGGGTTCTTGGCATGCTTGACTCCGATTTATATGTGTATAATGTAAAACCAGTTGCTTCGTAGTATTGCAAACTCCATTTTATAAACGACAAGTCTTCTTTTACGTCTTTCGTCATAAAAGGTTCTTCTCCGTCATAGTATACATAAGCAGTTGCTTCGCCAGTACACTTCGTTCTCTCGCTACTCATAAGCTCCAGATAGCAATCTCCCTCTATCCTGATTTTTGGATCATAAACTCCACCGCCAGAACCACCACCGATAACTTTCCATTTGCCGATGAGATAGTTTTCTCGATCGTTCTGAATCTTCTGGTCGTTGATAGAAGAGTCATCGCTACTGCTGCATGATGTGAATGATGCTCCTGCAAGAAGTATCATTGCTGCTAATAATACCTTCTTCATAATCCTTATATATAATAATG
>ERZ773138.418-NODE-418-length-51421-cov-15.361367_pt1 | contig 51421 bp, 48 predicted proteins | sample MGYA00511114_ERZ773138 | MGnify/ENA primary metagenome ERZ773138 (study PRJEB29015, sample SAMEA2737805) | human gut metagenome | biome: human gut; feature: human-associated habitat; material: faeces | place: China | collected 2012 ...
AATGCAAGTTTTATTAATTCAAGTTAAAAAGTTGCATTTAACTTTTTAAACAACAACTATGATTTTGCCTATTGACATTATCTAAATAAAGTAATAAAATTTGTTTATATTTTAAATGACAAAGAAAAAGAAGTAGTAATATAATCTCTTATCTTAGTGATGTTCTCGGTTGGTGAAAGAGAATGATAATATTATATGAATGAATCTTTGAGTTATATCGTTTTTCAGCGTTAATGATTTAAAGAGCATAGAAATTCTATGAAGTAAGGTGGTACCGCGTTTAATCGTCCTTATTTTGTAGAATTTCTTTTTTATTAAAAAGGAGGAAGAAAATATGAAAGAATATATTATTAATAAAATAACAAAAATACTTAATATTAAAGAAGAAAAAATTAAAATAGAAATACCATCCAAATCAAGTATGGGTGATTATAGCATTCAATGTGCTAACTTAAGAAATGAGAAATACAAAAATCCAATAGAAATAGCGACTATGATAAAAGAAAAATTTGAAGATACAGATTTTAATTTTTCATCTATTAAAGCAGTTGGACCTTATATTAATTTTTATATTAATTATGATAAATATAGTAAACAAATTATTGAAGAAATTGAATCAAATAAAAATTATGGATCGTTAAATCAGGGTAATAATAATTCATTATTAATTGAACATACTTCAATTAATCCTAATGCAGAACCTCATATAGGAAGATGTCGTAATAGTCTTATTGGGGACTTTATGAGTAATTTATATGAATTTACTGGATATAAAGTTGAAAGACATTATTTTATTAATGACATAGGTAAGAAAATTGCATTATTAGTTATAGGTATTGAAACATATGGACTTAAAGATGATACATTTTCATCAATACTTGATACATATGTAAAAATAAGTAATCTTGCTAAAGAGGATGAATCTATTGATAAAAAGGCCTTTGATTATTTGAAATTAATTGAATCTGGAAATAAAGAAATGGTTCAAAAGTTTAAGAAAATTACTGATAAATGTGTTAAAGGTCAATTAGCAATATTTGATACATTAAATATTCATTTTGATGTATTTACACATGAGTCTGATTTTGTTTATGATAACTATTTAGAAGAAATATTAAGTAAGTTAGAAAAAACTGGTAAACTTCATACGGATGCTTTAGGTCGTAAATATGTTGATTTAACTGGATATGATATTCCTACTAGAGAGCCTGTTTTAGTATTAACTCGTTTTAATGGGACCTCTTTATATCCAATTAGGGATATTGCTTATTCAATTCATAAAGTAGAATTAAATAATAAAAATAACTTTGTTGTATTAGGTGAAGATCAAGAAACCTATATGAAACAAATTAGTGCTGTATTAGATATTTTAGGATATAAAGCACCTAAATTAATTTGTTATTCTTATGTACTTTTAAATGGCGATAAGATGTCTACATCAGGGGGAACGGTAGTATTAGTTACTGATTTTATGAAGAATGTTAAAGAAACTTTACTAGATGAATTTAAAAAGCGAAATACTGAAATATCTGAAGAAAAATTAAATATATTAGTTAATGCTTGTATTAAATTTACAATGTTAAATGTTTCAAAAAATAAAATAGTAAATTTTAATTTAGAAAATGCTACTAGTTTTACTGGTGAATCAGGAATGTATATTTTATATAGTATTGTTCGTATGAAATCAATTTTAAGAAATAATAATATAAAATTATCTAACAAAATCAGGTTCAATAATGAAATTGAAAATAGTATTATAAAGGAATTATCTTTATTCCCAGAACAAATAAATGAAATATTAGAATCTAATGAACCAACTCACTTAACTAAATATATATTTAATTTAACTCAATTATTTTCTAAGTTTTATGAAGAGGTTAATATAAGTAATGAGGAAGATATAATTTTAAAATCTTCAAGAATACGATTATTAAAATGTTTAATTGATGTATTAACTAAATCTTTAAAAATACTAGGAATTGATACAATTGATAAAATATAAATTGTTAATATTTATTTTCATATAATCCTGTTATATAATATAAAAAAGAAAGGTAATAATTATGAGAGAGTTAAGAGATTTATATGATAAATTTGGAAATAAGACAGAATTAAAATATTATAAAGGCGATGAAGTACCAAAAGGGTATTATTCAATGGTTGTTATGATAGCAATTCAAAATAATGAAGGAAAATTTTTAATGCAAAAAAGAGTACCAGAAAAAAGTGGAGATTATGGTGTAACTGGTGGACATCCAAAGTCTGGTGAAACACCATATGAAGGAATTATTACAGAAGTAAAAGAAGAACTTGGTATAGATATTAGTAAATACGATATAACTGAATTTGATTCTGGTTGTGATGGTAAAGATTGTTATAAAATGTATTATGTAAAGGCAGATTTAGATATTGCAGATTTGAATATACAAAAGGAAGAATTAACGTCAGTAAAATACTTTAGTATGGAAGAATTAGAAGAGATGGTAACAAATAAAATACTTAATCAAGATCAAATTGATTTCTTTATAAAATGTAGAGAGTTTACTTGTAAAAAATAAAAAAATATTGTATTATGAATACAGCTTAAGAAATGAGATTTAAAAGTTTACATTATGTAGCAAATTCTTATTTAGGTAAATAATATTGTATTTATAAAACAAAAAAACAAGGTCAAGTAAGAAAATTAACTCCAAATAAAAAATTGAAATATTATTATATGGATTTATATATGAAGGGAAATTATGCAAATGTTAAAAAATAGAAGTTTCATAATAACAAAGAATAATCAACTATATGCATATATTAATGTAAAAAAAGATTTTTATGTTGAAGGAATTATTTATGAAAATCAAACATTAATAACTGGGTATTTTATGGATTATAAAAATTTAAATTGTATTATATTTAAAAATTTGGAAAAATACATTAAAGGTATTTCATTTAAAAATTCTAAAATAACACCATTAATAGATATTGATAATAATATAATTAATTCAAATTATGATTTATATGATTGTGATATTGATGAATATGGCTATGCATATCTAGGTGAAATGAAAGATAGTAATTATTCTATAACATTATCTGTTGATTTAGAGCTTAATTCAAAAATGGATTATTTAGTTAGAAAAAGTATTACTTTATTAAATGAATTACAAAAAAGTGTATATCAAAGCTTTAAAAATCATAGATATGGGAATTTAAGAAACTATATAAATGATATTAATTCATTTTGTACTAATGAATTAACTGAAGAAGATAAAATTATGTTAATTCAACTAAGAGAATATTTAAAAATTTTACAACAAGAGAAAGAGAAAACTGTAAAAAAACCTGAACCTGAAAAAGTAATAAAGAATAGAAAACGAAAAGTAAAATCTAAAACGAAAAACAAGAAATAATGAAGGTATAGAAATATGCCTTTTTTGTTTTGACTCTAATGAGTACTCAAAATGATAGTGCAAAAGTGTTTCGAAATTATAAAAAAGCTAATTTATTTAAAATAATAGAAACAGGATTTTTACAAGTACAAATAGGTAATAGAGAAGTTTTTTTGTCAAATAAAGCAAAATTCTAATTTGTTCATGAATCTATTTTTCATCAGCCATAACGTATAATGTATCATTAGTTTCAATAGGTTCATAATTAACTTTAAGAAGAATCAAATTCTTAATCCAATTATAAACTGTTTGTCTTGGAATATTAATATTATTATTTTTTAAGTTGTCTAAAATATCAAAATTGTAACTAAGAGAATTATTACAAGCTTTATTAACATTAGAATTAGTAGACTCTTTTATAAGTAAAGCTCTAACTAATTGACTATAAGTTTTATATTGTTCAAAACCAAATAAATTGTCTATAAAAAAGAAACCGTTATGTTTATTTTTATCAGTATAATTGTTTCTACTAAAAGAAAGAGTACTGAAACAATCAACAATAGTACGAGAAACGTTTTGTTTATTAATATAAAAATTTTTTTGATGATACAAAGACTTAGCAAATAAATCATCAATAGTTTTATAATGTATTAATAATAAGAGAATGAATTTTATTATTAAAAGAAAGAATTAAGGATGAGTATTTGAATTTACTATAGCAATAAAAAATTATTTTTACACTATCCTATAATTTTTGCCTATTGACAAACATTTGAATATATAATATATTTAACTTGTAAATATTTCGAAGAAAGGAGTGTGATTAGTCATGAAAAATATAATGAATAGTTTACAAAATAATAAAATTTATAGTGTAGGGTTAATCATATCTCCTAATTTTTTAGCATAGTAAAATTTTAGAAATTTCTATCTTTATGGTTAATTCTGCATTACGCAGAATTTTTTTCTGTAAAAAATAAAGGTAGGTAAAAATTTATGATAATAAAATTAGACATTAATGATAGAGCTGCTCTTGCTATCAAAAATAATCAAAAAAAAGTAGAAATAAGAGCAAACGATAATAAATATGATTATAGTAAATTAAATTCTAATGATATAATTGAATTTAATAGCAATAATATAGGTATATTTTATGTAAAAATAAAAGAAGTAAATTTTTATAATTCTTTAGAAGAATTATTTATGTTAGAAGGAACAAGATATACAACATCATTAACTAATGACAAGGATGAGGCAATAAAAAATGTTGAAAAAATAGGGGATTATAAAGAAACAATAAAACAAAATGGAGTATATGCAATTCATATAGAATATTTATATAGTGAAAATACTGTTTGGGAAGAAATGGCTGATAAAGCAAGAAGTGTTATGAATAGAAGAGATGTTTCTGGTATGATTTCAGCAGGTAGTGTAGGAGCAGCTATACTTACAGAAAATCATAATATATATGTTGGAACATGTATTGATACAGCATCATCCTTAGGTATGTGTGGTGAAAGAAATGCTATTGCAAATATGATTACACATGGTGAAAATAAAATAACTAAACTTATATGCTTTGGTGGAGATGGAAAGATTGGTTTTCCTTGTGGAGCATGCAGAGAATATCTTATGCAACTTGACAAAAATAGTAAGAATATTGAAATAATAACTAATTTAGAAACAAAGGAAACAATTAAACTAGAAGAATTAATTCCAAATTGGTGGGGTTATAATAGGGTATAATTATGAAAAATATAGAATTAGTTGTACCTAAATTAGAAGAATATTACTATGAACAAAAACTAGAAGAAGATCCAAAAACTATGAGTTATAATAAGGGTTATAATGTTAGTTATGATGGATACCACTATGATACAGGATGCATTGATTTTCCAAAAGATAAATGGAAAGCATCTTATGAAAAAAGAATAAAAGATAATAAATTTTTTGCGTATATAAAGGATAACGAAATAAATGAATATGTTGGTTATGTAAATTATCAGTACAATAAAAATGATGATAGATATGAATGTGGAATATTAATAGAATATAAATATAGAGGAAAAGGTTACTCAAAAGATGCATTAATATTACTTATTAAAGAAGCATACAAAAATAATATTCACTATTTATATGATACATTTGAATTAGATAGAGGAAATACTTTGAATTTATTTAAAAGTGTTGGTTTTGAAGTAGTAGAAGAAACAACATGGAAAAAGTTTAATAAAAATGTAAAAGGCGTTATTGTTAGAGTTGATACATCAATATTTGAATAGGTGATTTAATGATAATAGAATATGAAGATAAATATTTAGAAGATGTTAGAGATTTACTTGTTGAACTTGAAGAATATATTTTAAGCATTGATGAAGATAATTTAGATATAGTTAGTGCCGATTATAGAGAAAAAATGGCATTAGTTGATTTAGAAGAAGTAAAAAGTAATAATGGGAAATGTTATTTATATATTGATAATAAAAATGTAGTTGGTCTTATTATGGGTATAATACCAAAATATGATGAAAATGATTATTTGGATTATAAGTGTCCTAAAAAAGGAGAGGTAACGGAACTAATTATAAAAAAAGAATATAGAAATCATAGTATAGGTAAAATATTATTAAATAAAATGGAAGAATATTTTAGAAAAAATAATTGTGAATATTCATTTATTGATGTATTTGCTTATAATAAAAGTGGAATTAACTTTTATGATAAAAATGGTTATCATCCAAGAATGATAATAGATATTAAAAAATTATAATAAAAATTTGAGTTATCTTATGATATAATAATTCAAAAAGAGAGGTATAAAATATGAATGAACCAAATTATAGAACAAAAGATTGTAGAACTTGTCAAAATATGAGTTGTAGAGTAGAACAACATGAAAAACCTATTAAAAACTGTATTGCGTATATATATCATGATAGCAATGAAGAAAAGATAAAAACATTAAAAAAATTAGGTGTTGACACAAGATAAAAAAAATACTAAAATGATATTGTAAATTGTTGATGAAAGACTAGTAGTAAGTATTTTATTTAATAGAGAGCTAATGGATGGTGTAAATTAGTAATAAAAACTTATGAATCTACTTTCTAGACCGGTTAATAGCCGGCGGGAATAAAAACCGTTATCTAAATTAAGTAAAATAAAGGATGGTACCGTGCATATGCACTCCTTAAGTACCATTCTTTTTTTATTAGAAAGAAAGGAAGAAAGAAATATGTTAGATATTAAGTTTGTAAGAGAAAATCCTGAAAAGGTAAAAGAAAATATTAAGAAAAAATTTCAAGATAAGAAATTAGGTCTTGTTGATGAAGTTATTGCTTTAGATTCTGAATATAGAGAAGTAAAAGTAAAAGCAGATAACTATAGAAAAGACCGTAATGAAATAAGTGATAAAATTGGTAATCTTATGAGAGAAGGAAAAAAAGAAGAAGGTTTATCACTTAAAGAACAAGTTATTAAAATTAATGAAGAATTAAAAGAATTAGAAGAAAGAGAAACAGTTTTAGAAAAAGATATAAAAGAAATAATGTATCAAATTCCTAATATGATTGCGGATGACGTTCCAATTGGCGAAAATGATACAAAAAATGTAGAACTTGAAAAATTTGGTGAACCATTTGTTCCAGAATATGAAATACCATATCATGCAGATATAATGAAAAGTTTTAATGGACTTGATAAAGAAGCCGCAGCAAGAGTATCAGGTAATGGTTTTTACTATTTAATGGGAGATATTGCCCGTCTTCATTCAGCAGTTTTAGCGTATGCTAGAGACTTTATGATTGATAAAGGATTCACATACTGTATTCCACCATTTATGATTAGAAGTGATGCGGTTAATGGTGTTATGTCTTTCGAAGAAAAAGAAGCAATGATGTATAAAATAGAAGGAGAAGATTTATATTTAATTGGTACTTCTGAACACTCTATGATTGCTAAATTTAAAGGTGAACTTTTAAAAGAAGAAAATCTACCAATAACTATGACAAGTTATTCACCATGTTTTAGAAAAGAAGTTGGTGCTCATGGTATAGAAGAAAGAGGAGTATATAGAGTTCATCAATTTGAAAAACAAGAAATGATAGTTATTTGTAAACCAGAAGAAAGTAAAGATTGGTATGAAAAAATGTGGAAATATACAGTTGAACTATTTAGAAGTTTAGATATACCAGTTAGAACTTTAGAATGTTGTTCTGGTGATCTTGCTGATCTTAAATATAAGAGTGTTGATGTAGAAGCATGGAGTCCAAGACAAAAAACATATTTTGAAGTTGGATCTTGTTCAAACTTAACTGATGCTCAAGCAAGAAGACTTGGTATTCGTTATAAGAATGAAAATGGAGAAAAAGTATATGCACATACATTAAATAATACAGTACTTACTCCACCTAGAATGTTAATTGCTTTTTTAGAGAATAACTATAATGAAGATGGATCTATTAATATTCCAGTTGCTTTAAGACCTTATATGGGTGGAAAAGAAAAAATAGAAAAATAATATGGAAAAGTTAGTAGTAGAAATAAAAAATAACAATTATAAAAAGGTAATAAAGAAAACAAGAAAAATCTTAAATATATGCGATAATGAAAATAAAAAATTAGAGATAATAAATAATGGTAAATTAATAACAAAAGATGATAATATAGAGCTTTATAATATAATGCATGCGATAAATATAAAAGATAAGAGTAAAAGATATAGTTTTATATATGATACTGTTTGTGATTATATAGATAAAAAATATTTAGAATGTAATTATTGTGATTTTAAAGATGATGTATGTGTATTTTTTAGAAATCATCCAAAGATAATGCATAAAGATGGTTGTTGTTATAGTGATGCAAGAGGCGGTTTATGTGAAAATTTAAAAAATCATAGATGTCAAATAAAATCAATATCTTGTAAATTATATTCTTGTGAGTATTTAAGAAACAAAAAAGTATACTTTAAAATAAAGAATATACCATTATTAAAATATTTCTTTAATTTAAAACAAAAGTATATATTAAAGTATAGTTTCTTTAAACCAAAAAGTTATGTTATGTATAAACTTATGGAAAATTGATAGAAATATCAATTTTTTTCTTTAAAATATGTTAAAATTTATATGAGGTCGTAATTATGAAAAAAAGAGAAGTAAAAAGAAATATAGAAAATAAAGTTTTAAAATTAGAATTAACAAATGAAACATTAGATGATATATATGAATCACTACCTAAAATAATAAAGGTATGTAATAAAAAATATATGATAGATCTTATTTATAACAATGAAAAAGTTGATATAGATTATATAACTAAAAATAATATAACAGATAAAAAATTAATAGATATAATAGAGACAGTTCATGCGATTAACTTAAAAGATATAAAAGAAAAATTTAACTATATATATGATACTGTATGTGCTAAATTAGATGAGAGAATAAAAACAAATTATTGTGAATTTAAAGATGATATATGTGTTAAATATAGAAGAAAAGGTAGTGATCATAAAAATGGGTGCTGCGAATGTAAAGGTAGAGGAAAGTGTAAGTATTTAATTGATAGCGTTAGTACGATGAAATCTTGTATGGCTTGTAAGTTATTTACTTGTCATACTCTAAAAACTATGGGAATAACTCAAAGTATAAATGATTTTGTACTTACTAAGTATTTCTTTACAAGTAAACAAAAGGATATACTACAATTTAGTTATTGGACACCAAAAGAAATTGTCATGGAAAAACTAATGAAGACTGTAAAGTAAGAATATAATTAAATAGAAAAAGGTGATACTATGGAAAATATAAAGTTAGTAGCAAATAAATTAAATTTAAATGAAGAAGATTTATTTTGTTATGGAAATTATAAAGCAAAAATAGAAAATATAAATACTAATAGAAATGGTAAATTAATTTTAGTTACAAGTACAAATCCAACACCGTATGGAGAAGGTAAAACAACTTTAAGTATTGGACTAGCTGATTCACTTAATAAACTTGGATATTTATCAGTAGCGGACTTAAGAGAACCATCACTTGGACCAGTTTTTGGAAGAAAAGGTGGCGCAGTAGGTGGGGGTAAAGCCATTATAGAACCAAGCATGGATATTAATTTACACTTTAATGGTGATTTTCATGCTATAACAAGCGCTAATAATTTAATTTGTGCTGCAGTAGATAATCATATTTTTCAGGGTAATGAACTTAAAATTGATAAAGTATTAATTAAAAGATGTATAGATATGAATGATAGAGGTTTAAGAGATAATTTTGTTATAACTCCAGCATCAGAAATAATGGCTATACTATGTTTATCCAAAGATATTAATGATTTAAAAGAAAGAATAGGTAATATTATAGTTGGAATAACAAAAGATGAAAAAGAAATATATGCAAAAGATTTACATGTAGAAAATGCATGCACACTTCTTTTAAAAGATGCTATAAAACCAAATCTAGTACAGACTTTATATAATAATCCAGTAATAGTTCATGGTGGACCATTTGCTAATATTGCACATGGATGTTCTAGTTTAATAGGAACAAAATCTTCACTTAAAATGTCAGATTATACTATTACAGAAGCAGGTTTTGGATCTGATATGGGAGGAATTAAATTCTTTGATATAAAATCAAGAGTAGGAGATATATACCCAGATATAGTAGTAATAAATGTTACAATAAAAGCACTTAAATATAATGGCAATGATTCATTAGAAAGTGGTATAAAAAACTTAGACTACCATATAAAAAATATGCAAAAGTTCTGTGATAATGTAATAGTTGCATTAAATAAATTTGATGATGATTTAGATGGAGAAATAGAATTTGTAAATAATTTTTGTAAAGATTTAAATGTAGAATTTAATGTATGTGAAATGTATCAAAAAGGAATAGATGGATGCATTACTTTAGCAGAAAAAATAGTATCAATGAATGAAAATAAAAAGAAATATTTTGTATATGATTTAGAAGATGCTTTAGAAGAGAAAATATTTAAAATGTGTAAAATGTTTGGTGCGAACAAAGTAGAATACACTAATGAAGCAAGAGAAAAATTAAATAAGTTAAATGATACTAAAATGATGATATGTATTTGTAAAACACCAATGTCTATAACAGATGATAAATTAAATTTAGGTTATCCAAAAGATTTTAAAATGACAGTAACAGATATAAAAGTATATAATGGCGCAGGGTTCATTGTTGTATATATGGGAAATGTCCTTTTAATGCCAGGTATGCCTAAAAATCCTAATTATTTAAATATGAAATAAATTAGTATAACTTATTGAACTATGATAATATATATGTTATCATAGTTTTGAGGTGATACTATGAGTAAAAAAATTTATGAAAAATATTATGATAGTTTTCTAGGATTAGAGGATGTTCCTTCTGAGTATGCATTAACTCCTGAAGAAATTACTTATTATGTTTCTGAAAATTTTGAAAAATTTGAAGATATTCAAAAAGGTGATATAGTTTTTGTAAAAAAATTTATTTATGGTAATGGGGAAATAGGTCAAAATCATTTGTTTGTAATATTAGATAATAATCGTTATATGCCTATTGAATATTTTGGTATGATTATATCTTCAAATATAAAAAAGGAAAAATATAAATATAATATTAAAATTAATAAAGACAAAGAGAATAATTTATATAAAAATAGTATTGTTAAAACTGATCATATATATAAATTAAATAAAAATGATGTATTAAAAAAGGTTGGAAGAATTGATTCTGATATGATAAAGCTATTTGAAAGTAAATATGAGGAGTATAGAAATGAAAAAAGTTTTGTTAGATGATTATGTAAATAGTGAAAAGAATTTATTAGATTTAGAGTATGATTTTATAGAAAAACTATCAAAAATAAGAAAAGAAAAAGGGATATCACAAAGAGAATTATGTAAAATGATTAATATGAAACAACCTTATTTAGTAAAGATAGAAAAAAGAGAAATATCACCAAGCTTAAATACAATTTTAAAAATAGTAAATGCACTAAATTTAAGTTTAAACGTTGTTGAAAAAGAAAGTCATAAATGATATAATATTTGAAGTTTGGAGGCGTTATAATGATTAAACAAGCACATATAAAACCATCATATGCAAATGCTAAAAAAAGAAGTAAAGAAGAAGTAAAAGTTTTAACAGATGCATATATAATGAATAATGAATTAAGTAAAATTGGAATAAATAAAAAGTACCATATTATCACATATGGTTGTCAAGCAAATGAAAGGGATTCAGAAACAATAAGTGCAATACTTGAAGATATGTCATTTACAAAAACTGATAATATGGAAAACGCTGATCTTATCTTATTAAATACATGCGCAATTAGAGAAAATGCTCATAATAAAGTATTTGGTATGCTAGGTAGAATTAAACATTTAAAAGAAAGTAAACCAAATATAATTACTTGTTTATGTGGATGTATGGCTCAAGAAGAAGCAGTAGTAAATGAGATAGAAGAAAAATACAAATGGATGGATGTAGTATTTGGTACACATAATATTCATAATTTACCAAAACTTATAAGTGAAGCGATTGATGGTAATGAACTTGTAATTGAAGTATTTTCTAAAGAAGGTGATGTTGTTGAAAACTTACCTGTTAGAAGAGATAATAAATACAAAGCATATGTAAATATAATGTATGGTTGTGACAAGTTCTGTACATATTGTATAGTTCCATATACAAGAGGAAAACAAAGAAGTAGAAAAGTAGAAGATATATTATGTGAGGTTAATAAACTTGTAAAAGACGGTTATAAAGAGGTAACACTTTTAGGACAAAATGTTAATGCATATGGAAAAGATTTAAAAGATGGAGTAACTTTTGATAAATTACTTGAAGAAGTTGCTAAAACAAATATTGAAAGAGTTAGATTTGTAACATCACATCCATGGGATTTTACAGATGAGATGATAAGAATAATAAGAGATTATGAAAATGTAATGCCTTATATTCATTTACCAGTTCAATCAGGTAGTGATAAAATACTAAAATTAATGGGTAGACGTTATACTAAAGAAAGTTACCTAGAACTTGCACTTAAAATAAGAAAAATGATTCCAAATGTAAGTCTTACAACTGATATAATTGTAGGTTTCCCAGGCGAAACAGAAGAAGATTTTAATGAAACATTAGATGTAGTAGAAAAATGTAAATATGATAGCGCATTTACATTTATATATTCACCAAGAGAGAATACACCAGCCGCTAAAATGAATGACCCAATTCCTTTAAGTGTAAAACAAGAAAGACTTCAAAGACTAAATGAAATAGTTAATAAATATGCACTTATTAATAATGAAAAATTAGTAGGACAAGTAGTACCTGTATTAATAGAGGGTGAATCACAAAAAGGAAACGGATTATATGCTGGTTATACAGATACAATGAAATTAACTAATGTAAAGTGTGATAAAGAAGATATTGGTAAAATAATAAATGTAAAAATAACAGAAGCAAAAACTTGGAGTTTAAATGGAGAAAAAGAATAATGAATGACATAATAAATGATGTTAATGAATTAAAAGAAAATATATTAAAAAGTAGTGAATACTTAAATTTTAAAAATAGCGAAAAAAAACTTGATAATAATAAAGAAGTAAATAGTATAATTGCTAGAATAAAGAAATTACAACAAACAATAATAAATAAAGAAGATAAACAAATAGATTCGAATAAAGAAGAAATAGAACTTCAAAGTTTATATAAAGAGTTAGAAACATTTAGTGATTATATAGAATACAAAAAAAATGCTAGAATATTTAATAATTTAATAACTAGTATTCAAAAAGAATTTGAAGAATATTTTAATAGTTTTATATTATAATCATTTATAAAATAAGAAAAAAATCAAAATATTGATTTTTTTTAATGTCAACATTTTGTAAATAAATAATAGGTTTGTAAATTGTATTTGAATATATATAGTGTTATAATTGTTACATGGTAAGTTGGAGGATAAATATGAAAAAGTATAATGATGAAGAAGAAAATATAAAAAAGAAAAATAATAAATTTTTGAATTTATTTTCAGGAGTTTTAACTGGTATGTTTTTATGTGTAAATGCGTATTTAATTTATAATATATCAAAATTAAGTGGTATTGAAGATTTAATTAGATATATTATTATGGCAGTATTAATTATAATATGCATCATAGTTATAATAAAATATATCAAATTTAAGAAAAAAGATAAGATTTCTAAATATATTATATTTATTTTAGTTCTTGCAATAATAGGAACTGGAGAATTTTATGTAAGTAGTATTATTAATAAGAGTGTTAATTTTATTGATAAATTAAATAAAGATGAAGTTACATATAAAAGCTCATGGATTGCTTTAAAATCTGGAGAATATAATACTTTAAGTAAAGCAAGAAACGGTAAAATTGGTATTATAAGTAATAAAAATGAAACTGAAGGATATGTTCTTGCACAAAAAATAATAAAAAAAGATAGTATAAAAAAAGATAATTTAGTAGAGTATGATGATTATATTAGTATGTTAAATGATCTTTATGATGGTGAAGTAGGTTCCATCTTTGTATCTGGTAATTATGCAGATCAATATTCTTCACTTGATAAATATGAAAAAATAAAAGAAGAGGTTGTAGAACTTGATTCATATTCAAAAAGAATGAAAAAGCAAGTAGATAAAACAACAGAAGTAAGTACAAAAAAGGTAACTGAACCATTTACTATGCTTTTATTAGGTGTTGATTCACCAACAGAAGATATATCAAAAGCAAGTGGATTAGGTGATTCAATAATGCTTGTTACATTTAATCCAAAAACTTTAACTGCTACAATGTTCAGTATTCCAAGAGATACATTTGTTCCTATTACATGCTATAGAAATGCAAAAAGTAAAATTACACATGCAGCAGCAGGTGGAGATTCTTGTATGATAAGTACTGTGGAAAAGTTTACTGGAATAGATGTAGATTATTATGCAAAAATAAACTTTAAAGGTCTTGTAAAAATTGTTGATGCACTTGGCGGAATTGAAGTAGATGTTCCATATTCATTCTGTGAGCAAAATTCAAATAGATCTTTTGCGGCAGGTGATATACAATATGTAAATGCAGGACATCAAACACTTAATGGTGAACAAGCTCTTGCTTTATCTAGAAATAGAAAAGAAGTTCCACAATGCGGAAAGCAATGGAATAAGGGTACAAGAAATGACTTTGTAAGAGGACAAAATCAACAACTTGTAATAAAAGGTATTATTAATAAGATGAAAAATATAAAAAGCATAAATCAACTTTATGAAGTACTTGATGCAATAAGTATAAGTTTAGATACAAATCTTACAAGAGAACAAATATTAGGTTTCTATAATGTATTAAAAAAAGTTTTATTAAATTCAAATTCATTATCTGATTCAAATGATATTATAAAAATACAAAAAACATATTTAAATGGTTCTGGCGGATTAATTCACGATAATGTAGCGGGTATGAAATTATATGAATTTGTACCATCAACTCAATCATTAAATGCTATAGTAAAAGCAATGAAAGTAAATCTTGAACTTGTAAAAGAAGAATATGATACATCATTTAGCTTTAGTATTGATAAAAAATATGAAGAAAAAATAATTGGTTCTGATTTACATGGTGGTGTACAATCGTATACTGATTCTGATACTACTATATCTGATTCTAGTTCGAAATGTGGAACAAATGAAGAATTAGGTGCTGATGGAAAAACTTGTGTATGTAAATATGGGTATACAAAGAATTCATCAGGAGTTTGTGAGGATAAAAATTCAAAATGTGGAACAAATGAAGAATTAGGTGCTGATGGAATATCATGCGTATGTAAAAATGGTTATACAAGAAATAAAACAACCGCAACATGTGAAAAAAATTTGGAAAAAACATGTACAGGAGAAAATGAAGAGTTAGGTGCTGATAAAGTATCATGTGTATGTAAAAATGGTTATACAAGAAATTCATCAGGAGTTTGTGAAAAGAAACCTACAGTATCTTGTGGAGCAAATTCAACACTTGGTGCTGATGGAGTAACATGTGTTTGTGATTCTGGTTATATTAAGGATTCTTCTGGTTCATGTGTAAAAGAAGAAACAACAACACCATCAACTCCAGAAGAAGAAAACAAAACAGAATAATTTTAGAATGACTAAAAAAAAGTCATTCTTTTTTACTATATTTTTACAAAAAAGTACAAATATCTACTATATATCTTTAAAATTATTAAAAATTTTGTTATAATGTATTATGAATAATAAGGAGGGATAAGAATGAAATTAAAAAAATATTTTTTTGCTTTAACATTAATTTTATTATTATCATTCTTAAAAGTAGAAAATGTATCTGCTAATACTAAATTTAAAATATGTACAAATTTAACAGAAGCTTCATATTTAAGGGCAACCCCTGGTGGAACAGAATTAAAAGATGTTGATGGTGAAAGGGTTTTACTTAGAAATCCATCAACAATGGAAGTATTAGATACAGTAAATCAAGGTGGAGTACAATATTATAAAATATATGCGAATTATTACTCAAATAATTATACTGGTTATATAAAATCAAATTGGGTAACAGGATGCAAAGAATATACAACCGATGATAATTATGGTAATGAACTTAGAAAAAATGGTTTTCCAGAAAGTTATATATTACCACTTCAAAAGATACATGCAATGCATCCAAATTGGAATTTTACAGTTTCAAACACAAATATAGATTGGAATGAAGCAGTATCAAATGAATCAAGTCCTGCTGATAAAAATTTAATTAATTTTACAAATTCATTAGACAAAGTAGATAAATCTTTATTATCAACAGATGGTGCTGCATATAATAATGGTGTGTATAGACAGTTTCAACCTGGATGGTATTCACCAAGTAAACAAACTATAGCATTTTATATGGATCCAAGAAATTGGCTTAATGAAAAAACAATTTTTATGTTCGAGCAATTATCTTTTAACCAAAATTATCATACATCAAATAATGTTCAAAGTATGCTTAATGGTACATTTATGCAAGGGTCATATCAATATAATGGAAAAAATTGGTCATATGCTGATACATTTGTTGATGTAGGAAGACAAAAAAATGTTAGTGCAATACATTTAGCAAGTCGTGTACTTCAAGAACAAGGATCAACTGGAAGTGCAACAATAAATATGAATGGTGGAGATGGACAAACATATTATAACCATTTTAATATATTAGCAAGTGGTAGTACAGTTGAACAAATCGTAGCTAATGCACTTACAGTTGCTAAAGCAAGAGGATGGAATAATCCATATTTATCAATACTTGGAGGAGCATCTACTATATCAGGTGAATATACAAGTGTTGGACAAGATACAAATTATTATGAAAAATTTAATACAATTAATCATAAAAACTTATATTGGCATCAATATATGCAAAATGTAAGAGCTCTTCCATCAGAAGCAAGAACAACGTATGCAACATATTTAGGAAAGGGACTTATAGATAATGCATATACATTTAAAATTCCTGTATATAATAATATGCCAGATAAAACATCATTATCAATAGAAAATAATTCTGATAATACATTAAGTTCACTTAGTGTATCTGGATGTAATTTAAATCCATCATTTAATTCATCTGCGACTAATTATACTTGTAATGTATCAAATAGTACAAATCAAGTAACAGTTAGTGCAACTAAAACAAGTTCATATTCTTCTTTGAAGGGTGATGGAGTTATAGTATTAAATGGTGCAAGTACAGAAATAAATGTAATTGTAACAGCGGCTAATGGAAACGAAAGAGTTTATAAAATAACAGTTAATAAAGTAGAAGCAGGAAAAGAAAGTCCTGCAGATATAATAAGTAATCTTGGATATAATAATTCTAATAATGTTATAAGTGGACTAGAAATAGGAACAGATATATCAAATATTATTTCAAATATTAGAAATAAATATAATTTAGTTACAATTGAAGTAAAAAATAAAAATGGTGTATCTAAAAGTTCTGGCACTATTGCAAGTGGAGATGTAATTACTATCAAAAGTGGTGGACAAACAGGAACATTTACGATGATGGTAAAAGGAGATACCAATGGTGATGGAAAAATAAGCATTTCAGATCTTGCAATGATAAAAGCAAAATTACTTGGAAATAATAACTTAAATGGAGTTTATTTATCTGCTGCTGATATTAACAAAGATGGTAAGATAAGTATTTCCGATTTGGCAATGGTAAAAGCACATTTGCTTGGAACATTAAAAATTACAAAGTAGGTGAAAAAAATGAAAAAAAGATTATTAAGTTTATTTATTTTAGGAATATCTTTCTTGATTCCTAAAAGTGTATTTGCTGTTTCTGTATCTACAAGTTGTTCATCACAAAATAGTGTAACACTTGGTAATACAGTTTCAGTAACTGTTAGAGGTAATGCATCTGATAGTGTTATGTGGGATTTATCTATATCATATGATTCATCCAAATTACAATTAATTAGTGGAACAACACATTATATTTCAGATAATTTTTCATCAAGTACAGCATTAACATATAAATTTAAAACAATTGCTTTAGGTAATGCATATGTAAAAGTTGCTAATGCAGAAGTTGCAACAGCATCTGGTGAGTCAGCTTCAAATAGAAGTGGTTCATGTAATATAAATATTGTAAATAAAGCACCAGAAACACCAAAAAGTTCTGATAATAATTTAAAATCTTTATCTATTAAAGGACAAAATTTAAGCCCAGAATTTAATAAAGATACGCTAGAGTATTCAGTAGAATTATCTAGTGATACAGAAAAAATTAATGTTAATGCAGAAAAAAGTGATTCAAAAGCATCTATAAAAGGTAATGGAGAAATAGATGTAAAAGAAGGACTAAATAAGATTGAGATTGTAGTAACAGCAGAAAATGGAAGTACTAAAACATATGTTATTAATGCAACTGTAAAAGAAAAAGATCCTATTAATGTAAAAGTTGATGGTAAGAATTATACAGTAGTAAGAAAGTTAGATGGACTAAAAGTTCCTCAAACATTTAATGAAAAAGATGTAACTATTAATGATGAAACTATCAAAGGTTGTTATAATGAATCGTTAGATTATACTTTAGTTGCACTTAAAGATGAAAATAATAATATTAAATTTTATATTTATAATGAAGGAAAAAATACATATAGTAAATTTAATATGATATCATCTGCTGATTTAAATGTTATTGTTTTAAAATTAGAAGATAAAGATGATATTCCATATAAATATAGTAAAACAGTATTTAATTATAATGATGATAGTATAGATGGATATTCGTATGGTAATACAGATTTTAAGGTTATATATGGTGTTAATGCTATAACAGGAGAAGAAGGGCTTTATCAATATGATATAAGAGATAATACACTTCAAAGATTCTTTAATGAACAAACTAATCTTTATGTTAATTTAGTTCAAAAACTAAAATTAGCATTTATTATACTTGGTTCAGTAATTTTAATATTTACAATTATTATAATCATTCTTTTATCAAAAAACGTTAAGTTTAAGAAGAAATACTTAAGTACTAGATTAAATGATATTGATGAACCAAATTATAATAAAATAAAATATGAAGATATAGAAGAAAATAAAGAAGAACTAGAAGAAGAATTATCAAAAAAAGAATTAAAAAAACTAAAAAAAGAAGAAAAGAAAAGAGAAAAAAGAGAAAAGACATTTTTAGATTAGTAAAATGTCTTTTTTTTTGTAATTTTTCGAATGTAGATTGTTTTAATTACTTTAAATATTTGATATAATTGACTTATGAATGGTAGGAGTGAGTATATGAAATATTATTTTGATAAAATGTATAAGGATAGTGCAGAAAAGTTTTATTCATTAATAAAAGATAATTTAAATAATAATAAAAAAACATTTATTGTTACAGCAAATCCAGAAACATTTTCATATGGAAAAGAAGAAGATTTTAATAAATTACTTTTAGATGAGAATACAACTATAGTTCCAGATGGAATTGGAATAGTTAAAGCGTCTAGAATGCTTGGATATGATGTGAAAGAAAGAATACCTGGTGTTGATATAGCTGTTAAATTATTAGAGTATTCAAATGAATTAAAAAAGAAAGTATATTTATTTGGTGCTAAACAAGAAATAATTGATAAAATGAAAGAAGTTATAAATAGTAAATATCCAAATGCAGAGTTAGTAGGTTCATCAAATGGATACGTACAAAATAAAGATGAAGTATTTAAAGAAATAATAAAATTAAAACCTGATGTTGTTATGGTTGCTTTAGGTATACCAAATCAGGAAAAACTAATATATAAACATTTAAAAAAATTTAAAAAAGGTATTTTTATTGGCGTTGGTGGATCATTTGATGTAATAAGTGGAAGTAAAAAAAGAGCTCCTAAATTATTTGTTAAATTAAATATTGAATGGTTATATAGAATATGCAAAGAACCATCAAGATTAAAAAGATTTTGGAATAATAATGTAAAATTTATATTTAGAATACAAAAAATGAAGAAGAAGGTGAAATAATGATAAAAGTTATGACAGTATTTGGTACAAGACCAGAGGCAATAAAGATGGCCCCTCTTGTAAAGGAATTAAAAAAGAGAAAAGAAGTAGAATGTATTGTGTGCGTAACAGCACAACATAGAGAAATGTTAGATCAAGTTCTTGAAACATTTGATATAGTTCCTGATTATGATTTAAATATTATGAAACAAGGACAAACTCTTACAGATATTACAATTAGAGCATTAAAAGGATTAGAAGAAGTAATAAAAGAAGTAAAACCTAATATAGTTCTTGTTCATGGAGATACAACAACAACGTTTGCAGGTGCTTTAGCAGCTTTTTATAATCAAACAGATATTGGACATGTTGAGGCAGGACTTAGAACATATGACAAATATTCACCTTATCCAGAAGAGATGAATAGACAAATGGTAAGTTCTTTATCGGATATGAATTTTGCACCAACAAAATTAAGTGCGGATAATCTAATTAAAGAAGGAAAAAAGAAAGAAAATATATTTATAACTGGAAACACTGTAATAGATGCGATGAGTACAACTATATCAGATGATTATCAAAATGAAGTATTTGATTGGGTTGGAAATGATAGAATGATTTTATTAACTGCGCATAGAAGAGAAAATATAGGTGATTCAATGAAATCTATATTTAAAGCAGTAAAAAGAATTGTTACAGAATTTCCTGATGTAAAGGTTGTATATCCAATACATAAAAATCCTGTTGTTAGAGAAATTGCTAATGAAATATTTGGTGATTGTGATAAAGTAAAATTAATAGAACCTTTAGAAGTATTTGATTTTCATAATTTTATGAATAAAAGCTATATAATACTAACTGATAGTGGTGGAGTACAGGAAGAAGCACCAGCACTTGGTAAACCGGTATTAGTTTTAAGAAATACAACAGAAAGACCAGAAGGAATAGAAGCAGGAACTTTAAAATTAACTGGAACTGATGAAGAAACTATTTATGAAGAAACAAAAAAGTTATTAACTAGTAAAGAAGAATATGAAGTAATGAGTAAGGCATCTAATCCTTATGGTGATGGACATGCAAGTGAACGAATTACTGATGAAATAATAAAAAGATATACTTTAAAAAGAGAAAGTTAGGATGAACAAATGAAAAAATTATCAATTTTATCTTTACATCTAAATTATGGAGGCGCAGAAAAATCAATCTGCGCACTTGCAAATTTATTATGTGATAAATATGATGTCGAAATTGTATGTACATATAAAATTATAGATAAACCTGCATTTTATCTTGATTCAAAAATAAAAGTAAAATATTTAACAGATGTAAAACCAAATGAAAATGAATGGAAAAAAACTATAAAGGAAAAAAATATATTTAAATTTATTAAAGAATCTTTTTATTCTGTTAAAGTATTATATTTAAGAAAAAAAACAATGAAAGAGTATATAAAAAATACTGATACAAAAATTATAATTTCATCAAGATATTTATTTAATAACATACTTAGTAAATATAGTAAAAAAGATGTATTAAAAATAGGATGGGAACATAATCATCCACATGGTAATATGAAATTTGCTAATAAAGTTACTAATAGTGCTAAAGGTTTAGATTACTTTGTTTTAGTTTCTAAAAATTTACAATCACTTTATAAAGAAAAGCTTAAAAAAAGTAAATGTAAATGTGTATATATTCCAAATATTGTTGATGAAAATGACAAATCATCTGATTTATTAAGTAAAAATTTAGTTTCTGTTGGAAGATTATCTAAAGAAAAAGGATTTATGGATTTATTAATCATTTTTAACAAAATATTAAAAAAATATCCAGATTATAAATTAAATATAATAGGTGATGGTGAAGAAAAGGAAAAACTAGAAAATTATATAAAAGAAAATCATTTAGAAAAAAATGTTATTATGCATGGTTTTCAAAATAAAGATTATATAAATAATGTTTTACTTGGTTCGATGATTTATCTTATGACATCGTTTACTGAAAGTTTTGGTATTGTACTTATTGAAGCAATGAGTTATGGTATTCCTTGCATCGCATTTTCTTCTGCTGAAGGTGCAGAAGAATTAATAGAAAATGGTAAAAATGGATATTTAATAGATGATAGAAATATTGATAAATATGTAAGTAAAGTTGAATTTCTAATGAATAATTTTGAAGAAAGAAAAAAAATGCAAAATAATTGCATTAATAAAGCTAATGAATTTTTAGGGAAAAATGTAATAAAAAAATGGCTTGAAATATTGAAGGGAGTTTAACTATGAAAGAAAAACTAGAAAATATAATAAATTATTGTCTAATTTTTTTATTATCATTACTAATATTAATTGGGAATATAAAAAATGGTATTGTATTACTTTTAATATCAATTATTGTAATATACTTTTTTGTAAAAAAAGTTAAGATTAAAAATTTTATGTTATTTTTAATAATCTTTTCAATTATAACAAAAACTGTGTGCATTCTAATTTTAAAAACACCAATACTAGCTGATTATTGGATAATGTATGAAGCATCACAAAATATGATAAATAAAGATTTTTCATTTGTAAATAAACTTTATTTTTTAACATGGGGATATCAATTATTTCATGTTTTTTATGAAGCTTTTGTATTAGGAATATTTAATGATGTAATTATTTTAAAAATATTAAATTGTATGTATTCAACAGTTATAACAATTATGATTTATTTAATTACAAAAAAAATATCAAGTGAAAATGCTGCTAGAATTTCATCCCTTTTATATTCGATTACATTGTATCCACTATATTTAAATTCTGTACTTGGAAATCAACAACTTGCTTTAATGCTTATGTTAATTGGAGTATATATTTTATTATTTAAACAAAATAATATTAAAAATTTGGTTATTGTTGGTATATTAATTGCCCTTAGTAATTTAGAAAGACCAGAGGGAATTGTTTATATTGTTACGATAATTGTTTATTTTATATTTTCAAATGAGAAATTTAAAGATGTCATGAAAAAAAGCGCTATAATATTGCTTACATATTTTTTTATTGTGAAGGGAAGTTCTTTTATACTTATAAAATCCGGTTTTAATGACATTGGATTTGAAAATAAAAATACATATTGGAAATTTATTACAGGATTTAGTTATGAAACAAATGGAATATACAATTTGGATGACGTTTATTATACTGATATAAATCATTTAGAGGATTCAAAAAAAGAAGCATTAAATAGAATAAAGAATGTAAAAAAATGGCCAAAATTATTTTATGAGAAAACAAAAATAATTTGGTTATATGAAGGATTAGAAGAATGTTTTAATGCTAAAAATATAAATATATCTGATGAATTAAAACAAATGATATTCAGTTATATAAAATTAATGAATTTAATGATAATTTTATTTGTAATTATAGGTTTATATAAAAATAAATTAGATAATGAGTCAAAGTTTTTTATGATTAATGTTATTATATATTTCTTCATATATCTTCTTATAGAAGTACATATAAGATATTATTTTAATCCACAAGTTTCATTATTTATATTATCATCAATTGGTATTGATAAAATATTAAAACAAATTGATAAAAAAGAAAAATTACATAATAGTTAGTAGGTGCATAAAATGAATGATATAAAGAAAAAGAAATTTTTTGATAATTTCATATTGGTATTTATACTAATGCAACCTTTTATAGATGCATTAACATGTATACAAATAAAATCAAATTTAAATATTTTGTCAATTTCAGTAGTATTTAGAGGTCTTGCTTTCTTAATAATTTTAATGTATTTAGTATTTAAAAAAGATAAAAGAAAATCTATATTCTTTTTCTTAGTATATATTTTATTAAGCACTATATATACTATATTACTTACAAATAATAATATAAATACCGAAATAACAAATCTTTTTCAAATATTTTATTTACCATTTTTTATTATTTTCTTTAATAGCTATGATAATGAAAAGATCAATAATGATTTGGTATTAAAATTATATTTTATTTATCTTAATTTAATTATAATTCCATATTTTTTAGGAATAGGGTATTCTGTATCAGAATTTTATAAAGAAAAAATAGGATATCTTGGTTTATTTTATGGTGGAAATGAAATTAGTGCTATTTTAACATGTTTATTGCCTATATCATTAAAAACTCTTAAAGATAAAAAAAATATAATAAAAATAATATTTTTTATGGAATTATTTATGTGTACTTATCTTATTGGAACAAAGACTTTAATGCTTGGAGTATTAATTGTATTTATGTATTTCTTTGTTTTATATTTAAAAAATAACTTTAATAAATTTTCAAAATTAAAGAAAATTTTTATGATAACTATACCAAGTATATTACTTATATTACTTGTGATAATTTTACCATTTACACCAATGTTTAAAAATATTATAACAGCTGCAAAATTTTTTAAAGTAGATTCTAATAACTTATTTTCACTATATGGATTAAATAAAATAGTTTTTAGTGGAAGATTAGGTTTCTTAGAAAAAATAAATGATATATTTATTAATTCATCAATTTTAAGTATTTTTATGGGAATAGGTAAAACAACACTTTTAAATACAAAATTGATAGAAATAGATATACTTGATATTTTTTATAGTATTGGTATAATTGGATTTGTAATATGGCTTTTATATATGATTAAAGGAATGAAAAATGCAAAGTTAAAGAGTATTTATAAATTTACATTTATATTATTAATTATTATATCAATTTTTGCAGGACATATTTTAACATCTACAAATGTTTCAATATATTTAGCGTTAATGATAATTTTAAATAGAAATGAGAAGGAAGAATTAAATGAGTAAAATAGGAATGGTAATTTTAAATTATAATGATTATGAAACAACATTTGATATGATAAATCAAATAAAGGATTATAAAGTATTAGATCATATTGTTATTGTTGATAATCATAGTACAGATTTAAAATATGATAAATTAAAAAAATTAAAAAGTAATAATATTGATGTAATTCAAACCGATAAAAATAAGGGATATGCTTATGGAAATAACTATGGTATTAAGTATTTAAATGATAATTATAATGTTGATTACATAATTATTTCTAATCCAGATATATTGGTAAATGAAAAATGTATAATTAGTTTAAAAGAAGATTTGGATAAAAATAAAAATATATCAATAATTGCGCCTGTTGTAAACCAATTAGGCGAAAAATTAAGAGGATGGAAATTACCTAGATATTCTGATGAATTACTTTCAAATATAAATTATATTCATAGAATAGCAGCTAAAAGGACTTTATATCCAAATGAATATTATAATGAAAAATTAACAAAAGTTGAAGTTGTATCTGGTTGCTTTTTTATGGCAAGAAAGATTGATTTTGAAAAAATAGGATATTTTGATGATGGAACATTTTTATATTATGAAGAAAATATTATTGGAAAAAAATTAAAAGATATTAATAAAGATACTTATATTGATAATGAAGTATCTATTATTCATAATTTATCAGTTTCAGTGAATAAAAGTTTTAGTTCAATAAAAAAATATAAGATATTAAAAGAAAGTCAAAAATATTATGAAAAAAAATATAATAATTTAAATATCTTTAAAATGATTTTATTACGACTTTTATATTATATAAGTTTAGGTGTTGCATATATTGTTTGTATATTTAAATCTATAAAAAATAAATAAGACCTATTAAAATGGTCTTTTTTTTGTTATAATCAATTATAGGGAGGTTAATTATGAAAGGTATAATATTAGCAGGAGGGTCTGGAACAAGACTTTATCCTATTACAAAGGGAATTAGTAAACAATTAGTTCCAATATATGATAAACCAATGATTTATTATCCATTATCTGTTTTAATGCTTTCAGGCATAAAAGATATACTTGTAATAACAACTGAAGAAGATCAACCTGGTTTTAAAAGACTATTAGGTGATGGATCAGATTTTGGAATAAATTTAAGTTACATAATTCAACCATCACCAGATGGACTTGCTCAAGCATTTATTTTGGGTGAAGATTTTATTGGTGATGATGCATGTGCAATGATACTTGGAGATAATATTTATTTCGGTAATGGATTTGTAAGTATGCTTAATAATGCAAAAGAAGAAGCAGAAAATGGAAAGGCATCTATTTTTGGATATCAAGTTCGTGATCCAGAAAGGTTTGGAATAATGGAACTAGATAAAAACAATAATGTTATTGGTGTTGAAGAAAAACCAGCAGTACCAAAATCTAATTTTGCAATAACAGGACTTTATTTTTATCCAAAAGGAGTTTCTAAAAAAGCAAAGGAAGTTGTTCCATCAGAAAGAGGAGAACTTGAAATTACATCATTAAATGATATGTATTTAAAAGAAGGTACTTTAAGGGCAGAACTTTTAGGTGGTGGATTTACTTGGTATGATACAGGTACTCACAACAGTTTATCTGATGCATCAAATATGATTAGATCTGTACAATATAATAATGGTAAAATAATTAGTTGTCCAGAAGCAATCGCATATAAAAATGGTTGGATAACAAAAGAAAAATTACTTGAAAGTGCAGAAATTATGAAAAAAAATGAATATGGAAAATATTTATTTGATGTAGCTGAAAAAAAAAACAATAATAATGAATTAAAGGGAAAGTCACTTATTTATAAGTATGGAGGAAAATAATGAAAAAAATTGAGACAAATTTAAAAGATTGTTACATAATTGAACCAGATAAATTCGGAGATGAAAGAGGGTATTTTTCACAATATTATGTAAAAAAACAATTTAAGGAAAATAATCTTGATAATATTTTTGGAGAAGTTGTTCAAACAAATAGATCTAAAAGTAGTAAAGGTGTTGTAAGAGGATTACATTTTCAAAAAAATCCTAAGTGCCAAGCTAAAATAGTAGAATGTATAAATGGCGCTGTTTTAGATGTAGTTGTTGATTTAAGAAAAGATTCAGAAACATTTAAACAATGGACAAGCGTATTACTAACACCTGAAAATGGAAGACAATTACTTGTACCAAGAGGATTTGCACATGGATTTGTAAGTCTAAAGGATGATACTATATTTCAATATTTAGTGGATAATGAATATGCACCTGAATTAGAAGATGGTATATATTATGATGATCCAGAAATTGGTATTGATTGGAAGTTTAAAGAAAATGATATAGAAAATCCAATAGTATCTGAAAAGGATAAAAATAGAAAAGTTTTATCTTTGAGAATTGAAAAAGATGAAATAAATTTTAGTGTAAAGGATGAGAGATAACATGACATATTTAGTAACAGGAGTAAAAGGACAGTTAGGTTATGATGTGGTAAAAGAATTAAAGGAAAGAGGAGTTTCTTATAATGATATTTTAGCACTTGATTATGAAGATATGGATATTACAAATAAAGAACAAGTTGATAATATCATATTAACATATAAACCAGATGTTATAATTCATTGTGCTGCTTATACAGCGGTAGATAAAGCAGAAGTAGATAAAGCAAAATGCTATGATATAAACGTAAATGGTCCTAAAAATATAGCTGATGCAGCAGAAAAAATAAATGCAAAAATGATTTACATAAGTACAGATTATGTATTTGATGGAAGTAAACCTTTTGATGAAACATATAAAGTTGATGATAAGGTTAATCCACAAAGTGTATATGGAAAAACAAAATTTGAGGGCGAAGAAATGGTTAGAAAATTAGATAAACATTTCATTGTTAGAACTTCATGGGTATTTGGTATAAATGGTAATAATTTTGTAAAAACTATGTTGAAGTTATCAGATAATCATGATGAACTTAATGTTGTTAGTGATCAATTTGGAAGTCCAACATATACAGTGGATTTAGCAAAATTTTTAGTAGATTTAGCTCAAAGTGATAAATATGGAACATATCATGCGAATAATGAGGGATATTGTTCATGGGCTGATTTTGCATCATATATTTTAAAAGATACAAATACTAAGGTAAACTATGTAACAACTGAAGAATATTATAAAGGTAATACAAATGTTGTTGCACCAAGACCATTTAATTCAAAATTAGATAGAAGCAAAATAAAAGAAAATGGTTTTGAAGCATTCCCAGATTGGAAAGATGCTGTAGATAGATACAAAGAAGAACTATTAAAAAAGCAAAATGAAGTTAAAGCAAAAGAACTTAAAATGAATTAAAAGGAGATTATATGAAATATTTAGTAACAGGTGGTGCAGGTTTTATTGGAAGCAACTTTTTACATTATGTTGTAAATAAATACCCAAATGATGAATATGTATGTTTAGATGCATTAACTTATGCAGGTAATTACAATAATTTACTTCCTATTATAAATAAAGACAATTTTAAATTTGTAAAGGGTGATATAGCTGATGAAAGATTTATTGATGAATTATTTGAAAAAGAAAGATTTGATGTAGTAATAAATTTTGCAGCTGAAAGTCATGTTGATAACTCAATAAAAAATCCAGGAATATTTGTACAAACTAATATTATGGGAACAAGAGTTTTACTTGATGCATCACGTAAATATAATATAAAAAGATATCATCAAGTATCAACAGATGAAGTTTATGGTGATTTACCACTTGATAGAAAAGATTTATTATTTAAAGAAACAACTAATATAAATCCATCAAGTCCATATTCAGCTAGTAAAGCATCCGCAGATCATTTAGTTCAAGCGTATCATAGAACATTTAATTTACCAACAACAATAAGTAGATGTTCTAATAATTATGGACCATATCAATTTCCAGAAAAATTAATACCAGTAACAATTAGTAAAGCATTAAATAATGAACCAATTCCTGTTTATGGAAAGGGTGAAAATGTTAGAGATTGGATACATGTACATGATCATAATGTAGGTGTAGATATGATTGTTAGAAATGGTAGAGTAGGAGAAGTATATAATTTAGGTGGTCACTCTGAAAGAACTAATTTAGAAGTTGTTAAAACAATATTAAAACAATTAGGAAAATCAGAAAGTTTAATTACTTTTGTGACAGATAGACCAGGACATGATTTAAGATATGCAATAGATTCAAATAAAACAGAAAAAGAGTTAGGATGGAACAGAACTTATAATTTTGAAGATGGAATAAAGAAAACTGTTGATTGGTATTTAAATAATCAAGATTGGATTGAAAATATTAAATCAGGTGAATATAAAAATGCATATAAAAATTAAAAATATATGTAAAGGGAACATTTTTATGTTCTTTTTTTTATTTATATGTGCTATACTTAACTAGTATGTGAGGGTGAAAAAAATGAAAAGAAATTTTTTTATTTATCTATTAATATTTATAGTTATTATTTTGGCTGGAACATGTGTATTTTTATTTTATAAATATGAAACAAAAAAATGTGTTACCATAAAAAATGAAGTTAAAGATATACTAAATCCAAATTATGTATTTTTAGGTGACTCAATAACAGATTTTTATGATTTAAGTAAATATTATGAAGGATTACCTATTGTTAATAGTGGAATAAATGGAAATTCCACAAAAGATATATTAGAAAATATGCAAGATAGAGTTTATAGATATAATCCAAGTAAGGTCATTATTTTAATAGGTGTTAATGATGTTGTATATGATATATCAATGGATGAAACCATATCTAATATTGATAAAATAATAAAAGGTATAAAGAATAATTTACCAAATTGTGAAATATATGTAGAAAGTATTTATCCTGTTAATAATGGTGATGATGATAAAATAAATCAATCTATATTAAAAGGAAGAAATAATGATACAATAAAATCATTAAATAAAGAAATTGTCAAAATTGCAAAAAAAGAAAAGGTTAATTATATAAATGTATATGATTTATTAAAAGATGAAAATGATAATTTAAAATTAGAATATACTAGAGATGGTATACATCTAACAAATGAAGCATATGAAATTGTAACTAAGAAAATTAAAGAAAGTATTTTATAATTTATTTAGATAACAGGATTATATTTTATAGAAATAATTTTGTTATCTTTTTTTTGTAAAAATTTATAGTTTTAATAATACTTGAAATTTTAAAAATAAATGTTTATAATTTATTTAAGGTGATTTTTATGAATATATTATTTATAGCTCATGAACAAATGATAAATGGTGCAAGTCATTCAATGATTGATATAATTGATAAACTTAGTGATAGATGTAATTTTACTATTGTAACACCTTTTAATAATGGTCCTTTTGTTGATGAAATGAAAAAAAGAAATGTAGAAATATACTATGCTCCTTTTTATAGATGGGTTGATTTTAAAAACGATGAATATAAAACAAAAAGAAGACACTTTAAAAAATCATATGATAAAATAAATCAAATTTTAGCGGTAAAGTTATATGATTTAATAAAAGATAAAAACATAGATATAATTCATACAAATACGTCTGTTGTAGACTTTGGATATAGATTAAGTAAAATTATGAATATACCACATATATGGCATATTAGAGAATTTGGAGAAAAAGATTTTAATATGTATCCATTATGTTCTTATAGGGAATATTATAAGAAAATTGCTGACAATAATAATCTAATTTGTGTATCAAAAGAGGTAATGAAAAAATTTGTTGATAAGGTTCCAAGTTCAAGTTTAAACTTAATATATGATGGTGTTAGTAAGAAAAACCTAAATAGTAATAAAGAATATAATTTAGATAAAAATAAAAAAATAATTTGTTTACAATCTGGAATGATTTCAAAAACAAAAGGACAAGATATAACAATAAAAGCAATTGAAAAACTTGTAAATGAAGGCTATGATATAGAATTGCTAATTGCGGGTAATGGTGATGTTAAAAATTTGGGTATAAATATAGAAAATAAAAAATGGCTTAAAATTTTAGGACAAGTCGATAATTTACCAGAAATAAGAAAAAATGTAGATATAGAAATTGTATCATCAAAATCAGAGGCTTTTGGTAGAGTTAATGTTGAAGCTATGATGGGTGGAATTGCTGTAGTAGGTTCTAATTCTGGTGGTACTAAAGAACTTATAAAAGATAAAGAAACAGGTCTTTTATTTGAATGTGGTAATTATATTGATCTATCTGAAAAAGTTAAATATTTATGCAATAATAGGGATGAATTAAAAAGAATAGGAAGTAATGCGTTTTTGTATTCAAAAGATTATTTTTTAATTGATAGATGTGCAAATGAAATATATGATTTATATAAAAAAATAGGAGGAAAATAAAATATGAGCGATATAAGAAGTTTCTTTGTAACTAGTTATGAATTAAAAAAGGAAATTAAAGAGTTAAATGAAAAAATAAAAATGTTAGAACTTAGTGGGCAAGAAAAAGATAAACAGATTTCATCATATCAAAACGAATTAAATAAAATGTTAAATAGTAAAAGTTGGAAAGTAACAAAACCATTAAGGACAATAACTACAAAAATTTCTGAACTTAAGACAAAAGAAGAAATAGATTTAGAAAATATAAATGTAGAAAAGATATTTGAAAATAAAAACTATTATAAAAATCTTTCTCCATATACTTCAGAATATCAAGATAATATTGATTTTAGTAATAAAAAAACAGATATTAAAACAATAACATTTTATTTACCTCAGTTTCATACTTTTAAGGAAAATGATGAATGGTGGGGTAAAGGTTTTACAGAATGGACTAATACAAAAAAATCGAAACCAAGATTTGAGGGACATTATCAACCAAGGGTACCACATAAAGATATTGGTTATTATACGTTAGATAATATTGAAACAATAAAAAAACAAGTATCTTTAGCAAAACAACATGGTATTTATGGATTTTGTTTTTATTATTATTGGTTTTCAGGTAAAAGACTCATGGAAAAACCTTTAGATTTATTTTTAAATTCTGATATTGATTTTCCTTTCTGTTTATGTTGGGCAAATGAAAATTGGACAAGAGCATGGAATGGTCAAAAAACAGATATATTAATAAAACAAGAATATTCAGATAAAGATTATAAAGAATTTATTGAAAATATAAAAAAGTATATTACTGATAAAAGATATATAAAAATTGATAATAAACCATTAATAATGATTTATAATCCTACTGAAATTCCTGATTTTGAAAAACTTGTGTCAGAATGGAGAAGATATGCTAAAGAAGAAGGAATTGGAGAAATATATATTGCATCCAAATGTGATTTAGCTAATAATGAAAATAAATATACTGAATATGTTGACGCTGAATTTGATTTTCCACCACAAGGAATTGGTCACAAAGAAACTATTGTTACAGGACTAGATTCTCCTAAAATATTTAATTATAAACAAATTGTTGATGAAATAGAACATTTATACAGAAACCATTATCCTTTAAAACCATTTTATTATTCTTGTACAATGGGATGGGATAATTCTGCAAGAAGAAAAGAAAATTATACAGTATACTATAATTATTCATTAGAAAGTTATTATAAATGGCTTAGAATAATAATTGAAGAAACTAGAAGAAGAAATAATGAAGAAAATCGATTTATGTTTGTTAATGCATGGAATGAATGGGCAGAGGGAACATATTTAGAACCTGATGAAAAATATGGATATGCAAACATAAATACATTATCAAAGGCAATTTTTGATATTTCTTTGGATAAATAAGAAAAAGAGTTTGTATTAAACTCTTTTTTTTGATATAATTAGTAATGTTATAAAAGGAGTATAGGAATGAAAAAAGATGTCGCAATAAGCGTAAGAAATATGTCTAAAAGATTTAAATTAAATTCAGATAAACCACATACATTAAAAGAAAGACTAGTTTTTGGAAAGAAAAATAAAAAAGAATATAGACAAATATTAAAAGATATTAATTTAGATATAAAAAGAGGGGAAACAGTTGCATTAATAGGAACAAATGGTAGTGGTAAATCTACTTTGTTAAAATTAATGACAAAAATAATTTATCCAAATAAAGGAAAAATAGAAACAAATGGTAAATTAACATCTTTATTAGAATTAGGAGCTGGATTTCATCCTGATTTTACTGGAAGAGAAAATATTTATTTTAATGCATCAATCTTTGGACTTACAAAAAAAGAAATAGAGTCTAGAATTGATCAGATAATTGAATTCTCAGAATTAGGTGATTTGATTGATACACCTGTTAGAACGTATTCTTCAGGAATGTATATGAGACTTGCATTTTCAGTTGCGATAAATGTTGATGCAGATATATTATTAATTGATGAAATATTAGCAGTTGGTGATCAACACTTTCAAGATAAATGTTTTGTTAAATTAATGGAACTTAAAAATAATGATAAAAAAACAATTGTTATTGTAAGTCATAGTTTGGAATCAATAAAAAAATTATGTGATAGAGCAATATGGATTTATGATGGTAGAGTTAGAATGGATGGAAATACTTCAGAAGTTATAGATGAATATTTAAAGGTATGTCAATAAGAGGTGAAAAAAATGGATGTTTTTAAAAGATTATATAGTTATAGAGAATTACTTAAAAGTAATGTAAAAAAAGAGATAAGAGGAAAATATAAGGGATCATTTTTAGGAATATTATGGTCATTTATTAATCCACTATTAACAGTACTTGTATATGCGATTGTTTTTCCATATATATTAAGAGTTAAACAAGATAATTATTTGATATTCTTAATTGTTGGTGTAATACCATGGAACTTTTTTACTACTGTTGTTCAACAGGGAACAACAACTATTTTGGGAAATGAAAATATAATTAAAAAGGTATTTTTCCCAAGAGAGATATTACCTATATCAGTAGCAACTAGTGCTCTTATAAATTTCTTTATATCGTGTATTATAGTATTTATATTTGTAATTGCAAGTGGTATTGGTATTCATAAGTATGTTATTTTATTACCAATAATTGCAATTATACAATATATGTTATCACTAGGAATAACATTTATTTTAAGTGCAATAAATGTATATGTTAGGGATGTAGAATATATTGTTAATTTCTTAGTAACAATGTTATTTTATGGAACACCTGTACTTTATTCTTTATCAACTTTTGGTAATGGATTTATATCTAAACTTATAAATTTAAATCCAATGACACATATTATTGAAGCATATAGATCAATACTATATTATCTTACATGGCCTGATTTTAAATCATTAGGATTAGTTGCTTTGTTTAGTTTTATTGTTATGATTATTGGTTATTTTATATTTAGAAAACTAGAAAAAGGCTTTGCTGAAGAATTATAATTAGGTGGTGACAATATGATTTCATTTATTATATTACATTATAAAAATATTAAAGATACAATTGAATGTATAGATTCAATAAAAAATATAAAAACAAATAAAAAGGTTACAATAATTATTGTTGATAATAATAGTCTTAATCAAGATGAGGTTGAAAAATTAAAAAATTATACAAATGATATAATTATTAATGAAGATAATCTTGGATTTGCTAAGGGAAATAATATTGGATGCAAGTACGCTATTGATAAATATAATCCTGATTTCCTTTGTGTAATTAATAATGATACCATTATTAATCAAAGTAATTTTATTGATGAAATATATTCATGTTATGAAAATACAAAATTTGATATGATGGGACCTAAAATAATAACAAATGGAGGAGATTCTGTAAATCCATTTCCTGCTTACGAAACATTAGATGAGGTAAATGATAAAATTAAATATCATAATAAACTTATAAAAATATATAAAAATAAGTTTTTAAGAATATTATTAGCAAAATATATAAAAATAAAAAGAATTTTAAAAAAAGAAGTAAAAATCGAAAATGGGATTAAAAGCGAATATGGGGTAGCACTTCATGGTTGCGCAATTATATTTTCAAAAAAATATTATGAAAAATATAATGATGTTTTTTATAATGATACTTTCTTATATCATGAAGAAGAATTTTTAAATTATAGAAAAAATAGGGACAATCTTATAACTTATTATGATAGTAATTTAGAAATATTTCATAAGGAAGGTGCATCACTTAATGAAAATTTTAAAAATTCTGACTATGAAAAACTTATATTTAGAAACAAAGAAATAGTAAAGTCTTTGGAAAAATTAAAATCAATAATGGAAACTAATAAGGAAATTTAGAGGTGATAGTAGTGAAGAAAAAAATTTTAAAAATTATTAATATAATATCTATATTTGCTCTTTTAAGTGCTATATTATTGTTATGTTCATTCAATAATATAAAAGGTATTGCTATCATTCCTTTTTTTGTCATTATAATAAATATGGTATTATATAATTTAATAGATACAGTTTCAATTGATAGAAAGAAAAATATATTATTTTCAATTATAATGGGTATATTATCCTTTATTTTGTTTGAATATAATAGTTATACAATATTAATTTTTATATCATTATTTTATGATTTAATTGTAAAATCGAAAAGAAAATATCCTATTGTATTATTTACAATTATTTTTGCAGAAACTTTTATATTAAAATATATGTATAATTTATTTAATATTAATATATTATCTAAAATAAATGGTTATAGTATAAGTTTTAATAATACAATATCAATAATTACAAATATATTGTGTATAATTGTTTTAGTTTATTTAATTTATTGCATTATAAAGGGTCTAAAAATATCTAAGTTAAATAAAGTTGTTAATAGAAATAATAATTTAATTATGTTTATATCATTATTAATTATGATAAAAAATAATGATTTTATAATTATGATAATTCCTATGTTAGATATTGCATTAAAAATGTTACCTGTTTTTAAGTATAAAAAATTTGTTAATATATATAAAGAAAAAAGTAGAAAAATTAACTTAAAAAAAATAGAAAAAGTATCGGTAGTAATACCTAATTATAATTATGAAAAATATATAATTGAGAGAATAGATTCAGTCTTATTTCAATCATATCCTATATATGAGTTAATAATATTAGATGATAAGTCATCAGATAATAGTGTAGAAATTATAAAAAAGAAAATAGATGATATAAAACAAAAATATCCTAATTTAATCGTTAAGTTTATTCCAAATGAAGTAAATAGTGGTAATGTTTTTAAACAGTGGAAAAAAGCATTTGATGAATCAACAGGAGATTATTTATGGATTGCTGAAGCAGATGATAGTTGCTCAAGAAAATTTTTGGAAAATATTATGAAACAATTTGAACTTGATGATAAAGTTGTAATGTCATATTCAGAATCTTTAACAATGGATGAAAATAACAAAATTTTAATGGATGATTTAAGAGAATGGATTGATATATTTAAAACTGGTAAATGGAATAATTCGTTTATAGATGAAGGTCATGATTTTTGTGAAAATTTCTTATGTATTAATAATACAATTGCAAATGTTTCTAGTTTGGTATTTAAAAAAGATAAAAATATTGATTTTGATAAATATTTAATTGAAGCAACAAAGTATAGATTAGCAGGGGATTGGTATTTTTATGAAAAGGTATTAATGCATGGAAATATTGCATATAATAAAAATTCGTTAAATTATCATAGAATGCAAAGTAATTCTGTAACATTAACAACAAAAAGAGAAAAAGAATATGAAGAAATATGCAGTATTCAAAGTGACATTATTAATAATTATAATTTATCTAAAGATATGAAACAAAGACTTGAAGATAGAAAGAAAAGTTTTAGAAATAGTTTTGGATTTTGTGAAGAAGAATTAGAACTATCTAAAATAAATTTAGAAGATATATTATCAAATAAAAAGATTGATGATGAAGTTTTGTTATCAATTATAATTCCTGTTTATAATACTGAATTATATTTAGAAAAATGTTTAAACTCTGTATTAAAATCGGTTCCAATAAAAACAGAAATTATAATAATTAATGATGGAACAAAAGATAATTCTGAAGAAATTATAAAAAAATACGAAAAAAAATATCCTACAATAATAAAGTATTATAAAAAACAAAATGGTGGACTATCACACACAAAAAATTATGGTTTAGAAAAAGCTAAAGGAAAATATATTGGATTTGTTGATTCAGATGATTATATTAAAGAAAATATGTTTGATGTAATGCTAAAAAAAGCTTTAATAGAAAATGCAGATATTGTTTATTGTGATGTTGAAATGGTTTATGAAGATGGAAGTCATAGATATGTTAGTTCATCAGATGATTTAGAAAAAGATGAACTAATGAAAAATATTAATACACCTTTAATGCCTGCATCTTGGAGTAAAATTGTTAAAAGAGAATTATTTAAAGGTTTAACATATCCAAATGGTTATAATAATGAGGATATTGCAGTAAGTCCAATATTATTTGGAAGAAGCAAAAAAACATATAAAATTGAAACACCATTTTATAAATATTTACAAAGATCTGGTTCAATTCAAAATAGTGGTTTTTCAGAAAAAAGATTTGTAGCATTTTATACAGCTAAGTTATGTTTTGATAGAGCAAAAGAGTTTTCAAGAATAAAACAAGAAAAAATAAAAGGAACAATTTATACGCACCAACTATTATCTTTATTAATTTATCCAATAATGGATGTAAAAGATAATAATCAAAGAAAAAAACTAATTAGAGATTTCTGTGATCAAATGAAACAATTTGATGATTATAAAACAAATAAATATGTAATAGATTATGTAAATAGTTTAGGACTTAATTCTTTACTTGATTTGATAGAAAAATGTAATATAAGTAAAATTGAGCATTTGATAAAAAAAGCAAAAAAGAAAAAGTTAATTTAGTATTTTATGAAAAGTAAGTTATACTTACTTTTTTTTAAATTTTATTGAATATTATATCTATTTTTTGTATAATTAAAATGGTGATATAGTATGGATAAGAAAAATAAAATATCAGTTATAGTTAGTGCTTATAATACAGAAAGCTATATTGAAAAATGTATAAATTCTTTAATAAATCAAAGTTATTCTAATATGGAAATAATTATTGTTAATGATTGCTCAACTGATAAAACAAGAGAAAAATTAGTTCAGTATGAAAATATTCAAAATATAAAAATAATAGATAATGAAAAAAACATGGGATTATCATATTCAAGAAATATTGCACTTGAAAATTCAAGTGGAGATTATATTGGATATATTGATTCAGATGACTATATTTCTGAAAATTATTATGAAAGTTTATTAGGAACAATATTAAAATATAATGCAGATGTAGTAGTTTGTGATATGAATATAGTATATGAAAACAATAATCAAAGTATTAGAACAAAATGTGGAAACGAAAAAAATAACATTCTTGATTTTGTATATAATGGTTTAGCAGCATCAGCATGTAATAAACTTTTTAAGAGGAATGTAATAGAAAAATATAAATTTTCAGAAGGTAAAGTAAATGAAGATTTAGCTGTTATTATTCCTACAATTATTAATAATAAAACTGTATATAATGATGAGGTTTTTTATAATTATATTCAAAGAAATAATTCAATACAAAATTCAAAGATAACAGATAAAAGATATGATATTTTCTTTGGAACTGAATTAACTTTAGAGAGAATAAAAAATAATGAAAATTATGATGAATATAAAGATGCGATTGTTTTTCAACAATTAATAGTTTTATTATTATATGTTTTTCCAAAAGAAAAAAATTTCTTTAGAAGAATTAAATGGTTTAGAAAATTTAATAAACTAATAAAACCATATAATATAAAGCAAAATAAATATTTAATTGAATTTATTAACTCAAATGGAAAGAAACATAAAATATATTATAAATTACTTATTAATCTTAATTGTAGTGGTTTATACTTTTTATCAAGTATGTTAGTGTCTATGTATGACTTTTTAAGAAAAATATTAGTTAAAAAAGTAATTCCTGAAGATATTAATATGGATGATTTGATAAAATTATCTAGAAGACAAAAAAATTTAAAAAATAAAGAATATAGTATTTCAGTAGTAATACCTAATTATAATTATGAAAAATTTTTAATGCAACGTTTATATAGTGTTTTGATTCAAAATGTGAAAATAAGTGAAATAATAATACTAGATGATATGTCTACTGATAATAGTAGAGAAATCATTGATGAAATATATAATAATTTAAAAAATTATATTAATATAAAAACTGTGTATAATGAAAAAAATAGTGGATCAGCATTTAAACAATGGGAAAAAGGTTTTAATTTAGCATCAAGTGATTATGTTTGGATTGCTGAAGCAGATGATTATTGTGATAAGGACTTTTTAAAAAGTGTTACAAAACCTATCGATAAGAATAAAAATATAGTTATTTCTTATGCTGATACTGCATTTATTGATTCAGATGGTAATATTATTCTTAAATCAATAAAACCTGAAATAGACATAATGAAAACAGGTCACTGGGATCATGATTTTATAAATGATGGAAAAAGTGAATTTGAAAATTATTCATTCTTAAATTGTACAATAGCAAATGTTTCAAGTACACTAATAAAAAAGGAAAATTATGATGAATATTTTAAAATATCAAAAGAATATAAGCAAGCAGGTGATTGGATTTTCTATGTTAATGTTATGCAAAATGGATATATATCATATAAAAATAAACCATTAAATTATTATAGAGTTCATGGAAATAATGTAAGTAGTGTTACAAAAAAAGAGGCACATATGAATGAAATAAAAAATATTCATAGTTATTATGATAAAAAATTTGGATTAACATCTAAGCAAAAGAAAGAAATAGATAAAAGGTATGATTTTTTAAATGAAGTTTGGAATTTGAAATAATGTAAAAAAGTTCATCAAATTATGATGAATTTTTTTAGTATACTTTTCTCATTTTAAAAATATAACTTGTAAATTACAAGCGTTTTTTGTATAATATATTTTAGATAACAATATGAAAATATGGGAGATATAATATGGATAAAATACTTAAAAATATTACTTTGACTATGACAACTATAATATTTATTGTGATATTATTGTTTTCTTTTTTTTATGATTCAAATGTATTTTATCATGACAATCCATTTCTTAGTGTTATATTTTCTATTATTACTATGTTTATATGGTTAATTATATGTACGTTTGTAGATAAAAAAATAAAAAATATAACAAGGAAAAATGGAGTAATTTTTCTAATAATATATTTTATTGTTGTTTCAATTATTCAGTATATAGTATTAAAACAATTGTCTGTAACACCAGGATGGGATTTTGGTGTTGTATTTTCAAATGCAGAATTTTATGCTTTGAATGGTGGAAAAAGTGTTCCATATCCAGAATATTTACAATTGTTTCCGAATAATATAATGTTATTTGTGTTATATGTAATTTTTATTAAGTTTGGATTTATATTTAATATAAAACCTTTGTTTTCTGTATATATTTTAAATGTATTATTTATAGATTTATCATTATTAATACTTTATTTAACAATAAAGAAAATGAAAGATAGAAAAAGTGCTGTATTTGGATTAATTTTAAGCTTTTCATTTTTACCGTTATTTTTATATACTCCAATAATATATTCTGATACATTATCACTTTTTATTCCTATATTATTTGTATACTTATATTTAAATATAGATAAAGAAAAAGTATTAACTAAAAAAAATATAATATTATTTGCTTTAGTAGGAATATTATTATTTTTTGGAAAAGAGATAAAAATAACATCACTAATTATATTTATAGCAATAATAATAGATTATTTAACAAAAAATTTTAAAATAAAAAAATTTATTCTAGTTATAATTAGTTTTACTATATTTTTCGTGTGTGAATTATCATTTAAAGTATTTATAGTTAATAGTAATGCTTTTCAATTTAAAGTAAATGATTCTAGATCAATTCCGATAAGCCATTGGATTATGATGGGAGTAGAAGATATTGATAAAGATAATTCAGGTAGAAATAGTTATGGTGGATATAATGCATCTGATTATAATGAAACAACTAAATATTCAACAAATGAAGAAAAAGTTAAATATAATATAAATGAATTCTCTTCAAGAATTAAAAAAATGGGATTTATAGGTTATTCTAATTACTTAGTTCATAAAGCTGTTAATACTTGGACTGATGGTTATTATTTTAGTAATGTTGCTCTATCGATTAATCCAAGACACAAAAATAGCAAACTGTACCGATTGTTACTTGAAAATGAATCTACAACTAAAATGTTTAGAGCATTAACACAAGGAGTACAATATGCACTAATAATTATAATAATTAGTGGTTGTATATTTAAGATAAAGAAAAAAGATAATGAACAGTATTATATTCAATTAACAATAGTAGGTTTAGTTATATTTTTCTTACTTTGGGAAAATAGAAGTAGATATATATTTAACTATATTCCAATATTTATTTTGATAATAGTTGAATTTTATAATAATTTTAAAGAGAAATTGTGGAATAAAAAAAGTTTCAAAGTATAAATTAAGTTTTAAATATAAAAACGCATAAGCATAAAAAACTTATGCGTTTATCATGTTTATAACGTATTGTTGTGGTTGACAATACAAATATTAATGTTTATAATTGAATTATGAGAATAGATGGGAGAATGAAAATATAATACAAAAATTATAACTATAGGAGTAGTTATTGTATTTGATTTACAATAACATTGTTTTTAGAGTAGGTGAGTAAAGGGTGAAAAAATTTTTAAATAAGTATAGAATCCCCATAATTTTTTTTGTTTTTTTCTTAATTGTCTTAATAGAAAATCAATTTATGTGGTTGTATCATGATGATTATGGGTATGCATCATTAAGTTATGCATATAAAGTACAAGGTGTTGCTGGTCACACATTTAGTTTTAGTCAATTATTAGATTTTTTAATTGGACATTATAACAATTGGGGAGGTAGAATTTTATATTTTGCTATAGAATGTTTATTGTTAGAAAAAAGTATAGTGTTATATAGATTTGTACAAAGTATTGTAATAACATTAATAGTTTATTATATCTATAAAATAACAAAAAAACATATTAAGATTGATGATTATATATTGGCAATTTTATCTACATGTTGTTATGGGTTTATTGAAATAATGGTTGTAAGAACTGGAATATTTTGGCCAACCGCATCTGTATTATATGTTTTCCCATTATTGCCATTGCTAATGTTTATATATTATTATGATTGTAATAAAAAAGGTAATATTTATAATATATTTGTTTGTATTCTAATTTTCTTTGCTACTTTTTCACAAGAACAAATTGCAGTTGCAGCATTATCATATGTTATTATATATTCATTAAATGATTTAATAAGAAATAAAAAAATTAATAAAAAGAACATCCTTATTGTAATTATATCTTTAATAGGATTTGCAATTTTAATGCTATCTCCAGGTTCAAAAGTACGAATGAATCATCCAAGTAGCGCTGATTTTTATCAATTATCTATGACAGGAAAAATTATAAAAAATTATCCAGAATTGATAATAAATATTTTTTCCCATTATTCAAAAATTTTTGTGATGTTACTTTTATTTTCTATTTTATATTTATCTATAAAAAATTATAAAAATAAAAAAAATGTCGTTAATACTGTATCTTTATTATCAAATTGTGTAATTACTATTTTAACGATGCTAAGCAATGGAACTTATTTTGAAATAATATATAATTTGTTTTCAAGTAATTTATTAAAATTATTTGTTGTAATTATTTTTTCAATTCAATTATTATTAATGATTTATTCAATATTAATATATTATATAAAAATAAATAATTTTATGTATGTGAGTTTAGTAATAATGGCATTATTATCACAAGCTGCAATGATTATGGCACCATATTATCCTTTAAGATCTGTAATTGTATTTGAAATTTTACTTGATATAATAATTATTGATTGTATTTGTGATTTTATTAAAGAAAAATCGTATAAAAATGTTATAGTTTTTTCATTGATGTTTATATCTTTATTAAATCTTTTTACAATTACAAAGGGATATTATAGAAATGACTATGTAAATAAGAAAAATAATGAAATTTTGATAAATTCATCGATAAAAATAAAAGCTGGTGAAAAGATAAATAAGATAAAATTAAAAAAATTACCAGATTTAACATATTCTGGTGAACAACCTTATATTGGAGATAATGATTATATTAATCAATGGATCATAGAATATTATGATTTACCAGAGGATATTAAAATAATGTATGAGTAAAGAAAGAGGAGAAAAAATGAAAGTATTATATGTAGTAGTACCATGTTATAACGAAGAAGAGGTACTTGAAGAAACAACAAGACAACTAAAAGAAAAAATGGAAAGTTTAATAAAAGATAAAAAGATAAGTAAAGAAAGTAGAGTAATGTATGTAAATGATGGATCAAAAGATAATACATGGAAAATGATAGAAGAAATATCAGAAAAAGAAAAATTGTTTACTGGAATATCTTTATCAAGAAATAGAGGACATCAAAATGCACTACTTGGTGGATTGATGACTGCAAAAAACTATGCTGATATAGTAATAAGTATGGATGCAGACTTACAAGATGATATAAATGCAATAGATGAAATGATAGATAAATATTATGAAGGTGCAGATATTGTATATGGAGTTAGAAGTGCCAGAAAAACAGATACATGGTTTAAAAAGACAACCGCAGAAGGTTTCTATAAATTCATGAAAATGATGGGAGCAGACATTGTTTATAATCATGCAGATTATAGATTGGCAAGTAAAAGAGTATTAGATGAATTAGAAAAATTTAATGAAGTAAATTTATTTTTAAGAGGAATGTTTCCATTAATTGGATATAAAACAGAAATTGTTTATTATGAAAGAAATGAAAGATTTGCTGGTGAATCTAAATATCCATTAAAGAAAATGTTAAATTTTGCTTGGGATGGAATAACATCATTCAGTGTAAAACCATTAAGATTAATATGTACAATGGGATTTATAATATTGTTTATAAGTTTAATAATAATGATATATTCATTAATAAGAAAAATAACAGGAAATACAGTAGATGGATGGACATTTATAACAATATCTATATGGCTTATAGGTGGAATACAAATGATAAGTACTGGAATAATAGGAGAGTATATAGGAAAAGTATATAATGAAACAAAAAGAAGACCAAGATATATAATAAGTAGAAACTTAAATGAGGAAAAAAAGAATGAAAAGTAAGATAAAGAAATTATTAGAACAACTAGTAAAATTCGGAATAGTTGGAGTAATCGCAACACTATTAGAATGGATTATATTTTATATATGTACAAATCAACTAAAAATCCATTATAGTATATCAACAATAATTGGTTTTTCAATATCAACAATATTTAATTATTGGGCAAGTGTAAAATGGGTATTTGATGTAAATAAAGAGAAAAGTGAAAAATTAAATTTTATATTATTTGTAGTATTAAGTATTGTTGGTTTAGGATTAAATGAATTAATATTATGGATATGCATAGAAAAATTTGCAATATATAATATGATAGGAAAAGTAATCGCAACAGGAATAGTTATGGTATTCAATTTTATAACAAGAAAATTATTTTTAGAATAGGTGAGTGGAAAATGAAAAAAATATTAGTAACAGGTGGTGCCGGATATATTGGTTCACATACTTGTGTAGAATTATTAAATGCAGGAAAAGAAATAGTGGTTATAGATAATTTTTCTAATAGTAATGAAAAAGCATTAGATTCAATAAAAAAAATAACAGGGAAGGATTTTAAATTTTACAATATAGATTATTTAGATAGAGCTTCATTAGAAAATGTATTTAGTGAAAACGATATTGATGCAGTACTTAATTTTGCAGGATATAAAGCAGTTGGAGAATCTGTTAAAGAACCATTAAAATATTATATAAATAATATATCTGGTGCATTAGTGCTTTTAGATACAATGAAGAAATTTAATGTAAAAAAATTTGTTTTTTCGTCATCTGCAACAGTATATGGTAATCCTGAGATAATTCCAATTACAGAAGAATGTAAAGTAGGTGGAACAACAAATCCTTACGGAACTACCAAGTTATTTATTGAACAAATATTAAAAGATTTGTATAATTCTGATAATACATGGGATATAGCTATTTTAAGATATTTTAATCCAATTGGGGCACATGAAAGTGGACTTTTAGGAGAAGATCCAAAAGGTATACCAAATAATTTAATGCCATACATTTCAAAGGTAGCTGCTGGTAACTTAAAAGAATTATCAGTATTTGGAAATGATTATAATACTCCTGATGGTACAGGTGTTAGAGATTATATTCATGTAGTTGATTTAGCAAAAGGGCATTTATTAGCATTAAATAAACTTGATAAAGAACAAAAAGGAATATATATATATAATCTTGGTACAGGAAAAGGGTATAGTGTATTAGATTTAGTAAATACATTTGAAAGAGTTAATAATATAAAGGTTCCATATGTAATTGCGCCAAGAAGACCTGGTGACATTGCAAGTTGTTATTCTGATCCAACAAAAGCATTAAAAGAACTTGGTTGGAGTGCAGAGAAGAATCTTGATGATATGTGTAAAGACAGTTGGAATTTTCAAGTAAAAAATATGTAATATATTAATAGGGTGGTTTTATGGTTAAAGAAAGAAATTCAAATTATGAATTAATGAGAATTATATCAATGTTTGCAATCATTATGTGGCATATAATTATACATGGTGGGATTTTAAATAGTTGTGGAAGTGATCAACTTAGAACAGTTTTAGAATTGATTTTAATGACTATTGTTATTCATGTTAATTCATTTGTTATGGTTACAGGATATTTTCAGTCCACAAGTAAGTTTAGACAATCAAAAATATGGAGTCTTATTAACTCCAGCTTATTTTATAAAGCATTAATTGTAATAATTTTTTCAGTATTTTTTGGTTTAAAATTAACAAAAGTCGAATTTATTAGGGAATTTTTTATACTTAATATAGATGAATATTGGTTTGTTAAATATTACATATTTTTATATTTAATAAGTCCATTTTTAAATATTTTAATTCAAAAAATGAGCAAGAAACAATATAAATGTTTATTAATAACTTCATTTTTAATTTTTAGTGTTCTTCCATTTATAACTTCTAATGGTGCATTTTCAAATGATGGATGTAATCTAATAAATTTTGTGTTTTTATATTTTATTGGTGGATATTTAAGAAAATATCCACTTAAGGAATGCTATATATTTAAAAATGTTTCAAAAAATTTATATAGAATAATACTTATTGCTAGTTTTATATTAGTTATTTTATTTGATTTTACCATATATAAAACAAATAATATTTTAAAAAATTATAGTCCGGCATTTAATATGATATTTGGCGGAATGTATAATATGGCACTATTATATAGTAATCCATTAGTCATTATTCAAACAATTATATACTTCTCATTTTTTGGTACATTTGATTTTAAAAATAAGTTTATAAATAAAATTTCAAAATTAACAATTGGAGTATATTTAATTCATGATAATAATTTTGTTAGAAGTAAAATATATGATTTTTTTAAGATAAGTACAAGATATTCATCATCTTATAAGTTTATAATATATATGTTTATAGTTGCGATTATTATATTTACCATGTCAGCTTTTATTGAATTTATAAGACAAAAAATATTTAAATTTATTTATAATCTTAAAATATCACAATATTTTATTAAAAAGTATTATAACTTTATTGATAGTTGTAAAAGTAATTAAAAAGAGTTCAAATGAACTCTTTATTTTTTTATTCTACTGTAACAGACTTTGCTAAATTCTTTGGTTTATCAATATCACAATTTTTATTTTTAGCAACATAATATGCCGTTAACTGAAGTGGTAATATTGTAAGAAGTGGTTGTAATAGTGGGTTAGTATCTGGGATAATAACTTTTTCATCATAGAAGTCACCATCTTTATTTAAACTATTTGTAGTAACATATATTACATTGGCACCTCTTGATTTAACTTCTTTTAAATTACTAATAGTTTTATCAGCAATTTTTTTATCAGTAACAATACCAAATACAGGAGTACCATCTTCAATTAAAGAAATAGTACCATGTTTAAGTTCTCCAGCAGCATATGCTTCACTATGTATATAAGAAATTTCTTTTAATTTTAATGATCCTTCCATACATAATGCTTCATCTATACCACGTCCAATAAAGAATATGTTATCTTTATCATATATTTTGTATGCTAAACACTTATATTCATCTTTATTATTAAGTATTTCTTGCATTAATATTGGTAATCTATTTAAATCACTTAAGAATGTACTTACTTCATTTAATACTTCTTTGTCTTTACTTTTCTTAGCTAAACTATAAGCAAGGAATGAAAGAAGAGTAACTTGTGCTGAATAAGCCTTTGTAGTTGCAACTGCAATTTCAGGGCCAGCCTTTGTATATAATACTTTAGATGTTTCTCTTGCAATAGAGCTTCCATTAACATTTACAATACCTAGTGTATCGCATCCTTTTTCATTTGCAATTTTAACAGCTTCTAATGTATCAGCAGTTTCACCAGATTGTGATATAGCAATAACAAGTGTATCCTTATCAATAAATAATTTTTTATATCTAAATTCACTAGCAATTTCAACATTTACTGGTATATTACCATATTCTTCAATTAAATGTTTACCAATTAAACCAGCATGCATAGCGCTTCCACAAGCAACTATAGTAACATTTTTATATTTTGATAAATCAGGCATACCTTTAATAACATCTTTGCTATCATCATCAATATATTCATTCATCATTTTCTTAGTTACTTCAGGTTGTTCATGGATTTCTTTTTCCATATATTTTTCATAACCATTTTTATCTATATCTTTAGCGCTTCCTTCAAATTCTTTAATATCTTTTTTTACAATATTATTATTTTTATCATATACATCTATATTGTTACTTTCTAGAGCGGCAAACTCACCATCTTCAAGAACAATATACTTATTTGTAAAATCAAGTATAGCAGGTACATCAGATGCTATATAATTTTCATCATTTCCTGTACCTATAATTAAAGGACTATTTTTCTTAACTGCATATAATTTGTCAAGTTCATCATCACATATAACTCCAAGAGCATATGATCCTTTTGCTTCTTCTTTAAATCTTTTAATTGCATCTACCATATTTCCTGTTTCTTTATATAAATAATCTAAAAGAGCAGAAGCAGTTTCTGTATCAGTATCAGATTTAAATTCATATCCTAAACTTTCTAATTTTTTTCTAAGTTCTATATAATTTTCTATTATTCCATTATGAACGATAGTAATTTTTCCACTTTTATGTGGATGAGAATTCTTTTTATTAGGTTCACCATGAGTTGCCCATCTAGTATGTCCAATAGCAATATTACTTTTCTCATTAAAATTTATTTCATCTTTTAAATTCTTAATTCTGCCTTTTTCTTTTTGCATAACAACTTCATTATCATTTACATATGCAATACCAGATGAATCATAACCCCTATATTCAAGTCTTTCAAGACCTTTTATAACGACATCTTTTGCCTTTTTATTCTTTCCTATATATCCAACAATTCCACACATTTTTTATTGTCTCACTTTCTTTTTTTATTTGTGATATATATTTTGTTATAATCTTAATTTTATTTTTTGTTATATATCTAACGAATAAAATCTTATCCGTGATAGAATCCGCCGAAATTTCGATAACTATCAATCCTCGTCACCAATTTAATGGTCTGGCGCTTATTATTATGTTTACCTCCTTCTACTATAATAACTATAATAATTATATCAAAAAAAATAATTAATATGAAATATAATTTAAAATTATTTATATTTGTGATAATATAATTACAAGAGGTGTAAACGTGAAAAAGAGGGTAGTATTAATTTTATCAATAGTTTTTGTTTTTGTAAGTATTTTAATAATATTATTTACTATTTTTTCATCAAAAAGATATGAAACATCAAAAGTAAATCTTTCAAGAAAGAGTGCCGGGATAAAAAAGGAAATAGATAATAATTCAAAAAAATTAGAAGAATTAATTAAACAAAATGATAATAAAAAGAAATCAGAAGAAAATATGTCTAGTTATATTAAGGATTTAGAAGAAAAGGTAAAGTCATATGAAAATTAAAAAAGTATTAATAACCGTTTTATTGTCTATTTTATATTTATTAGTTATTTTTGTAACTATTTATTTTATAAAGATTTATAGTGATAAAATTAATTCTTATAATAAAGTAAAATTAAAATATGATAATTTATTTAAAGAAAATGAAAAATTAGTGAGTGATATAAAGAAAGAAGAAAAAAGAAAAGATGAATTAGAAACTACTTCAAGAGAAAATTTAGAAAAAAAAGAATCTTTAGAGAAAATAATAAATAAGAAAGAGGAAGAAATAAAAAAAGAAAACCAAAATTATACTAAAAAAGTAACAGGTAAAGTTATTTATTTAACATTTGATGATGCTCCTGGTGGAGATGTTACACGAAAAACATTAGATATACTAAAAGATGAAAATGTCCCAGCAACATTTTTTATAATAGGAAATCAAATAAAAGGACAAGAAGATATAATAATACGTATGAAAGATGAAGGCCATAGTATAGGCTTACATAGTTTTACTCATGAAAGAAATAAGCTTTATGGAAGTTGTGAAGGCTTTATTAATGAAATGACTCAAGTTCAAAAAGCTCTTTATGATGTTACTGGTGAAAATTACTATATTTTAAGATTTCCTTTTGGAACTAATAATAGTACTTATAAAATAAGTACTGAAATGGCTAATACCGTTCATTCCCATGGTTTTAAAATATATGATTGGACCCAAGATACATTAGATGGTGCAAATCCAACTTCATCTCCAGATACAATTTTAAAGAGAGCTATTTCTACAAATGACAATGTTGTTGTATTAATGCATAATGCTCCAGCAAATAAAACTACCGCTCAAGCTATTAGAGGGATAATTAAATATTATAAAAGTCAGGGATATACCTTTAAAAAAATAACTATGGATACACCTGAAATTTATCATGTAATAAAAAGATAATAAAAATATATTGCAGACTACATTAAAAATTAATCTGCAATATATTTATTTAAATATTAAAATTCTAAAGCTATTTCTTTTCTTAATGGTCTTACTACCATAATTGTAAATAATGTTATAAGTAAAATTCCTTTTATTATGCTTGAACTACTAATGCTCCACCATATTCCGTTTATACCTAATAATTCTATATTAAATAAAAGCATTGCTAAAGGTACTCTTAATCCAGTAAAAATAATACCTATTATTGACGGAGTAATTGTTTTTCCCATTCCATAAAAAGCTCCATTAGTTGTTATTTCAATACACATAAATAATTGTGAATACCCTAAAATTCTTAAATAATCTGCTCCTTGCTTAATAGCTTCAGTCTCATTTATAAATATTGAAAAAAGCTTTTCTCCAAAAACTATTAAAACTATTGTTGTGAATAAACCTAGTATACAAGAAATTAAAAGAGTGCTCTTATATCCCTTTAAAACTCTATCCATTCTTTTAGCTCCATAATTTTGTCCAACAAATGCTGTTAATGCACTTGCAAATCCACCTGCTGTCATCCATGAAATAGACTCTATTTGTGATCCAACTTTTTGAACTGCAATTGCTACTGGTCCTGCAACAGCTACTATTCTGCCTATTAGCATAGCAAAGAATGTAAATAAACAATTTTGAATTGCTGTTGGTCCACCATATTTACATATATTTTTAATATATTTTAAATTAATAAATTTCTTATTATACAAATTGAAATTATACCCATTTTTTATAAATACATATATAAATATAATAGTAACCAACAATTGTGATAATACTGTAGCTAATGCTGCTCCTTTTACCCCTAGTGGACTAACCTTACCTATTCCAAATATTAAAATTGGATCTAGAACTATATTAACTATTAATCCTATTGTATTTACTATAAATGGAGTTTTACTATTGCCTGATGCTGTAAATATTCCAGTAAACTGTGGATTTAAAAATGCACATATCATACCTAATGCAATAATAATTAAATAATCTAATGACATTTTTATTATTTCTACATCACCTAAATTAAAAAATCCAATAAGCTCTTTCTTAAATAAAATTAATATAACTGTATATACTATAGCCATTATTAAAGCTAAGGTTATACTACTATATATATATGAATTCCTTTCACATTCATCATTTTTTCCTATAGATTGAGATACTCCAACTTCTGCCCCTGTTTTAGTAATTAATACTAATGAATTACCGAACCATGAGAAAAATCCTGCTGTTCCTATTGCTGCAACTGCTGCACTTCCAGCCTTTCCTATCCATATCATATCAACAAGATTATATGCCATTTGAATAAATGAAGTTCCTAATATAGGTAACGATAATGTTATTAATGTTCCTATAATGTTTCCTGATACTAAATCAACTCTTTTTTTCATTTATAATAGGCATGCTAAAGCAGAGGAAAGGGTTGTTAAACGTTATGGATATCAGTTTTATCATTGCTTTAATGGGCGGATTGGCCTTATTTCTATATGGAATGAAAATGATGAGTGATGGATT
>ERZ773138.419-NODE-419-length-51381-cov-9.231052_pt1 | contig 51381 bp, 58 predicted proteins | sample MGYA00511114_ERZ773138 | MGnify/ENA primary metagenome ERZ773138 (study PRJEB29015, sample SAMEA2737805) | human gut metagenome | biome: human gut; feature: human-associated habitat; material: faeces | place: China | collected 2012 ...
AGGAGCCGTGCAGCACGATGGGGAAGCCGGGCAGACGCTTGGAGACTTCCTTCAGCACATCGAAGCGCAGCGGGGGCGGGACGAGGATGCCCTGCTCATTGACGGTGCACTGCTCGGGCTTGAACTTGTAAGCGCCGTGAGAGGTACCAATGGCGATGGCAAGGGAGTCGCAGCCGGTCTTGGAGACGAATTCCTCGACTTCTTCGGGATGGGTGTAGGACGCCTCGTGCGCGGCGACCTTGACCTCGTCCTCGATACCGGCGAGGGTGCCGAGCTCGGCCTCGACCACGACGCCGTGGTCATGTGCGTACTCGACGACCTTCTTCGTGATCTCGATATTTTCGGCAAAGGGCTTGGAGGAGGCGTCGATCATGACGGAGGTGAAGCCGCCGTCGATGCAGGACTTGCAGGTCTCGAAGTCCGGGCCGTGGTCAAGGTGCAGCACGATGGGGATATCGGGGCAGCACTCGACAGCAGCTTCCACGAGCTTGACGAGGTAGGTGTGGTTCGCGTAGGCGCGGGCGCCCTTGCTGACCTGCAGGATCACGGGCGCGTGCTCTTCCTGGCAGGCCTCGGTGATACCCTGCACGATCTCCATGTTGTTGACGTTGAACGCGCCGATGGCGTATCCGCCGTCATAGGCTTTTTTGAACATTTCAGTAGATGTTACGAGCGGCATAATATCTTCTCCTTTGATAAAAAGTTATTTCAAATGTTTGGTACGTTTGGAACTAATTGCATTGTAACACAGAAATTTGATTTTGCAAGAGAATTTGCGATATTTTTGAAAAAAGGAGACAAAACCGATTCGCTTTGTCTCCTTTCTTTGCTTAATTGACCCAGATCGCGGGAAGGCGGGTGCAGGTGAGGCCCATTTTCCGCTGCAAATGCAGCGACGCTTCGTTTCCGTCGACCACGTGGCAGTAGGGCGTGCGGCCCTCCTTCAGCGCCGCGGCGATCAGAAATGCTTCCAGCTGCGCGGCATACCCGCGGCGGCGGAACGGCGGTAGAATTTCGAGCATGCCCATGCTGCTGTCGTCATGAAAACCGGCGAAGCCTGCGAGGGCATCGCTCTCAAATACGCCGAAGAGTGCGCCGTGTTCGATGCGGTTACGGATGTACGCACCGTCGCCGTCGTGATAGACGGACGCGGCCAGCGCCGCGTGCTCCTGCGTCAGCGGGCGGATGTCCGCCGTGACGGGGCAGGGCGGCTCGCCCTTTTCATAGACCCACTGCGTGCAGCGCATGGAATCGTGCAGGGAGAATTCCCGAATCAGCGCTGCTGCGGCATCGTCACTTTTGACGGTGAACAGCTTGGGAGCGGCAGGGCAGAGCGTGCGAATCTTTTCGCACAGAAGCGCGCCGTCCTGTATGTCGCTCAGCAGAAACGTTCCGTCTGTGCTGAGGACGAGAGAGCCTTCATCTCCGTTATAAAGCAGGCGGCCTGCGCCGCGGCGCAGTGATTCCGTCATGTCGACGCACTCGGGCGCGGTGTTCATCAGATGTTCGCCTTGACGGTCTCGGCGATCTGATCGGCCGTCAGGCCGTATTCGCGCAGCACGTCCGCCGCCTTGCCGGACTGGCCGAAGCGGTCGTTCACGCCGATCTTGTGGAACTTGCAGTTGACCTTGCCCATCAGGACGTCAGCCACGGCGTCGCCCAGACCGCCGATGACGCTGTGCTCCTCGACGGTGATGACCTTGCCGCACTTTTCAGCCCATTCGGTGACGCACGCAGCGTCGATGGGCTTGATGGTGTGGATGTTGATGACGGCGGCGTCGATGCCTTCCTTGGCGAGCTTCTCCGCGGCGGCGAGGGATTCGCTGACCATCAGGCCGGTCGCGAAGATCGCGACATCCTTGCCCTCGCGCAGGACGTTGGCTTTGCCGATCTCAAAGGGCTTGACCATGTCGCCCTCGAAAACGGGGGTGGCAAGGCGCGCAAGGCGCATGTAGACAGGACCGTTCATCTCGGCGATCGCCATGGTGGCGGCCTTGGCCTCGTTGGCGTCCGCGGGGCAGATGACCGTCATGCCGGGGATGACGCGCATGAGGGCGATGTCCTCGATGCACTGGTGGCTGCCGCCGTCCTCGCCGACGCTGACGCCCGCATGGGTCGCGCAGATTTTGACATTGAAGTGGGGATAGGCGATGGAGTTGCGAATCTGCTCATAGGCGCGGCCGGCCGCAAACATCGCAAACGAAGAGCAGTAGGGGATGAGGCCCATCGTGGACATACCGGCGGCGATGTCGACCATGTTGGCCTCGGCAATGCCGCAGTTGTAGAATTTTTCGGGGTGCGCCTTGGCGACCTTGCAGGTCTGCGTGGCGTTGGCGAGGTCGGCGTCGAGCACGACGACCTTATCGTTCTTTTCGACCAGTTCGATCAGCGCTTCGCCGTAAGCCTGACGGGTTGCAATTTTATCAGCCATGTTCTTAGTCCTCCAATTCCTTCAAAGCCTGCTCGCGCTGCTCGGCATTTGGGGCCTTGCCGTGCCAGCCGACCTGATTCTCCATGAACGAAACGCCCTTGCCCTTGACGGTGTGTGCAAGGATGGCCTTGGGCTTGCCGGGCATGGTAGGCTTGGAGAGCGCGGCCTCGGCGGCGTCAAGATCGTTGCCGTCGGGCAGCTCGACGAGGTCAAAGCCGAACGCGCGGAGCTTGGCGGGCAGATCGCCAAGGCTCATGACCTGGTCGTTCGTGCCGTCGATCTGTAGGCCATTGTTGTCGATGATGACGGTCAGATTGTCGAGCTTATAGTGCGCGGCAGCCATGTAAGCCTCCCAGATCTGTCCTTCCTGGCTCTCGCCGTCGCCGACGAGGGCGAAGACCTTCGTATCCTTGCCGAGATGCTTGGCGCCCAGCGCCATGCCGACGGCGATGGACACGCCCTGACCGAGAGAACCGGTGGAGGCGTCCACGCCGGGGACCTTCTTGGCGTCGGGGTGGCCCTGCAGGATGGAGTGCAGCTGGCGGAAGTTCGCATACTCGTCGCGGGAGATGAAGCCCTTGGCGGCGAGGACTGCGTAGTAGCAGGGAGCGGCGTGACCCTTGGAGAGCACGAAGCGGTCGCGGTCGGGGTCGTGCGGGTTCTTGGGGTCAACGCGCATATGGTTGAAGAAAACGCTGGTCATCAGCTCCACCGCGGACAGCGAGCCGCCGGGGTGACCGCTGCCGGCGTTGGCGGTCATCGTGATGATGTCGCGCCGCACCTGCCGGCAGATGGGGGAAAGCTCTTTTGTATTCATGGAAACCCTCCTTGAAAAATACATTTCATCAACTATTAAGTATATCGGATGAAGCCGGGAAAGTCAATTTTAATCCTCGTTCTTTTTCATCTTTACATGCGACAAGGGATTTGCCTTTGCAGCAACGCGCAGCGCGTCGTTATCAATGTGTGTGTAGATCTCCGTCGTGTTCAGATGCTCATGCCCGAGCACCTCCTGCACGGCTTTGACGTCCACGCCGTTTTGCAGCATCAGCGTTGCCGCCGTGTGGCGCAGCTTGTGCGAGGAGTATTCTGAAGCGTCGAGCCCCGCGGCGCTCAGGTGCTTTTTGACGAGTGCGTGGACGCTCGAGCGGCTGATGCGCTCGTTGCGCGACGAGAGGAAGAGGGCATTGTGATCGCGGCCGGAGATGGGGCGGCGGACGGCGAGATAACGCTTGAGCGCATCCTTGCAGGCGTCGTTTAAGTAGACGATGCGCACCTTGTTGCCTTTGCCGAGCACGCGCAGCGCGTCGTCCTGAATATCCTGCAGATCAAGACCGCAAAGCTCGGAGATTCGCAGCCCGCAGTTCAGAAAGATCGTCAGAATGCAGTAGTCGCGCTCGCGGTTCTGCCCGTCGACGGACTGCAAAAGCTGCACGCTCTCATCGAGCGTCAGGTACTTCGGCAGCGACTTTTTGATCTTGGGGGAGTCAAGGTCCTTGCAGGGATTCGTGTCCAAAAGGTGCGCTTTATTGACCAAATAGTTGTAAAAAGACCGAATTGTTGCGATTTTTCGCGCTCTGGACGCGGCATTCAGGCCGTAGTCGGACACGTCGCTGTTCTGATGCTGCACGCGGTCACGGCTCAGATAGGTCATGTAGGCGTAAATATCGGTCAATGTTACTTTTTTCACAAAGTCAAGATCGACGTCCATGATGGAAATTTCATTGAGAGGGAGGCCGCGCAGCGACGGATCGCGCGACTGCTTCAAATAGCGGAAAAAGTTGCGCAGGTCGAGGAAATATTCATCGACCGTTTTCTGCGAGTGGGCTTTGATGGTCTCGTGGTAGGATAGAAAATCGCGCAGGATCGGCGGCGATTCCAAGCGGTAGTCGTTCATAATATAAAGTAAGCCGCATTTTCACGCGAGCTCATTCGTTACAGCAAAAATAATACGGAGAGATACTCCAAAATTGAATTTCAAAATGTCGGTATGTCGGCAAAGAAAAATTCAGCAGCTCTGATCTGTGAGCGTTGTCGGCGGTTCAAGCGTGATACAGAGCTGCGCAGAGACTGATCCTTTGAACGGGATGCACAGCGCACATGCCGTTGATCGACGGTATGACGGCTTTCAATAAAGAGGCCGATGGAGAGGGGGCATTTTGAAGTCCATACTTAATTGAACAAAATAAAAATTTTGTTCAATTAAGGGGAGCGGAAAAACGTATTTTTGAGGAAATGAGCGTTTTGGCGTGGCTGGCGGCAAAAACCTCCTTTGTCAGGATCGTAGGATTCTATGGGTCCGGCAGCGTGAAAACGCTGCCGGTTTTGCTACTATATTATAGATTATAGAAACTGCTTTACAATCGGCGCATCGGCGTTTACGTCTGCACAATGGCGCGCAGCGCTTCGGCGATGTTGCACGCTTCGATCAGCGCGAGCCCCTGCGGCGCGCGGATCTGATCCTTGCGCTGCTTCGGGATGATGCATGTTTCAAAGCCCAGACGGTGCACCTCGCTGAGCCGCTCGCTCAAATGGTTCACGCTGCGAAGCTCGCCGGTCAGGCCGACCTCGCCGATGGCGGCGACGTGATTGCCGATGGGCTTGTCAAGATAACTCGACGCGAGCGCCAGCACGGCGGCAAGGTCTGCTGCGGGCTCGTCCACGCTCAATCCGCCGATGACGTTCAAGAACGCGTCACAGCCGGACACCTTGAGCGCGCCGCGCTTTTCGAGCACCGCCATCAGCATGGCGGCGCGGTTGTAGTCAAAGCCGTTGCTTGTCCGCCGCGAGACTGACTGCGCCGCGGGCGCAAGCAATGCCTGCACCTCGGCCAGCACCGGGCGCTGGCCTTCCATCACGCAGGTCACGCACGTGCCGGGCGCATCGGCAGGTCGTCCCGAAAGCAGCATTTCCGACGGGTTCGGCACTTCGACAAGGCCTTCGCTGCGCATCTCGAATACGCCGATCTCGTTCGTCGCGCCGAAGCGGTTTTTCGCCGCGCGCAGGATGCGATAGCTCATGTGCGCCTCACCCTCGAAATATAAAACGCAGTCGACCATGTGCTCCAACACCTTCGGGCCCGCAATAGAACCCTCTTTGTTGACGTGCCCGATGACAAAGACGGTGATGCCCTCCCCTTTGGCCAGCTGCATCAGCTCCAGCGTGCAGGCGCGCACCTGCGCCACGCTGCCCGCGGGCGATTCGAGCGAGTCCTGATAGAGCGTCTGGATGGAGTCGACGATCAAAACGTCGGGCTTTTCTTCTTCGACGGATTCCAGCACATCACCGAGGCAGGTCTCGGACAGCACGTACAGGTTGTCCGACTGCACGCCGAGACGGTCGGCGCGCAGCTTGAGCTGACGCGGCGATTCCTCGCCGGAAACGTACAGAATTTTGGCGGTTTCACTCAGCTTTCCGCAGATCTGCAGCATCAGTGTTGACTTGCCGATGCCCGGTGCACCGCCGACGAGCACGAGCGAACCCTGCACAGCGCCCCCGCCGAGCACGCGGTCAAGCTCGCCCATGCCGGTGGGAAAACGGATCTCCTGCGCCGTGTCGAGCTCTGCGATCGGGTGCGCCTTGGCGCGCAGCGCGCGGCTGCGGCCGCCCGTTTTTGCCTTTGCGCCGTCGCCGACGGCCTGCTCGACGAGTGTGTTCCATGCGCCGCAGCTCGGGCAGCGGCCCGCCCATTTGGGCGTTTCGTTGCCGCACTCCGTGCAGAAAAATACACTTTTTGCCTTTGCCATATTGTAAACCTCTTTTGCTTTACTGCTACTGCTGTAAAAGACCGGACGCGATCACAACGGCCAGTCTTTGCTGATATTCGCCACTTTTCAAAAGCGCTGTTTCGTTTTCATTGCTCAAAAATCCGCACTCGATCAGGATTGCAGGCGCGGTGACGTTTTTCATCAGGAAGATCGACGCGTCGATGGCCTTCTCTGTCTTCTCATTGCCCGCATTGACAGTCTGATTCAGCGCGAGCTGCACCGCATTCGCGACCTCGGCACTCCCCTCTTTTTTGCCGTAAAACACCTGCGCGCCGTGTGTCTGCTTGGATGACGGAAGACTGTTCTGGTGGATGCTGACAAGGATAGCGCCTTGCGTGCTGTTGACCAGTCCCACGCGGTTTTCGAGGTCGGAGCGCTTCTTTTCCCGCAGCGTGGACGCACTGGCATCGTGGATGGAGATATCCTCTGTTCGCGTCATGCGCGTCTCCTCGCCGAGAAAAACGAGCAGCGCGTCGAGCCGCCGCGCGATGGCGAGGTTCATGTCGCTTTCCTTGCTGCCGTCGGCGGCGACGGCCCCGCCGTCCTCCCCACCGTGCCCCGCGTCGATGACCCAGACGGTCTTCCCTGTCGGCGCCGACACGCTCGTCTCCACCGCCTCCGGCGGCAGAAGCAGGCTGACGGTCGCCGCCGTCAGCACGAACAGCAGCGCGAATATGGCGTAAAACGCCTTTTTTCCGAAAACGATAAACAAAATACCCCTCACCCCGGAACAATGTATGCCCCGCGGCGCGGCCTTATGTGCTTTTCATTATACAGGACTTTGAACAAAAAGAAAAGCCCCGCTTCCCTTTTTTCTCCCGCTGCATAGGATGGTGTGGGCGGATGCCCGATTTCTTTGCAAGGAGGAGACTTCTTTGGACGACAACAGAGCCATGCGTGCCGAGTCCGGTGTGGGTACACTGCCGAACGGCTGCTGCGCGCCGCTGGCTTTTCCCTATGTCCCCGTGCAGAAAAACGACCCCGAGCGCTATTCCCAACAGGACGCGCTCAAGGCCGGCACGCTGTTTCCGGGGCTGAACCTACCCTTTCACGCGCAGATGAAGACGAAGTTCCCCGCCGTCAATACGGCGCTCTCAGAGCTGATGGCGCTCGATTTTGCCATCGACGAGCTGGGGCTTTATCTCACCACACACCCGGAGGACACCGAGGTTCTGAACCTCTACTGGTCGTATATCAAGCTCGGCCGCGAGGGGCGCGAGACCTATGAAAAGCAGTACGGCCCGATTTTGCAGACGGACGTGACGCCCGGCAGCTTCAAGTGGCTGAATGATCCGTGGCCGTGGGATCTGGAGGGAGAAAAGTAATGTTTGTATATGAGAAAAAGTTACAGTACCCCGTCAAGATCAAGAACCCGAATCCACGGCTTGCCGCGGCGATCATCTCGCAGTACGGCGGCCGATATCCCATTTATCCATAAAGAAAGCGCCTTGTTACGAGGCGCTTTCTTTATGCCAAATTTGACAAACTGCAAAAATTCCTATATGGTGTCCCTGTACCCCGCCGAAATAAAAACGAAAGAGGGCTGCCTTCATGGAAGAAGATTATAAATCTATGCGCGATGCCGAGCGTCACGAAGACTGGGAACGTTATGGCGAATATGGCCCGCCGCGCTATGTCCAAATTTTGCGGTTTATCCCATGGGTTCTTTCCGGCCTGCTTGTTGTTGGCGTCATTGTCTATTTTTTTGTTGAGTATGGATTCCGCACTGGACTTTTTGCGTTTTCCGCTTTCGGAGCGGTCTTTTACTCTATCCCCGTTCTCAGTGGCTATCTTTTTAGCAGCGATCACAAGGGGATGCGTGTCTTCTCCGGCCTTGTTCTCCCCCTGATTGTTTTAGCCTTATTTCTCGCTTCTATTTTCTTCTTCGGTTTTTGATATTTCAATTTCAATAAGCAGCACCCCGAGCCTCCCGGCTCGGGGTGTTCTCTTATTCTCAGCTATTCCACGGTGCCTTTCCGATGTCCTTCTCGCTGTACCCCGCGTCACGATATAGCCAGTCCTTTTGCTTCTTGTTCAGCTGCATTTTGTCGATCGCGTCCAGCACCTTCGCCTTCTTGCTTCCGTTGATGGTTTTGCCGTTCTCGTCCTTGTCGGCGGTCAGATCGGCCGTCGTGTCCTTGTACTTGGCATAGGTCTCGGCGCTGATGCCCTGCTTCTGCGCCTCCTGCGCCGCCGCATAGCTTCTCGACGAGCGGGACAGGTCATCGTGCATCCGCTCTTTCTGCTCGTTCGTCAGCTTGAGCTTGCGGACAAGCTCGAACTGCGCTGCCTCGCGCTCGCCGTCGGTCAGACTGTCGTCCTTGTCGATCTTGCGCCACTTCTGTATCGCGTCGTAGACGACCTCGCGGTCCGCGCCCATGTCGACAAGCTCCTGATAGGTCCGCGTCTGCGACGCGCTCAGTCCGCCGTCGTTCGCTGCATAGAAGTCACGCGCCTCGCTCAGCGCGTTTCTGCCAAACAGCATCGCTTGCAGCACGGTCGAAAAATCGGGATTGACTGCGTATTGCAGCCGTTCATTGTCGCCGCTTCCCTTATACGTGCCGCCGCGTGCCAGCGTCTCCGCGCCCTGCGCCGTCTTCTCAAGCTGCCGCCCGCCGGGGAGCGTGTCGCCCGCAATGCCCATGAGCTGCCGCATGATCTCGCTGCCGAACCCCTCCGTGTCGCCGGACGCGGCGTCCGAAACGGCGCTGCCGATTCCCTTTGCCGTGCCATAGATATCCGGCATCGGCAACGTCTGGTCGCCCAGGCCTAACAGGCCGGACACGTTGCGCACATACGGAACGTCGTTGCTGACGTTGTAGATCGTGTCCTCTGCCGCCGCCGCAAGGTTGAATTCGTCGTTGCCCGCATCTTCATCTGTGCCGAACAGGCGCTCGCCGGTCATCTTCTGCCACACGTCGTCGACCCACACGCCCAGCTGCTCGTTGGTGCTCAGTCCGTTACCGGACGCCAGAAAGCCCGTCAGTAGGCCCAGCACGTCGAACTGCGCCGGTGTGCCGCCGTACAGCTCCTCGTCCACGCGGTTCAGCATGAACGCGCCGAGCAGCGTGCCGACGATGATGCCCGCCAGCCGCCGCGAGGCTTCCTTCTTGCCCAGCTTCTCCTCCATCTCTCGCAGCCCCGGCCCGAAGAGATCCTGCGTCACGTGCTCCCAACTGTTCAGCGCTTCCACCTGGAACAGGTTCACCATCTGCGAAATAAGGTTTTTCGACTGGAATGTCAGCGGCGCCGTGCCCTTCGAGCGCGAGCCCATCATGTCGCGGCCCCAGCGGTCCGCCGCACGCAGGGCGTCTTTCTCGCTCTTGCCTTCGGCGAGCTCCTTGCGGTACTTGCCGCGCACCGCGATCGAGCTGACGAGGTAGTCCATCCGCTCAAGCGGCCAGAACAGCGCCGCCGTGAACTTGTCGCCCTTCGTGCTCGTCAGGTAGCGAATGCCGCGTTTCTCCGTCAGAAAGTCGCTCCTGTCGGCGAAGTCGCCCTTCGCCTTTCCGCTCGCGATGTCTCCGATCGCCTCGGCGACGTACTTCGGCCCCAGCTCGCCCGCGATCATCGGCAGCTGTGCCGTCTGGTTCAGCGCCGACGAGAGGTTCCCCGCCACGTTCGCGCGGGCAAACGTGCTCACGAGCTTGCGCCCAACGTTCAGCGACATGCGCCCGACCTCGCGCTCCATGCTGCGGTCGTTGAACAGCTGTTTGCCCGCCAGCTTGTTCGCGTAGTCATCCAGCCACGTGACAAGATCGCCGTATTTCGTCGTCTGCGTCACGTCATCGAATAGGCTGTCGGTGTACTTCTCCATCGCCTGGTTCATGGCTTGATAGCTCATTTTTGCGCTGCTGTCAATGATGCCATTTGTTTTCAGGAATAGCTCTTTCTCCTCCGCCGTCGCGAATTTCAGGTCTTCTGCCTGCTGGATCTGCGCGCTGATCTCGTCCGGCGCATACTTCTTGCGGAAGTATTTCGACGCTGCGCGCGTGCGCATGATATCGTCCGTGTGATACAGCACGTCGCTCAGATAGTCGACGTACTTCTCAAAGCCCTTCTGGATGTCATAGTCCGTGCTCTTGCCGTTTCGGTGCTGGAAAAAGGGATTGTACCGCTTGTTCGGCTTGAATTCCTTCGTCAATCCCGCGATGCTCGCTGGCAGCTTGCCGACCTCGGCGCCCAGATCAACGCCGATGGCCTTGAGCGCCCGCTCGAGCTTGCCGCTCTCCGCCTCTGGCTGGAAGTGCGGCGCGTAGCCCTTGATAAAGCCGATGGGCTCGTACCCGTGCGCCACGAGGAAGTCGTTGATTGCAGCGTAGAACTCGTTGTAGAGTCCGCTGTATTTCGCCGCCGCGTTCTCGACCCTCACGCGGTCGACCTCGCCGCTGTCGAGCTCCCTCTTCGTCTCGAGCCAGTCCGCGTATCGCTGTGCCAGCTCGCGCTCCTCCTTGCCGTGCAGACCAAACTCCTGCGCCGTGTCTTTCATCTCTGCACCGTCGAGCAGGTTTTCCGCCGCGTGGATGATCTGCTGCTTGATCTCGCTCTTGCCGACCATCTCCTCGACGGCCTTGCCCTCGATGGAGAGCTGTGCCAGCGCCCGCTCGCGCTGCGTCAGCGCCTCCTCCTTGCCGTCCTCGCCCTTGAAAGTGCGCACCTCGTCGTGCATTCGGTTGACGAAGCGCTTTCTCTCCTGCTCGTTGACGTAGACCGGCTCGAAGATCGCCTCGTTGATTTTCTCCCCTCGCTTCCAGCCGAAGATCGCGCGCATGCTGCGCTGCGGCGTGCGGTGGTACAGGGCGAAACCGCTCTCCGGCGAAATTCCCTTGCCGCTTTTCTCCTTGGTGAATTCGCCGTCAAAGTGCTCGTCGAAGAGGTCTTTCATCTTCTCTTGCAGCCTGTCGTTGATCTCCGCGCGGCGCTGCCGGATGAAGTCGGTCGACATAGATTGCTCGGCGCTGTAATAGTCGGCCAGCTCTACCACCTTGCCGCGGTTCATCGTCGCCGGGATATCTGCCTCGTCGTACAGTCCGGATGCGATGTTCAGTGCGAAATTCTGCTCCTTCGGCGTCGCGCCCAGGCGCTTGATGGCCTTGCGCGTCTCGCGCTGGATCGTCTTCGCTGCTCGGTCGTTCGCGATAAGCTGCTCAACGTTGCTGTAATCGCCCGCGCTGTTCTCGATCTTCACACCCAGCTTCTCGAGCGCTTCCGTGCCCTTGAATTCGTCCTTGCCCTTGTCGCGCAGCCGCTCGGCCTTTTCCGCCGCCTGCTGCGCACTCCTGCCGGAAAGATAGGCGTCCAGATTCGGGAATTCCTGCATGCTCGGCTTCTTGCTGCGCTCATCCTTCACGCGCCGCACGGCCTCCTGCACGCTTTGCGGCATCCGCGCCAGCTCCTTGTCCCACTCGCCGCCGTCTTCATCTTCCGCCGAGAAGCGGATATCCTGATTCTCTGTCGGCGTCTTATTATCCGCGTTCTTGAACTGGTTGCTCTCAAACGCGACATAGACCGTCGCATCATCATACTTTCCTTTGACGATGTACCCGTCGTAGCCGAGTGCCCTGCGCGCTGCTTTCGTGGTCGCACCTGCTCCCGCGCCGCTGTTGGCGACGTCTGCAAGGATCTCGGAATCGGAATCGCTGGTGCTGTAAATCTGCTCCACCGTCGCAGCGAGCGCACGGTTGTACCATGCTTTCGACGGATAGCCCATGCCGCCCGTCGGGTCGTAGTTGATGACCACGTCATCGCCGGTCGGGTCAACCGCTTTGAGCAACTTTTTGAGCTCAGCCTTTGTCATCGTCACTTCGCTATCCGACAGCGGCTTGGAGATGTTCAGATAGCCTTCCAACAGCTGCCCGCCGTCGCGCTTGTAGCCCTCGGCCATGCTGCGGTTATCGGTGAAGTAGAAACCCTGACCCTCCATGCTCCCGTGCATACTCATAAAGTCTGCCGAGAATTCTGTGAATTGTGTCTGGCTGCCGTGGTATACGGGAATCAGTCGCCCGTCTTCGTCGCGTACTTCGCTGTCCTTGAAGTATTCCCGCTGCTGCATAGTCAGCTCGCGGCCCGCACTGTCGGTCTCATCTTCCAGCGAAAACCGCGTCTTCGGCTTGACGTTCCCGCCGTTTTCAGATACACTTTCCGCAGAAGAGGCGGCACCGCCGGTATCGACGTCCTTTGCGGACGATTCTCCGGTCTTGAACGGTTCCGTCTCTTCGCCCATGATCTGCCTGCGGATTTCGTCGCCCAGCGTCGGCGACTTGACATCGCCCTGGCTCTGTGATAAAATCGCGCTCGTAAGGTCAGCAGCGTATGCCACCGGCTCGGTAATTTTAATACCGACATTGCGGAGTAACGCTGTGGCCTTATTTTTGTTTCCGGCAATAATTTTGCTGTCCTTCGCGCGCAGGCCTATCCAGTTCGCAAAGCCCTCTCTGCCATACATGGTTTTAATTTCATACGCGCTTCTGCCGTCCACGCTTCCGTTCGGGTTGATCCCGATCAAGAGCGGGGCGGCTTTTTCGCGCGCTGTATCGACTGTGCGCCCGGGAATGACCGAAATGCGGTCGCCCTCGACAATAATCATTGCAGGATCTTTCAGCATATCCGGCAGGTCGCGAATGATATCTTCTCCAATCCCGTGGGCGGAATAGTTCTTGTTCGCACCCTCTTTTCTTGTGATCTTCTGCAAATTGCGCTTGAGCATGAAGAATGGCTTGCCGCCGAGCCCGAGCGCATCCGGTGAGCCGTCGGCGCCTGTTACATAAATATCGTCGCTTCTGCCGACGGTTTTCAAATCGCCCTCGTAGAATGCGTCAATCTGCTCTTGATACGGGATATCCTGTGTGCGCTGGACACTGTACCTCTCAGGTGGTCCTCTGCTCTTTACCTCATCCACCGCGCGCAGCGTCAGGCCTTCCGGCTCGCTCGCCGGATGTTCCGCCGCTTCCGCCGCGTGTTCGATCGCGCTGACCGCCTGCTCATGGTAGCTGCTCGCCCTCTGGCCGTAGCTGTCGATGCCTGCGTAGGCATCCTCCATGATCTCTTCCCACACGTAGAGCTCGCGCTCTTCCGCCGTCATGCCGACATAACCGTTCGTCAGCGGCTCATAGCAGCGCTCATAGACTTCGTAGATGCCGCGCCAGTCCGCGCCGCCGCGCACCGTCTCCATGAAGGCGCGCACGTTTTCTTCTTCCGTGATGAGGTGCCCGACCTCGTGCTTGCCGATCTCCGACGCCGTGCGCTTCTCACCGTCCACGCGCAGCACCATTTCGCCGCTCTCGCGGTTGATGATGCCGCGCACGCCAACCGGCCCATTCTCGGTCTCGACCTGCAAAAGGCCCGTCACCATCGTCACGTGCTTCACGCCCTTGCCGCGTGCCCAGTCCGAAAAGCCGCGCAGCTCGTCGTCCCAGTCTTCCTCTGGCAGCACGTGCAGCGTCTCGTCGCTCGTGCCGCCCTGCACGCCCAGTGCCGCCGCACTCGTGAGCGGCTGCTCCCACGCGATCTCTCGGCGCCGCTGCGTCAGCTCTCGGTTTCTGCGCCGTCCTTCCGCTGTCGTGCTGCGTAATTCGCCAACTCCTCCGGCCCCAGGCTCAGAAGGTCGCCGTCCTCTGTCTCCACCGTGTAGATCGTTTTCCGCTGCCACGGCATCGGCACGCTGCCCGGTGCCTTCGGCAGGCTCAGGCCCTCCGGCATTTTCTTCCTGTCGTCCATAGATTCCTCCGTTCCGCCCCTCCGGCATGTCGTAGATCGGGAGCTCTTCGTGTGTCCGCTCGCTCATGTCTGCGCCGGGGATGGCTTTCTTTGCTGCAATGTATTCTTCGTTCGGTGCAATGTGCTGCCCGTGGATATCTGTATAGCCGTTTGTCAGCATGTCGTCCAGCAGCAGCTCCACGCGCTTCGCCGACGCGAAGTTTTCCTGCCCGTGGTTGTGGATGATCGCACTCAGCGAGCGGTCGATGTCGTCGTAGCGCACGCCCTCGTCATCCAGCAGCCGCGTGATGCGCTCGCTCACGCCGCGCTTGGTGCGGATGTATTCGTCGTCGCCCGCCTCGCGGCTCGTCCGGCGGATGAGCTCGCCGCCCTTTTGGGCGAAGCTCATCTCCTCCTGTAGGACTGCCGCCGCGTCCGCATAATAGCTGTGCAGCTCGGGGTGGTCGAACTGGAAGGCGTTCACGCTTCGCTCGCCCACGCTCGCGCTGTCGCGCCGGTCGATGTGCTGATCCTCATTCACGCGATAGATATTCTCTTTCGCGTCCACGGCCAGCGTGCCGTCTTTCAGTCCGTCTTCAACCTTCTGCGCGTTCTGCTCGTTGCTGTACTCAAGAAGATTCACGCGCTTGCCCGCGTCCAGGGCGTCCGCTTTGCCCTCTGCTGCGCCCTGTGCGGCGTTCGGCTGTGTGGGCGTCAAATTACCCTCGCCCATGCCCTGCGCGCTCTCAGGCGTCACCGCAGGCTGTGTGGGCATGGTGTTCTGCTGCCCGACGGTTGGCGCGGGTGCCGGTTCGGTGTTCTGCATCACCGCCGCGGCACCCGGCGCGCGCGGAGAGATCGGCGCTGTCGGCGCGTTCTCCTGCATGGCGCTCATGCCGCCGCCCGTCTGCACGGGTGCGATGCTCCCGCCAACCGGCGCGACCGGCGCAAGACCGGATGCGCCCGTGCCGATGCCGCCCGCACTCACGTTCGTGTAGGGGATCATTTCGCCGTAGATGCTCAGCAAGAACTCCCGCATTGCGTCGACTTCCTTCTGCGCGCCCACCACTTGCAGGTCATCCAGCGTATAGCGCATCTTGTCCATGGCATCCATGACGGACTGTGCGCCCGCCGCCTTCTGCTCCGCCGTCGCGCGCGGGTCCTCAATGATGCGCTTGGCGTAGTCGTAGCGCTCCTTGGCTGCGTCGTTCAGCTCGTTCATGTACTTCTTGTTGCGCCCCGTGATGGCAGCGGCGTTGATGGCGCTCGAGATCGCGCCGAAGGCAAAGGCCGTCAGCGCTGTCTCGCCGATAGCTTTCCAGTCCGGCGCGTAGTCTTCGTCGGTCATCGCCTTGGAGAGCTCGCTCGCGCCGGTCTCGCCCGCCGCATAGCCGACCGCCGATGCGCCGCCGAGCGCGATGTTCGGCAGGACGTAATTCTGCTTGCCCGCCGTGCGCAGCAGCTTGAGCCCCGCCGCGTTCACGCCCTTGGAGAGCGCGCCGCCCGCCGCCACGCCGAGCGCCGATACCGTCGCGCGCAGCGTCGCCTTTTCCGCGTCGTACTGCTCGCCCGCTTTGCGGCGGTAGTCCGCCGCGTTCCCGCCGGCCACGGACAGCGCGCGCCCCGCGACATCCATGCCCGGCGCGACCATGCGTTCCGCCGTCTGCAAGCCGATCTGCGTCGCCGCCGGAACGATGCTCAGTGCACCTTTTTTGATGCCCTTCGTCCCCGCTGTGCTCTCCTCGCTCAACTTTTGCGCAAAGGAATAGCCCTTGTCAGCCGTATCATACAGGCTGCTCGCCGTCTTCTCGCCGCTCTCGATGACCTTGCCGTACTTCTCGCGCTCGCTGCGCGCGATCGCAAGGGCCTCGTTCGTCTCCTTGATGTCCTGCACCGTCATCGTCGGGTCTTTCAGCGTCTTTTCCAGCGCCGCAATCTGCTTGTCAAGCGTTTCCGCTTGCCTACGATAAACTCCGCTCATCTCCGTGCCGCCGCGCCGGTCCGTCGCCACGCCGCCGAGGTTTGCAAGGTTCGCGCCCTCGGAGACAAGGCCGCTTTCAATGCCCTTGAGCACCCGCTGCCCGAAGGTCTGCTTGCTCGCCTGTCGGCTGGCGCTTGGCGTGGTCTGCTTGTCCAGCTCGTCCGCGTGCTCGGTCTCGCGCGTCGTCTTCCTGCTCGCGGCGATGCTGCGCTGCTTTTCCGCACCGGGAATCTTCGTAATCTGGATGCGCCCGCTGCTGCCGCTGCTTCCCTTTTTCTCCCCTGAATAGTCTTTTGCCGAGGGCGCGCTTTTCTGCGCGCCCTCGGGCTTGATTTGTGTGATCTTAATTGCCATATCGTCACCTCATCAGAACGTGATGTTGAATCCGTTGGCTTTCAGCTTTCGGGAAATTTCGGCCTTCTCCTCGTCCGTCAGCGCCGCGCGGTCCAGCGCCGCCGCAAACGCCTCGGGCGAATTGAACCGGTAGCCGTTCCACGTGAAAATGCCCTCGTCCGGATCGTAGCCGAACGTCATTCGCCCGCTGCCGCTGCCGGTGTAGCCGTACTCCGATGCGAGATAATCGTCGTTAAAGCCGTTCCTTTTCAGCACGTTCACGACCTCCTGCGTCAGCTGTCCGGCCTTCGCCATCGCCTTTGCGGTTGTCAGGCTCATGTTCGTTCCGCCGCCGCTCGTCCCGCCGGACCGCCTCGTGGTCCCGCCGCTTCTGCCGCTCGTCTTCGCAGCAGCCTGCGCCGCCTGCTGCTTGTAGTAGTTCTCGAGCGCCTTGACGTACTCGCTCTCGTACCCACTCTTGCCGATGAGCCCCGCGCTCGGCGACGCGCCTGCTTGCAGCATCGCGTCGACCTGCGACCGGCTGAGCTCCTGGTCCTGCTGCTGCTTTTCCTTGATCGCATCCAGCACACCGAGATAGCGGTTGTACTCCGTATTGTCCTGCCCCTGCAAATTGCCGAGGTAGTCCTGCAAGCGGTTATACTCGCCGAGGTAGTTGTTGTAGTCGAAGTTGCGGTCCGTGTTGAACTGCCCCAGCTGGTCGAGATACTTTGCGTAGTCCAGCTGCTCCTGCTGATTCACCGCGTTCAGGTCGCTCAGCTTCATCTGGTAGTCCTTGAGATACCGCTCGTATGCCTGCTGATAGAGCGTCGGGATCACGTCGGAGAGCTTCGTCGCGTAGTAGTCGCCCGCCTGCGTCGCCGCGTTCACAGCGTAAGAGCTCGGCCGGCCGCCGCTCGCGGCGCTTGCTTTCGCCAGTGCGTCCGCCGTCGCCCGCTCGCCCTCGCGCAGATACGTCTTTTTGTAGCTGCCGTACTGCGGATCCGTCTCCTTGCTCCACGAGAACGGATCTCGCTTGAGCGCCGCGTCCAAAAGCTCCTGCTGCTTCTGCTGGAAGCGGTTTTCGTAGCTCGGCGCGCTGCCGTATGTAAACGGCTTGAACGAGCCGATCATGTCGAGCGTCTCGTCGATCTTCGGCGCGTACTTGCCGTCGCTCACGTACTGGCTGCCATCCGCGCCGGCAGTGTAATTGCCGTAGCTGCTGCGCAGCTGGTTTGCCTTGGCGTTGATGAGCGCGCGCTGCTCCGCCGTCGTCGCGCCCGCGTACTGCTTCTTGAGGTCGAGCGCGCTCATGCCGAACTCAGGGTACTTTTTCGCAAGGTCGAGATCGTACTGCGAAAAATTCACATTGCTGCCGCTCGCCGCCTTTTGAAAGTCATCGTATGTATACGCCATTTTCTTCTCCTCTCTGCTTGAATTTTTACTGTGGTCCGCGCGTGCTCTTGAGCTCGCTGCCCGCGTAATACTCGCGGTTCATCGAATACACGCGGCACTCGCCCTTGCCCTCGATGCGGATGCGGTAATGGTCTGCGCGCCGCGGCACGATGGGCAGGTAATAGCTGCGCTTTCGCTCCGGTTTCAGCGTTTGCCCGGCCTGCACCCACTTCCCGTCGGAATCGAACTGCATCAGCACCTTTGCTTCGGCCCCCGCCGCGACCTCGATGCGCACCCACAGCTTGGCGATGCTCTTCTTCACGCCGTCGTAGCTCGTACTTTGGCTCGAGCCCTTTTCCGTGAAGTCGCCCGTCTCGGCGAACCACGTGAAGTCTTCCTCGTCCGTGCAGCCCTCCGGCGCGTCGAGGATGTTGCCCGTCAGCGCGATCTTGCCCTCCGCCGTCAGGAAATAGGTGTTCCCCTGATAGCGGCAGAAGTGCGTCGCGTGCGTCTTGTCCTCGATGTGCCACATGCCCTTGCGCGTGTCGTAGACGTAGAGCTTCCACTCCCCATTCTCGTCCTGCGCGCTCAGGTAGTACTTGAGGCCATCGCTCCCCGCGCGCCCGTTCTTGAGCCGCGTCTGCCCGAAGGCGTCGTGCAGGCTCTGCGGGATGCCGCCCGAGTAGATCATCACGCCGGAATTGGAGAGGTACAGCAGCCGCTCGCCCGCGATGGCGAGGCTCCCGCCGCAGCCCTTGGCGACGCCCAGCGTGGCCGAGCCCATCACCTCAAAGTTGGACGGGATGCTGCCGTACACCTTGTAGATGTGGTCCTCCTTAAAGAACACCGGATAGCCGAGGAAGCTCACGCACCCCGTGAAGTCGCCCGCGCTGCCCGTGTCCACGGCGTAGCTGTCGGTCTCAAGGCCCTCGAACACGTTCCAGTTGAAGGGATCGCCGAGCTTGCTTGCGTAGATCGTCCGGCCGTCGCAGCCCCACAGCCGGTTTTCGTTCTCACACACGTATTCTAAGTCCGGCACCGTGCGCCGAACCGTCAAGTTTCCCGTCTCCGTGTACTCTGTCGTGCCGTTGTCGCCGTCCAGCTTGAAGACGTTTTCGTAGAAATACATCTTGTCGCCGTCGATCTCGCGGATCACCGGCGTTTTGTTGTTCTCTGTGTGCTTTGTGCAGCCCGCAATCGTCACCGCGTCGCCCGCCTTGAAGTAGTCGCTCCATGCGACGCCGCTTGCCTGAATGGTGTTCGCCTCCGCGGCCTCTTCATAGAGCTTGCCGTTCGTAAACGTTAAGCTGGCGCCGCTCCACGTGCTCTCAAGGCTGCCGAACTCGCCCGATACCGTGTTGTAGTACTTCTTGTCCGGCAGGATGATGATATAGGCCCCGATGGCGACGAAGCGCTTCTCGCCCGCCGTCACGTCGCCTTTTTTCGCGCCGCCGTAGTAGAAGGCCGTGCCCTCCGCCCACGCGAGCGCATCCCACGCGAAAAGTCCGCCCGGACTGACAAGATTCTTGTAAATTTTGCGCTTTGCACGCGTCGAAAGCACGGGATAGTAGTCGCTCGTCAGGTTTTGCATGTCCCACAGCCCGCCGTCTCCGGCGCCCAGATTGTGGTCAAGGCCGTAGAATTGCAGCTGCCCGCGCTTGCCGATGCCGTCGGCATACGGGACCTCCGGCAGCTTCATTTGGCCTCACCGGCCTTTTCCGGCTCCGCCGCCTGCTTGTCCTGCGTGTCGCCCTGCGTCGGCTCCTCCGCCGCGTCGCAGATCGTCGCGATATTGCGAAGCGACTGTCGCACCGCTGCCACCACATCGACGGCATCGCCGTTGACGTTCAAAATGCCGATCAGGCGCATCGCGTGCGCCGCTTCCTGCTTGATCTTTTCATTCATGCTCTTTACCTCCAATTGGGTTGCGAATAGCTCCCGTAATTGTTGACCGGTCGAACCGATAGCCAATTTGTGTTGTAATACGTCCCAATGTTGACGATCGCGCGGTATCTCTTCCAGTTTGGGTTATAATACGTCCCGACGTTGATGACCGCCTTCGCGCTGCCTCCGCTGCCGCCGCCGCTGTACGTCGTTGCCGTGCCGGAATCGCTGTAATCTGAGACGATCCACGATCCGCCCCAGTAGTACATGTTGCATATCCATTCGTATGCCGTGCCCGGTGACAGGCCTGTAATCGTGCCGACAAAGGTGCTCGTCCCACCGCCGGCCTCGCTCGAATCGAACGAGAACGTCCCGACGCCCGTGATGCGGATGTCGATTGAGCGCTTATACGTGTAATCCGACGCGCCGCCAGTAAACCGTGCGTAGACGCTGAGCTGTGTCCCGTCTCCGTCGACCGGTGACAGCGTACAATAAAAGCTCGCCATGCCTTACTCCTCGATGAAAAACACCGTGCCATACGGCGCGCGGCTCGGCGGCGAAGCGCCGAACATGTAGTTGCCGCTCAGCACCAGATAGCCGCCGCCGAGCGAGACGACAGGGTAGTCGCTGGCATCGTCTTTTCCGATCAATGCAAACGGCCCCAGCTCGGATTCAAGAAAGATATTTCCCGCTGCGTGCATCTTCATGCCACCATAGGTCGCCGTCAGACCGACGCCGACCTGTCCCGTGCCGGTATAGGCAAGATCCATGCTGCCGACAGAGGTCTCCCCTGCCAGTAGACTTACGCTCCCGCCGCGCAGCGCGCCCGCCGTCAGCGTGCCATCGATGTTGACCGACTTGACGTGCAGGTCGACCGTTCCTGTGCTCGCGATCTGCGCGCCGTTGTAATTGAGCTTGAAGATCGTGCCGTTCTCGCCACTCGTCGCGCCCAGTGTGAAGCCGGTCGCGCTCTGGTCGAAGATGCTCTGCGCTTGCGTCGCGTCGATCTTGGTGCTCACCGTCGCGCGGATGCCGTTCACGTCCGCCGTCAGGTTTGTCACGCTGCCGTTCAGGTTCGAAATGCTCGCCTGCAACCCCGTCGCCGTCGCTTGCAGCTGCGTGATGTTCCCCTCGGCGTCGCCGATGCGCGCGGCGAGCCCGTCTGCTCTCGCGCCGAGTTGGGTAATGTCGCCCTTGGCGTTTTTGATCTCTGCCGCAAGGCCGTCCGCCCGTGCGCCGAGTGATGTAATATCTCCCTTGGCGTTGCGGATCTCGGCCGCGAGCCCGTCTGCCGTCGCGCCCAGCTGCGTGATGTTCCCCTCGGCGCTGCTGATGCGCTCGCTCAGCCCTTGCGCCGTGATGCTCAGCTCATTCACGTTCTTGTTCGTGTCCTCGATCTTGGCATAGATCGGTTCGCGAATATTCTGCAAAAAGCCGTTCATCGCCGCCTTGTTCATGTTCTTCAGGTCGAGGTTCCTCAGCGTGTAGCGCAGCTGCTCAACGAGCATGAAGAGATAGTCCTGCATCGTCTCGATCTTCTCGCCGTCGCTCTCTTTCTGTGTGAACGACGGGAAATTCGTGTCGATGTATAGCCAGTTGGAAGGCATTCCCTCCTTCCCTCCTTTCTTCCCGGGCGGGAGAGCGTTCGCGCCCTCCCGCCCCGTGCTTTACTTCATCGTCGCGAGCTTCTGGACGAGGTCGTCGCCGTACTGATACGCCGAGAGGTAATCCATCGTGCCGTCCGTCAACCCCGCGCGCTTCTGAAGCTGCGCGCGGTAATCGGGCGCCGTCAGCTTGCCGTGGAATTCCTGTTCCCACTTGCCCGCGTTCTCCTTGCCGGACCAGTACGCGGGGCACAGCTTGCCCGTCACGTCGAAGTGGCGGATGACGTTGCTCGCGGGGATGTTGTACTTCTTCATCAGAGCTTTCGTCAGCGCAAGCGCCTGCGCGACGGTCTTCGCGCTTGGCGCGTAAACGCCGTCCTTCTTCGCGTCGCAGATTTCAATGCTGATGCTGTTTGCGTTCAGGCAGCGGCCGTGCAGCGTCCCGCCGCCCGTCCGCGGACAGGACGGGTACTTCTTCCCGCCGACCGCCCACGCAACGCGCAGATCGTCCACGCTCTGTACGATCTCCTTCTCGTCGACAAAGTAGTGCGCGCTCGTCTTCACGACGTTCGATGCGTAGTATTTGGCGTTGTTCATCGCCGTGTCGCCGTCGTTGCCCGTGTAGTGGATGACGATGTAGCGGATGCCGCTCGCCGCGCGCGTGCCGCCGACGTTCCCCGCGTTCGCGGGATATTTGCGGATATTCACACCGCTCACTCTCCCTTCGCGTTGCCTGCGGCGTTCTGTGTGCCGAAGTAGAACGCGATGACCATGAGGTACACGGTGTTGAATTCCTGCGTCACTTTTGACTGTACGGTCAGCGCGCAGAAGGTCGCCGTCAGCGCAATCGTCACAAGGCTCTTCACGCTGAGAAGGTTTGCGATTCTCTTGTTCAGTAATTCGTTCATGTTATTCGTCCTTTCCCTTAATTTTGATTCCCGCCAGCAGCCCCAGTTCCGCCGTCCACGCCGCGAACCATGCGACCGTCAGGCTATCCGGCACTACCTTGTCATGCGCAGTCAATACGAGCACCGCAATGCAGTACCAGCAGAGGTTGATCACTGCCGCGATGACGTACTTGTCCCGCTTTTTCATTCTGCCCCAGTGCTCTTTCAGCTTCTTCATGCCATGCACCACATCCATAGTTCGCGGATGCCCTTAATGGCCACAGCCACGCCAAGTAGCGAAGCAGCGACCACAATGATGGCAACTGCCACCTCGGCAAAATCATCCATCACGCCACGCCTCCCGTGATCAGCCACGCTATGAACGCACCCACCAGCGCCGCAAGCAGCTTGTCCACGATGCTGTCCCATCGTTTCCCCGCCTTGCCTGTCATGGTCTTCACGTCCTCCTTGATCTCCTTCACGTCGCCCTCCACGGTTTCCTGCTTGGTAGCCAAGACCTCGACCGAGGTCACGAGCCTATCAAGCGCCACCTGATGCTCGGTCAGTTCGTTGATTCGGTGAGTGTTGCTTTTGCACCGAGATTCGATCAGCGCGATTGCCGCATCGTCATAATGCTTACCGTTGTCCATGTTCCCCCTCCGTTATCCTGTCATGTCCCATAATTTCGTTTTCTCTCCCCATACTCATTCAGCACCTCATCCAGCTCCGCATCTTCCAGTGCTGGGAAAAAGGTTCTCGAGAAGAATAATTCCGCATAGGCGGCCTGCCACAACAGGAAGTTAGAGAGCCGCATTTCTCCACCCGTTCGGAGGATGGCGTCTGGTGTCGGGACTTCGCCTGTCAGCGCCACATCTAATTCTCGCTCTGTTCTCGCCCCGTGCTGTACAGCGCGGGTGATGGCGTCTCTCCCGCCGTAATCTGCGCAGATCGTCAGGGTCAGGGCGTCACCTTGCTTGGTTTCCTCTTCCATCGTCTCCATGTCCTCTACGAGATCTTTCGCCAGACGATCCCGCCGACCCGCAAAACGCACGCGGATACCACGGGTTACAAACCATTCACGGCGCTCCCGAAAATACCATCGAGCAAGATCCATGATGTGATCTACTTCGCCGCTCTCGCGTCCCCAGTTTTCAGTGGAAAAACAGTAAAATGTCAACATCTTCACGCCGCGCGAGATAGCCCACTCACAGCAGCGCTCGATAACATTCAACCCCTGCGCGTGCCCTGCCTCTTTTGACAGTCCCTGTGCAGCCGCCCAACGTCGATTTCCGTCGGCAATGATGGCGAGGTGCCTCACAGTGCCGCCACCTCCTCTGCAATACAGCGGAGCATCTGCTGGGCATGATCGTCACCGGATACTGTGCAGTCTGCCAGATACGTTCGTGCCAAGTCACGTGCAGCGCGCGCTTCCAGCAGAGTGCAAACTCCATCGCCGTCTCGCAGGTCATCCATGATCTGATAGGCCACGCCAAGCCCCATGCCATACCGCGCAGCCGCATCCTCCTGACTGCCGGAAGCACCGGCTGCCATAGCACCAAGAACGCAGGCCGCGTCCGTGAGTGCCCCAGCTTTGCCCGCATGGATATGGAGCAAGGCATCCAGCTCTGCTGAGTATCCAATCGCTTCCCACGCCTGCGCCTCTGCCATAGCTGCCGCAGCGCTGGACAAATAGGCGACTGCACGAGATTTTTGCTCCGATGGAAGATCGGACCCGGCGATTACACCAAACGCCGCCGACAGCAGGATGTCTCCGGTAAGTACGGCGACAGCCTCGCCGTGGGCGGTATGCAGCGCAGGTAATCCCCTACGCTCCACCGCCCCGTCCATGCAGGGGAGATCGTCGTGGATTAGGGACATGGTATGTACCAGCTCCACAGCGACCGCCATAGGCAGGGCATCCTCCGCGCGTCCTCCAGATGCCTCGCACCAAGCCAAAGTAAGGATAGGCCGGATGCGGTGTCCGCCGCTCAGTAAGGCCAGCTCCAACGGTTTACGCAGATGCTCAGGTGCATTTTCACACCAGTTCTTCAGTGCAACCTCGATCATGTCTCTATACCGCTCCACGGTACACCTCCAAATATTCCGCCTTGCGCGTTGCCCAGCTAAAGTCTTTTTGCATACAAGCCGCTCGCTTGGTTACAAGTGCATCTGGGTTTGCATACAAAGCCGCAGCCTCCGACACCGCTCCCGCCACGCTATCGCGCACCAGCACGGCGATCTCCTCGTCCATGTTGTCCGCCAAGCCACCGTTGAGCGTTGTGATCGGGATACATCCATATCTGCAAGCAGTCATCGGCATCAATCCGCACGGCTCTGCAACGGATGGGGATAGATAGAAGTCCGCCCCGGCCAGCAGCGGCACCGCCTGCACCGCAGACGGCCAGCGATCCACCCACAGCACGCCGTCATCGCGTGTCAGCTTCGCAAATTGTTCCTCATACTGCTTTTCACCTTTGCCGATCATCAGTAGGAACCCGCCGCTGTCTCGGATGGTATGCACCGCGTCCAACACGCCATCAACGCCTTTATCCCGTACCAAACGGCACATCATCAGATAGATGCACTTGTCAGATGGAATTCCATAGGTACGGCATAGCCGCTCCTTGCAAATAACCTTGCCGGTAAAGTCCTTGGCGCTGTATTTTGCCGGGATCATCAGTCCCTTTTCCGGCGCAAAGACGGGAGCCAGAATCCCATTTGTAATACCGCGGAAGTTGATACTCCTAAGCGTCTGCGCCAGCTTATCATCACCATCCATCAGCTCTTTGGCATACGCCTTGGATACCGTTGCCACCGAATCGTAATTTCTGAGCGCGTCCTCGCGCCCTCGCACAAAGTCCGCCTGATCGATGGTGTACACGCACCGAGGAGGACGCTTCGGCAATGCCGTTAACAGTTCCGGTGCGGCGAAATTGTGGAGCACGTCCGGCGCAACTGCTTCTGCCACCGTGCCCAGTCCATCTGGCCAGTGACGTAAAAGATAGTAGTCCGCACCGAACAGACGGCAAACCCGCACGCCATCGGAAAACTGCCTCAGATTTGCAGCCATCTGCGCCCATACACCGTTCCCATCCGGGCATACAACGGACACGGCATAGTCCTCAGTCAAGGCGTTGCCCAGACTGTCCACCACCTCCGCGACGCCGCTGCGGGCACATCCGCCCAAAATGCTTTCATCGCTCACCAGCATCAGCTTTTTCACAGCAGACCACCCCCTAAAATCTCCATCAGGTTCTTTTCCGTAAGGGATTCAGCCATGTCGATTGCCTGCTCCACCGTGGCGTTTGCCAGCAAGGGGCGGTTTGCAGACGCGTCACCGGATAATAGCTGATTTGCCCAATAAGAGCCACGCTCGACCCAGATGCCAAACATCTCTGCTCGCTCTGCCACCGGTTCCACGGACACCAGCACCGGTGTACCGCCGTCCAGTCGCTTGGCATGATCTCCAATGCGCCAGTTTTTGAGCTTTTGCCAAAAGCCCTGATCGACATTGTAAAAGCGGTGCTCATGGATTTCGTCGATGGTAGTCTCGTCATCAAAATGATACAGCGTGTGGCTTGGCGACCATATTCCTCTCGCCAGTCGCAGGATGCGGGCAGGGCACATATCGCCGCCAAGTACCATTTCGGTGCCGGTCAGCTCGTCCAACCGCCTCTCCGTCCTATCCGCAAGGGTGATTAAAGTATCACCGGACAAGCACTCAGCTTTGTACTCTAAAACATTTACACTCAGCGAACTATTTGCGACGTCCGTACCTGCTTTAATGCGGAATTGCGTCGCCGGATAGATGCCACTTGCGTGCAATACGCCATCTGGGCTGACGCTGATAGGGTCGGATGGCTGACGGTATGTGCCGCCGTCATATACATATAGTTCTACGTTTGCCAAGTCAGGCGGGCCGGATAATTGCACGTTCATATAACTAACCGCGCCGCTGCCAGTTACCTCTGCTTCGGCTTCAAAATCCACGGTTATTGTATACGCCTTCGGTGTATCCGGCTCAGGCTCCGGTTTCGGGTCGGGATCAGGTTTTGGGTCGGGACTCGGGTCAGGCTTGTCCGGTTTTTTGTCGATGGACATTTTGGCGTTGGTCGAGCCGAATTCCAAAGGCAGCGTCGCCCACGCATATATAATGCTGTCGGCATCTAAATGTATATCGCAGCCCCAAATGCCTGTGTCGTCCGCCTGCGTATGACCAATATCTCCGCTCAGTAACGCATTTGCCGTCAACTCACCGGGAACCGCCGATAGATGAACTGTTACAGATACGGGAATTACAGTGCCGGTAATGTGTTGGTCTCCGGCAGTAACCTTAGTGTTATCAAAAACATAGCCAGTAGGCGTACTTGTGATTGCGGCAACAAGCATTGCTGACTTCGCTGTCTTGTCCTCTGCGATAGTCACCAAGCCCTGTTTAGAACGGAGATTACCTTGTTCGTCCTTGTATCCAAACACATCGCCAGCAGAAACACCGTCCAGCAGCAACGACCCTCTTGTAATCATACGATCACCTCACATATTTCCAACGACCAGAATAATGTCCCCTGGGGCGTATTGTGTGAAATCAATTCCACTTGGGTCAAACGAGTCGCTTCCAGTATCAATGATTTTGATAGAAGATGCGCCAATATCATCTGGCAGTAGGCGCTTGTCCAGCTTCACCGTCTCCGGGGTAAGGTGGGTCAGCGTCACGGAGACATTCTTTGCCGCCAGTTCCTCCGCTGTCAGCCCAAAGGCTGCTTTTAGCATTTCCCCGGTGCCGTCGGTGGGGATCAGACCAAGATGCGATTCGCCGCCTTCGGACATTACACCGAGCAGATACCCATATTTCGGCACAAATGATCCGGTGCCAGATTCAGAGGCTGCGAAATCCACATAACTGTCGCCAATTATCGTAGCGGTGACACCATCTACTGTCTCCGTAAATGCAGTGAGTTCCACAGTAGTGCCCTTAATGGTCAGCCGGTATTTTTCTCCGGCTTTCATCGGTTTTCCGCTGTAGTTTTTTCCAGCGCCAATTTCTACAGACACAGCATCCATCAAAGTTTCTTCGATGAATTTCCCCGTAAAGAAACAAGGTCGGTTAGCAATGTACCCAAGATGGTTCGGATCGTTGACCGCATAATCTGCATCTGTCATCCGCACTTTGCCAAGATTGATTTGTGGCATTTAGTTCCCTCCAATCTCTACACCATACCGCTCAAACATAGCGCGGATGGCGGGGTTACGCAGCAGTTTCTTTCTCTGACCTTGATTAAGGTCGGAGTAGACTGCCTGTAGTGCATCCTTGACCTCCTTGTTATAAGCGACGACGCGATCTCTCAGCTCACTCATGTCGTCACCCCCGTCAGCAGCGCATCCAACGCTTCACGCAACTCGGCATTGTCCTTTTCCAGCGCCGCAATGCGTTCCTCGGGAGTAGGCTCGGGCGCGGGCATTTCGGTTGTAAGTTTTTCAAACTCCGCGACTTCTTCCGCTGTCATGTCACGGATTATGCCGTTTTCACAAATTTTCATGCTCGTCATTTCCTCCCATACAGTAATATCTTTCCGCCTGCAATTTTGTATGTCGCGTGACCGGAAAGTTTTACGCTTGTAATACTGTCTCCGTCAAACGGGATTGCGTTATACATCGTCGTCAACCCCCCCATAGCATAGTTTGTTGGAGAGTTTGCATTAGGAAAACAAACGTGAACCCATCCGAATGGAAACGTCAAAATCTTGCCCCAACCATTAAATTGCCCGCCTTTTTTGGAATACTCCATACCGCTGAATTGTGGACGGCTGTTATTGATAGAAATTGTTATACCAGAGTTAGTCTCAGTACTGCCAACCAAGCTTACTTTTCTGTACAGGAGTTCTTTATAATTTGGGAGGTTTTTGTATTCCCACACGAAAACATCGTTTGCGGCATCAACATCGACATCGATTTCCGCGATCTTTTCCCACGTTTCGGCTCTCGCGGCGTCCACCGTCTCCCACGCAGTTGGCTTTCCCTCGGTGTCCACGGCCTTGACCTTGACAGTTTGACCCACGATGGCGGCGGTTAGGCCAAGAGAGATATCAGTCCCGCCGGACGGGATATCCACCGGCTCCCACTTGGTTGGCTTGCCGTCGGTGTCCACCGCTGTGATTTTAGCGATTTGCCCGACCTGTGCGCCGGTTACGTCAATGCCGGGATCTCCCTTCTCCCCTCGCGGGCCGGGAACGCCTTGCGGACCTTCTTTGCCCTGTATTCCTTGCACACCGGTGTCTCCCTTTTCTCCTCTCGGGCCAGAAATACCTTGCGGGCCTTCTTTACCCTGCGGGCCTTGCGGACCTGGGTCACCCTTTCCGCCCTTGACGCGCCCGAGATTGATCGTGTCCCCGTCCGCCGTGGTCAGGATCAGGTCGCCGTCATTGCTAATGGCGTACTGCGGCGGTTGGTCTCCCTCGTAGGTCAGGATCAGGTCGCCATCGTCGTTGACGGAAAACTGATATGCGCCAAGACCGCCGCCTGTGTCGCCCTTCGGGCCCTTGAGGTTCACGGTCTGCGGATTCGCCTTGCCGCCGTCGTTCGTCCACGACAAGTCGCCGTCGTCGCTCATACTCGGCGTGAACGTCACGCCGTCCTTACCGGCGGCACCGTCTGCGCCCTGCAAGGGGCCGTTGTTGATGAACTCGCCGGTAATACCGTCGAAAATGTAGATGTCATAGGGCTCTGCCGTGCCCACGCCGTAGGCATCGCCTGCCGCTGCGGTCGCTTTCTGCGCGGCGTCGAGCGCAGCCTTCGTGCCGTAATAGCCCAGCACCTTGAAGCCGCTGCCGGTCTCCCCCTTGGGGCCGATCGGTCCGGTCGCGGCAACGCCCGTGTCGGCAAAAGCGCCCGCCGTGGCGTCCCACTTGAACCAGTTGCCCGTGGTCTCGTCGACGTATGGCATCTTGGAAACCGCCGTCTCCGCATCCGCCGCCGCCTGCAAGACCTCATCAACCCAGCTTTGATAGGCTGCGGGCGGCTCGGTCGTGCCGTTTGCGCTCAGCGACGGTTTGACCACCGTGCGCCACGTCCTGCTCTTGGCGATCACGCCGCCCACGATGTAGGTGAGCTCGGCCATGCCCTCGCCCGCCTTTGCAGTGTCGGCGTTGCTCAGCGTCCAGATCACGTCACCGTTCTCGCTCTTAAGGCTCGCGGGATACGGTGCGCTGTCGCCCTCGCGCAGCACCGTCAGCGTGAAGACGCCCTCGCCGTACAGCCGCGCCCAGCTGTCCGCAAGGCCGCGCCAGACGATCCTCTGCGCCTCGTTCTCTCCCTGATGGCCCAGCGGCAGATACGGCAGCTCGCGCACTTCAATCTCTCTCATACGATCTCGTACCCCCTCTCGTAGCCCTGCGCCGGTTCATGCGTCCTGCCCCAGTAGCGGGCAAAGTTGCCGTAGGCCTCGTTATAGAGCTGGCTCGAATCGGCATACCGGCTGTACTCGCCGTTCTCCGCATCGATCTTCGCCTTGAGGTACAGCACGTACAGCTCATCGTGCGGGGCTTTCACCAGCAGTTCTTCGTCCATGCCGTCCGGATAGCCGGTCGCCATGATCTGCTCGAGCTCTTCCGGCGTCGCCAGCAGCACGTCCGCCGCGATCCTGCCCTCGAGCGCCTTGAGCCATTCGAATTTTTCCTCTTCGGGAAAGGCATTCGGCTTCGCCGTGTCGGCGCGCTGCATCGCTTTTCTCGGCGTCATGTTCTTCTCTCCTCTCTCAATGATGGATAAAGGCGGGCGCGGGTCTTGTCCCACGCCCGCCTTGGGGTTATTGCCTTAGAGCGAGTTGCCCGCCGCGATACCGCCGATGGCGGCAAAGCGCCAGTCGTTGAAGCACGCGTTGAAGCGGCTGCGGCCGCGCCAGACGTTCGCGTCGGTGTTCTCGTCGATGGTCGAGCGCGCCTCAAGCTGGATGCGGTCATTCCACACCGCGCCGCCGTAGGTCTCGTTGTACTTGCTGTCCAGCAGCACCCACGGGGAAACGCCGTTTGTGATGTAGTGGTTCAGGTGCGGCCACACGATGACGTTCCAGCGGCCGTACTGATAGTTGAAGGCGTTGTTCGCGCTCACGGGGTCCTTGTCCGCGCCGATGGCCGCGAATACCGCCTTCTTGAGGTCGGCGTTCTCGGGGATGAGGATCGTGTCGGGAGCCACGTCAAGGATCTCGTCGTTGTCGCCGCGGAACAGGTGCATCTTGGTCTCGAGCTTGCCCAGCGTGTCCACGCTGAACGCATCCTTGAAGCAGTTGCACTGCTTGTCGCCGCTCACCTTGGGCACGTGCTCCTTGGCGAACAGGTTGCTGCCGTCCGCGCCCGTCAGGTCGAACTTGACGCCCTTAAAGGTCACGCTGCCGTTGCCCATCATGGCCGCGCCGTACAGCGCCGCGCCGAAGAGCTCGCGCGTGCGCTTGTAAGAGGTCATAAAGGCCGCAGGCTGCTTGCGCATGTCGAGCAGCTTTCCGTCCTCGATCATCTCCTTGGACACGCTGAAAGAATCCTTCCACGTCTGGTACTTGAGGAACTTCTGGTAGCCCTCCTGCATGCCGTCCAGCGGATAAGCGCCGTTCTCGCCCACGGGCTCAAAGCCGCTCATGGCCGTCAGCGTGGTCATCACGTCGCCATAGTTCTTGGAAGAACCCATCAGGAACAGGTTCTTGAGCACGCTGTTCTGCTCAAATTCCTCGCCGCGCTTTTCAAGGAACATCTTGATCGGCGCCTGGCAGTTGCCGTAAACGCTGTTGTTCAGGTTGCTCGATTCCGAAAAAATGATTTTCATTGCTTACTTTCTCTCCTCTCTTCCGTTTTCCTTAGACAAAGCGGCCGCGGATCATGCTGCCCGCTGCCGTGCCCTCAAGGCTCACGACCTCGAACGTGCCGGGCGCCGCCGCATCCGATGCGCCCGTGACGTACTTTGCCTTGAGACCGCCGCTCGCCACCTGGATCTTGGTGCCGACCTTCACGGCCGCTGCGGCTGCCGCGAGCTCGGTCTCAAAGGTGTACTTGCCCTGCACGCGCGTCACCGCGAGCAGTTCGCCCGCGGCCACCGTGCCGCTCTGCATGCACACATAGGGCGGCGTGGTCGCCTGGTCGGCAGAGATCGCCGCCAGCTTGCCGTCCGTCACGTTCAGCAGCTGACCGACCTGATACGTGCCTGCCGCCGCTTCGATGTACTCAAACGGGGTCATTGCCCCGTCCGTCGATTTGATGGGAATAAACATTGCGTTCCTCCTTGTCTTGTTAATTTCTGTTCTTCTCGATCCACGTGCGGATCTCCTCGTCCGTCGCCGTGGGATTGAAGATGCGGAAGCTCGCCAGCTCCTCGCTCGTCACGACCTTGCCGCCCGCGCCGCGGGATGCCGCCGCGCCGGTCAGGTGGTCCTTGCCCCTCTGACCCGTCAAGGCCTGCGCTCTCGCCGCCTCGGCCAGCGCCTTCTCGCGCCGCTCATGCGTCGAAATGAGGTAGGCATCGTAAAACGACATGCCGCTCTTCACGCGCGCGTAGAATTCCTCGCTCTCGGGCAGCTTCAAAAGATCCTCCACGCCGTTCACCTCGGGCTCGAGCGCATGGATCTTCTTGATCTGCTCGTCGATGGCGCGCTGCATCTTCTCCTGCTCCGCCGCGGCCTGCTCGCGCTCATGCGCCGCCACGATCTCGGCTGCCCGCTTGACGACAGGATTCTCGCTGATCGCCTCATTGAGAGATTCCTGCGTCAGCTTCCCGGCCTTGAGGTCGCTTTCGAGCTTCTGCTGCTTGAAGGACTTCGACCATTCGTCAAACTGCTCCTTCGTCGCGATGGGCTCACCCGTGATCGTGTTCTTGAGCCCCGCACTTTCAAAAAAAGCCTTCCACTCCGCGGCCATCTTCTCGCTCTGCGCCTTGAGCGCCGCGTCCACCGCGGCCTGCTGCTCGGCTCTGCGCCGCGCCGCCGCATGAGCTCTGCGCTCGTCGGGGGTCTGCTCCTTCTTCGTGCCCTCCGCATCGTTGTTGTCTTCTGCGCCTTCCGCGCCGTCCTGTCCCTCGGGAGCGGTTACGGCGTCCTCTGCGCCCTCGTCGCCCGTCGTGCCGGTATCGCCGCCCTCCGGCGTGCCGTTGGTCTCTTCTGCGGCCGGGGCAGCGGCGCCCGGCTCGTTTGCGCCTGTGGGCTCCTGCTGCGTGCCTGCCTCGTCAGGCGGCACCGTCAGGCCCATCGCTTCAAAGACGTCTTTTTCCGTGAATCCCATGTTCTCTTCCTCTCTGGCATTTTTCCGCGTTGCCCTGCGAATAGCCGCCGCCTTGCACGTGCGGTGTCCCCTTGCGGGGGATAATCATGTAAAGCGCTTCCGCTTGCCTTACTTCTTGCCGGTTCTCAAATCGGAGCCGGTATGAATAACGCCCTTCTTCGCGTCGGTCTGCTGGTTCGGCGCTTTCACGACCTGCGTGCCGCCGTTCTTGATTCTGCCGACGTAACCGCTCTTATCGCTCATGCCCGCGTCCTCCTTTCCTTCGGATTCGGCATTTTCCCGCTGTTGCCATGCGCTGCGCAGCCGTTGGCAGCTCCGCTGCCTTACGGATGCGGCGTCCCCCTTGCGAGGGCTGCGCAGCCGTTGGCGGCTCTGCTGCCTTACGGATGCGGCGTCCCCCCTTGCGGGGAGACTGTATGCTCTGCGCGCCTTCTTTCGCGCCTTTAGCCTTTCTTACTGCGGAATGTAAAGTTCTTCCACTTGTCCGCCGCTCGCGGCATTCATGGCGTCCTGCTGTGCCTGCGCGTCGATCGCCGCGGCCAGCTCATCCGGCACCGCCGCGCCGCCGCCCGGCATATCGCCCTGCATGGCCGCCTGCTGCGCGGCCATTTCTTCCTGCCGCTGCGCCTTTTCTTCGAGGTGCTTTTTCGTCTGCGCCGCGCCGGGGTAGTGCAGCTCCTCCATCTTCGCCCAAAACAGAATGAGCGTTTCAAGGTCCGTCGGGTCGCCGAAGGCCCTGCCCTCAAGGTTCTGCCGCGTCTCCTGCCACATTGCCTCGCGGTTGCTCGCCAGCGGCGCGCTCGTGTCGCACGAGAAGAGGAACTGATCGTTCCAGTGCAGCTCTCCGTCTTCGCCTTCTTCGAGGAAGTCATAGCGGTTGAACTCCTCATACATCGTCTCGCCCGTGCTGTCCTTATACGTCACCGGCCGCGGCTCGTCCGAGTACGCCAGCCAGAATTTGAACATCGTTTCAAAGAGCTCGGCGTAGGCCGCGTTTTTCATCACGCGCTTGCTCTCGAGACGTCCCGCCGCCTGCGCAGCGGAGAACTCCTTCGCCTTGCCGCTCGTTGCGGTCGTGTCCTGCCTTCCCTGAAAGCTGTCCGTGATGCCGATGATCTGCCGCGCCTCTTCGTACACCTGCGTGAGATACGTGAGCTCGTACTGCAAATTGCCCGAAAAATCGTAGACGTCGATGAGGCTTTTGTCGCTCGGCTTTCCGATGTACCAGCGCTCGCCGTCCTCGGGATCGGTGCGCAGATCCATCCGGTCGGGGAGCGTGATGCGCGTGCCTGCCTTCATCAGTCGGTCGATGATCTTCTGCTCAATGCGGTTGCTCGTGTTCTGCTGGTCGCGGATCATGTCAACATCGCTGTTTCCGAGCAGCTGGCCGAAGACGCTCACGCTGCGCTGCAAGATGATCGGGTAGCGGTCCGGCCGGTAATACGGGATGCGCACCGGCGCCTGAATCGGCAGGCCGTTTTCGTCCACCGTCTCCTGCATCCCGCCGACAAACGTGCCGTCGCTGCGCTGTACCGGCGCATAGAGCTCTTCGAAGTCCTGCGTCTTGCTCTCCCAGTCCTTGCCGCCGCACCACGGGCACGCACCGCCTGAGTAGGCCGTGCCGTTCACCTCCTGCCCCGGCAGCGGCTTTACCTTGCCGCAGCTCTTGCACACAGGCTGCCTGCGTGCCTGATAGTCCTTGAGGTTTTCAAGCTCCGTGTCGTTCACCCACGTGTAGCGGTCGATGCCGCCGCGCTCGTTGAGCTTGTAGCCGATGTAAAGCGTCAGGTTTCGGTTGCTCGTGGAGCCGTCGCCGCCGCGGACATCCGGCTCGCTCTCGCCCTCGTTTTCAAGCAGCACGCCGTAGCGGCGCTCGACGTAGCCCTTCGTCGTCGGCACCTTGACGATGAAATAATCCATGTCGGCAATGCCCGTGTAGACGTTCGGCTGCGGTGCGAACTGCTGCGGATGAATGAGCGTCACGTTCACCTCGCCGACGGTCGTGCTCGTGCGCTTCGTGTTGTCCCACTCGACCAAAAAGCCCACGCCGCCCTGAATGGGCACCGTCCGCTCGGCCAGATCGTTCAGTGCCTCAAACGGGAGCCGGTCGAGCTCGTTGCGCAGAAAGTGCTCGATCACGTCGGCCAGGTGCTCGTCCTTCTTGCGCCGCGGCGTCACCTTCGGCTGCGGAATGCTGCTCGATACCTGGCTTTCGATGTTCTCAAACGTGATGTTGCGCACGTGGCTCGTCTTTTTCAGCGTGCCGTCGCGGTGCGTGTCGCCGGGGACGAGCGGCTGCATCGTGCGGTCCCCGTTGTAGACCGCCTCGCGCTCGTTCATTTTTTCGACTTCTTTCGACCACTTGGCGTCGCTCTCACCCAGCCTCGCCTGCCACTCGCGCAGCTCCTCGCTGATCGTGCTTGTCTTTGCTTTTTCTTCCATGTCTTTTCTCCCTCTCATCGCGGCTCGCCCCAGAGCGCCAGCATTTCTGCCCGCTCGCTCTCGCTCGCGCTGTTGTAGTCCTCCCACATGTCCGCCGTCCAGCGCGTTTTCTTCGTGCTGCCGCCGGTCTTGATCTCCATCGTCTGCTGCGGCCGTGCGTAGTGCGCGATCGCCAGCGCCATCACGCAGTCGTCGTGCGCGCCCGGCTCGGCCTCGCCCTGCAGGTCTTTCTCCCGCCGCACGAATGTCAGCATCTCGAGCAGCGTGTCGCGGTCGTTCACCGTGCTCATGCTCTCGCGCAGAATGCGGATGAGCTCAGACAGGATCACCGGCCGCGTCAGCCGGTTTGTCTGGAAGCCGAAGGCGTGCTTGATCTTGCCTGTGAAGTCGTCCTCCACCTCGCGCACGTACAGGTTGCGGTAGCCCATCAGGTCAAGCAGCTTCGTCGGGTACGTCGAGAAGTTCGTCTCGATGGCGAGCAGCGCGTCGTTGTAGTACTTGCCGAGGCAGTACATCTGCCGCGCATACGTGTCCTCGTCGTACTGGTGGCGCAGCGTGCAGACCTGCTTGCCCGTGATGTTGTCGAGCACCTGCCCGACGAAATAATCGCTGCCGTCGCCCGCCGTGTCGCCGCCGATGACATACGGCCGGCCGGGGACGACATCCTCGTAGATCGTCACCGCGCCGTCCGGATCGTCCACCCACGCCCAGCGCTCGAGGTGTACGCCGTCTTCCTTGACGACGTTTTCGAAGTAGCCGCGCCTCGGCTTCTTCGCTCGCTCGACGATGAGCAGCCGCTCGCTCACCTTTTTCGCGTCGAACACCGTCTTGCCCGTCACGCCCCACTGGCCGAGGCAATAGACCTGGTAGTAGTACTCGTCCGTCTCTTTGAAGGCCTCAAGCGTCGTGATGGCCTCCGCCGTCAGAAAGCGGTTGTCGAGATACGTGCTCTCGTGCACCGTCGCGCGCGGGTCCTTGCGGTCAAAAAACCGCTTTTTCAGCCAATGTGTGATGCTGATCGGATTGAACGTCAGGATCATTTGCAGGTAATAGGGGAAGTCTGTGCGCAGTCGGATGTCCAGCTGGTCGAAGTCCCCCTGCTCCAGCTCGCTCGCTTCCTCGATCCAGATGCCCGTGATGTCGTAGATCGACTTGAGCTTCTCCACGTCGTCGAGGCCCGCGAACAGGATCTTGCTGCCGTTCGCAAACGAAATGCTCATGTCACTCTTGTTGACCTTCGCGCCGCTGTCGGGGTAGAAGTCGGATATCTGCCCGCGCAGCTGCTCAAAGCAGCTCTCGCGCAGCGTCCGCGCTACCTTGCGGCACACCAGCCAGCGGTGCCCCGGCTCGCTTGTCACGCGCTCGAGCACCTTGCGCCCCGCGAAGATCGACTTGCCGCTGCCGCCGCCGCCCTTCAGGACGAGGTAGCGGTGCCGGTCGAACAGCAGCGGCAGGAAGTGCGCGTTGTTCGTCGCGCGGAAGTCCCGCCACCACAGCGCCACCTCAAGCTCTCGCTCATAGGTCCGCGTCTTCGTCGCCATCGTGCTCAAACTCCTGCATCAGCTCGCGCAGCATCGCTTGCCGCTCCTCGAGCGGGATGCTCGCCGCCGTCACGGTCTTTGTCGCCCGCTCGCCGAGCTCGACCTCTTTCTTCTCGCTGTAGCCGTAGTTGTTCGTCAGGTTGAAGAGGATTCCTTTCAGGTCCTTGCCCGGCCGCGTCAGCATCTCGTGCTCGTTCCAGGCCTTCATGCGCTCGCGCACCCGCTCGCCGACGGCCGCGAATTCCTCGCTCTCGCCCATGTACCGGCTCCACGTCGCCCGGTCGATGCGAAGAAAGGCGCACAGCTCGTGCATGCTCGGCGGGATGATGTACTCCGTCACCTCGACCTCTTCGCCCAGCGTGTTTTTCACCGGCACGGGGATGAGGATCACATGGCCCTTGTCGTCTCGCTTGCCGCTGTCCACCATTTCCGTGACCTTCACGCGCCGCGTGATCGCTGCGAAATAGCGCTCGCAGGCCTTGCCCAGCGTTGCCGCCGTGTACTTCTTCTGCCGCGCCATCCGCACCCCTCCTCTCGGCGCGCTTGCCTTGTTTGAAAAAAGTGTAGCAAATGCAACAGGTCGCGAACCGTCAACTTTTTGAGGGCAAAAAAGAGCCGCAAACCCTTGTCAAATCAGGGCTTGCGGCTTTTCCTCGCACGCGCACGCGCGAGAGCATGCACGCAGCGCGCCCAGGCTCCCCCGCGCGCGTCGTCGTGTTGCGTTTTCTGTTTTGTTATTCCCGTTTCGCTCTCGATGAGCGTTCTTTTCTGATCTTGCCCACCTCTGGCAGAATGTAGCGTATGTACTGCGGCATGCCTGGCGCCCATCCGGCACGGAATAACAGCTGCCCGCCGCGCGGCACGCTCAATTCAGCGCCCGACAGCGCCGCGCGATCTTTCGGCTGCGGCAGCGTCAGGTTACGGCTCGGGCAGTATTTTTTCTCATCCGACACGTAGCGCACCTGCACCAGCAGGTAGTGCGCAAGGCCCAGGTAGTCCACCTCGTCATACAGGTGCTCGCAGTGCGTCCCGCCCGCTATCCACTTGCTGCGCGCGATCTCCGCCGCCTCCGTGTTGATGACGATGTGATGGTGCACGCGCACGTACTCGCCCGTCTTGCCGTCCAAATCTGCCGTCACCGGCACATAGCGGAACGGCACCCCTGCCGCTTTGCAGGCGCGCCTCGTTCTTCTCAGCCATAGCTTGAGCTGGTGGTTCGCATTCTTCCAGATCGTCTCAGGGTCCTCCGTCCCGCCGCCGAGCTTTGCAAAGGCTTCGTCCGCATAGCTCAGGCGCATCAGGTGATCTGCGCAGCTGAAATTTTCGTTCAGCAGCCGTGCCAGATGCTTTTCCGCGTTCGCTTCATTCCGCTGCTGCTGCTTGATGTCGCTTTTGAGCTTTCGCTGCGATCGCGTCGGCTTCTCACCCGGCACCCAGTATTTGATTTTTTCGCCCACGGCGCCCGCCGTGTACGTTCGGATGACCCAGTAGCCCTCTGTCATACTTTCACCCTCCATCGCTATTTTCACCATTTGGGGAAGATGGTTCTAAACTCAGCGCTCAAGGAACCCCGATAACGCGCACGCGCGCGTTATCGTTAATCTATTTAATGTGTGTTCGGCCTTCTGTGCGCCGTCGCGCCCTTTCGGCGGCAGCGCACACAGGGCCGAAGCCCTGTCACAGTCTCCGCGGGAAACCCTCGTAATACTTCCGCACGATCCGCTCGAGCGTCGAGCGGGAGAGGCTGTGCTTCATGCAGATGTACGTCGCGTTCGCGTCCGTCGTCACGAATTCGAAAAGTGCCCGGTAGTAGTCCCCGCCGCCGCACTCCATACACAGGTTGAGGATCTTCCGCTGCGCCTTCTCCGGCATTTCTCGATACAGCAGCGATGAAAAATAGATGTACCCCTGCCTCTCATAGCTTACCGGCACGCTCTTTTTGTATCGGAACATCGCTCTCTCCCCTCCTCTCCCGCTCTTTGTCCGTCAGAAGCGGAAATACTCTTTCATGCAGCGCCACACGTTGCGCCACGGATGTGCCATGCACCACTTGAGGCTTTCGTGATAGTCCTCTTTGATGGCCTTCTCTTTTTTTAACGCATTCAGCGCCGCGCACAGCAGCTCTTCCTTGCGCTTCACGTTCGTCTCCGCCTCGCTCAGCTGCGCCCTGATGCTGTTCGTCTCTACCGCGGCCTTGCGCGCGTTCTCTTCCGCGGCCTTGAGCTCCACCATGCGCTCGCCGAGCTGCTTTGCCAGCTCGCGGCTTTCGTTCTTTGCCTTCTCGATGACTTTCATGTCCTCACCGTGGGCCTCGAGCGCCTGGTCGCGCATCTTCTCCGCCTCGTCGATGCGAGAGCGGAGCATCGCCGCCGAATGGTCCGCGCTCTTATACTTCGCGGTGACCTCTTCCAGCGCCTTTTCATTCTCCTCGAGCTTTTCCGTCAGCGTGCCGATCTCTCCACGCAGCTTTTCATTTTCCTCGGCCAGTTTTACGCCGTCCTTAAAATGTGCCGCCGCCTCGGCTTCCGCCGCTTCCTGCTTTTCCACCGCTTCCTCGAGCATTTTGAGCATCTGCTCCTTCGTGACCTTTTTAATGTTGATCTTCTGCATCGCTCAGCCCTCCACGATCATCCAGTCGTCGGCCAGCATATCCGCCTGAGAGGCGAGCCAGCCGAGCTGCACGCCGCTCGTACCAACAAAGGCCAGCGCATTGTTTCCGATGGCGTTGTGATTCACATTGACGTGGAACCCTCCCTTCGTCAAATAGCTGATGCAGCAAGCAAGTTCGACATGCTGGTTCTTGCCGTTCCAGCCTGCGCGGGCGATCTTCATGCCCTTCTTCGCCGCCTCGATGGCGAGACCGAAGCTCATACCGTCAGTCGGGCGATACGCCTCTTCAAATACCTGCTTTGGACTGAAAGATTCGTATCCGTCAGGGTAGCGGACCTTATAGCCGTCTTCCTCGGGCTCCATGCTTCTTGGGATGGGCTGGGTCTTCTCGTAAACTTCGCCGCCCTTGCGGATAGCCGGTACTGCCTCGATAAGTTTTGTTCCGATGTACTGTTTCATGGTTCTGTTTCCTTTCTTTTTCGCCCGCAGGCGTGATTAAAGATGTAACTGCTCGTGCTCGCGCGGCTTCTCGACGAGGATCTTCGCGACCTTCACGTCGCCGTAGCGCTCAAGATCCATCGCCGCGCGCTCCTTGATACCCTGAACGGCGCTCTCCGGCACGTCGGCCTGCAAAATAAACGTCACCTTCATGCCTTTTTCTCCATTGCGCCCAGGTCGCTGAGCCCCCGCTCAATGACGCGCCACACGTGGATGTCGACCATCAGCCCGTCCACGACGATCGCGCGCAGCGTCTCGCGGCTCACGTCCCCGCCGCAGGCCTTGCTCACACGCTCCGTCCACCCCGGGCCGGTCCGCACCTTGTAGCGCACCAGCGCGTCGAAGATTTTCCGCTTCTCCGCCGCGCCGTAGCCCTTGACGCTCAGCGTCGGGAGCGGTTCTGGCGGCGGCGCTTCCGCGGCCGGCCGCTTGTCCTGTCCCGCCGTCCACGCAAGGCCGTCCTTTTCGCTCTTCGGCGGCGCGATGGGCGTGGGCTTGTCCGCCTTCGCGCCCTTTTTCTCGCCCGCGCCGACCATCGTCCGCCGCATCAGCGTGTTGATGGCCCAGTCCGCGCAGTATGTGCAGAAGTCGAGCTTCGCGATCTCCCCTCCGCCCGCGCCGCTCGCCGTCACGCTCACACGCTCGTGCGCGCTCATCCCAGTGATGACCCGCCCGCACCGGTCACAAAATACCCGCACCATCTGTCAGCCCTCCCTTGGCTTGCCGTAACTGCAAAAATCGAGGTTTTCCCGCACTGGCGTGAAAATGCTGCCGTTTCCGTAGCGGAGAATCGAGCGCGGGCAGTGGCAATATATTCCCTTTTTGCCGTCCATCCGGTCGTAAGCCTCCCCGTACTCGCAGTTCTTGCAGTACGGCGCCGTCACCGTGCGTCCTTCTTTGTCGGCCTCGGCCAGCTCGCGCAGGCGCTCGGGCGTAGCGCCCAGCGCCGCCGAGGCCACCTTGACGAACATCGGGATCGATACCGCCGCCGTGATATCTTCCGGCGTCAGCCCTGTCGCCTTATAGGCGCGCAGGTCTTCCCGGTTCCTCAAATAATCCCGAATGAGCTGCTGCACCACGAACCGCTGCGCCATCGGCCACGCCGCAATTTGCTCTTGCAGCTTTTTCAATGCTTCGTCCGAAACCATCCGTCAGCCCTCCTTGTCCTGCCACCCGCAGCTCGGGCATATGTAGGCGTCTTTCTCCGCGTTATAGAAGACGCGCGGCGAGTTACACGTCGGGCAGATGAAGATATCGCCCGCAAAGCCCGGATTGCCCGGCGGTCCGGCAGGGTCTCTGTGCCCCTGCACGACTTCATCGCCGCGTCGCAGGAACTCTTTCAGCGTGCCGCCCCGCTTTTTCAGCCCCTCGTCCATCTTCGTCAGCGCCTCAAGGCCATGCTGCTGGAATTCGATCAAATCGGCCGCTTCCCGCATCGTTCTGCCGATGCAGCTCGTGCCGATCAGGCCTCTGTTGTGGCTCGGGCATCCGTTGCAGTTGTCGCTTGCGCAGCATCGCAGCGCCGTCAAAACCTCGTCACTTGTCATCGCTCTTGTCCTCCTTCGGCTTGGCGCGCTGTGCGATGCTGAGGCAGTCCGGCTTCAGGTCCTGCCATACCGGCGATTTCGGGTCTCCCACGGCCATCATCATGCTCACCTTGAAAATCTCTGCCGCTGCCTTGTCTCTGCGCGCAAGCATACTGTAGACCGCTGTGAGCAGGTAGGCCGATTCGGCGAGCAGGTCTCCCATCGTCCCTCCGGTCGCCAGTTCCTTCACGTTTCCGTTCTCGTTCTTATAACTCAACATGTCTGTGCCCTCCTTAAAATTTGAAGCTCTCGCGGATGACCGCGCCGCCGACGTTCGCCTCCGCCGTAAAATACCGATGGTTCTCGTTGATGTACACGATCTTCCCGTGTACCCCGCCTTTCTTGCCGAGCGCTGAGACGATCCCGTTCGACCCCTCCCAGCTCGTCGGCACCCAGCTATACGTTTCTCCGATCTGCATGCTCAATTCTCCTTCTCCGGCCGCATCAGCGGCTTGAATACTGTCTGCACGCCCTGCATCTGCGGCGTCAGCCACACGCACCACATGACGTCCATGAGCGGGCTTGCGCCCTTTTTGCCGTCTCGCGCCTTGAAGAGGAAGTCCGGCCGCCACGTCAGCGGCAGCACGTAGCTCGGCGGGATCTCGCGGAAGAGCTGCGCCCGCTTCGCCGCGTGCCAATACTGCGCCTTGAGCAGCATCGCGAACGGCTTGCCGATCTCCGCCGCGTGGCGGATAAACTCGTCTGCCAGCGAAAACGGCGGATTCGTGATAATCCAGTCGGCCGCAGGCGCGTTTCCCGGCTGTCGAGTGGTCAGGAAGTCTATCCCATCGCGGATATCCGTGCCGTAGACAGCCATCCCGCAGTCCGCCAGCGCTCGCACCATATCCCCTTGCCCACGGGCCGGTTCCCATACGACCGTTTCTCCTGGCAGCTTGAGAAAGCGCATCAGCGCCACCGTCACCTCCGGCGGCGTCGGGTACAGGTCGGCCGCCTTGCGCGCCTTTGCCCCGTTCCCGCCCATGATCTGGCTCGCCTGAATGCTATTCATCGCACGCCACCTCCTGCACCTTCTTCAGCGGGCAGTAGAAAAGGCAGTTTTTCTTCGCGCAGTCGCGCAAAATTGCCGTATGGATCGCCTTGCCGCTTTTGTCGAAGCGCATTTCGTACCCCTCCGGGTAATATTCAATCCCGGCATACAGCACCTTCGGCTTGCGATAGGTGAGCATCGCCGCGCTCACGCAGAGCTTCAGATAGTCGCTTCGCTTCATACCGCCTCCCCCGCCTTCTCCCGGATGAGCTGCGCCAGCGCGTCCAGCGCGCGGTAGATCTTCGGGCGGCTCTCGTCGTCCAGCTCGTCCGCGATCTCCGTCATGCGGTTCACCGTTTCCTGCGCCTGACGGAACAGCACGCCGAACTCCGCGAGCGCCTTGTTGTCCATGGCCGCCGCGCTCTTCTTTTCCTTTTCCAGCGTTTCGCGCAGCGCCTCGCGCTCTTCCTCGGCCTTTTTCAGCGCCTCCGCCGCGGCCGCCATCTCGTCCTTTGCTTTTTTCAGCTCGTCCTTCGCTTTTTTCAGCTCTTCGGCCTTCTTGCCGAGCGCCTCCGCCTTCTCCGTTTCCGCGTCCTTCTTCGCCTCCGCCACCGCGAGCGCGATCTGTTCCTCGCTCGCGTCCACGGTTTGCACCGCCACGTCCACGGGCTTTTCGCGCAGCGCTTTCAATTCCCGTTCCAGCTCCGCCGCGCGCTCCTGCGCGGCCAGCGCCGTGCCCTGCGCGTTCTCCACCTCGGCGCGGGCGGCGTCCGCCGCGTCCTGCGCCGCCTGCACCTTCGCGTTCGCTTCTTCCGTTTCCTTGCGCTGCGCTTCGAGTGCGCGCCGCGCCTCGTTGCGTTCCGCCTCTGCGATCTTCTGCTGCCGCACGGCCTCTTCAAGCTCGCGCTTGCTCATCTCCACAACGCTCTTTTCCTCCCCGTTGACAAGGTGTTTTTCGCTCGCGAAATTCTCTCGCTCAGATGCCGGCAAAGCCAGTAATACCAAGGCTTTCGAGGTTCCCAAATCCCCCACCAGTGAGGTATTTCCGTACTCCCTTGCAAGCTGCATAAATCGCTGCGCGCTCGTCTCTGAAAACTCCACTTTTTCGCGCAGCCACGGCAGCCATTCCCCGTGTTTGAGCTGCGCTTTTGCCTCCGCCAGCCGCTTGCCGATCTCGATGACGGCCTGTCCGCCGACGCTCTTGTAGAAGATGATCTCGTCCGTGATGGCGGTGATGCTGCGCACCTCACCGGCCACGGCCATTTCCATTGTTTCGCTCATGCGCCTTTCCTCGCTTTCTTGTCCACTTTGTTCGTTTCAGCGAACTTTTTGCGTTGTTCCTCCATGAACCACGGCGTCAGCACCTCGCGCTCCCATCTGTCGCAGAAGTCGCGCACCTTTTTCGGGATGCCGTGCTCATACTGCTTGCGCTCGCCGTGGCGTTCGTTGCCGTAGCCGTGCAGCTGGATCTCCTTCGGCATCGCCCGCGTCAGGTCGATGTTCAGCGTGTAATAGCTGCGCTCTGGCCTGCGGTAGTGCCGCACAAAGAAGATCGGCTTGCCGCTGCAATGTGTCCTGCCGTAGGTGCCCACGCAGTGACGCAGGGTTTTTCCCTCGTCGATCAGCTCCCGCTCCTCCTGTGGGATGCGGATGCAGAGTTCTCCGTCCGTCCATTCCAGCGCCTTGAGCCGGATGTAGACCGGCGTAAAATCCGCCGAGTAGTACTTCACGCCCTCGTGCGCCGCGTACATCTCCATTACACGGTCGTGCGCCGCTTGCAGGTCGCGCGGCCACAGCGTTTCGTTCTGGTCCGCCAGCCACAGCGCCCGCAGCACGCGCCGGTAATCGAGCAGCAGTTGCACGCCGCCTTTCAGCCGCTTTTGCTTTTCAAGGTATTTCACCACATGCGTCGGGTGCAGATCGGTCTCGACGGCCCGATAGGCGCCCAGCAATTTTTCCATGTCGTTCAGGCCGAGCTTGCCGACCTCCTGCGCGAATTGCAGCGCGTCCGCGTTCTTTACAAGCATTCGGTAGCTCGCCCAGCACCGCGCGGTGCCTTCGCTCCAATGCTTCCCGCGCAGCTCGCGGAAGGCTTCCTTGCTCATGCCGAGCATTCGGTGCGGCTTCGTCTCACTCCAATCGACCCACGGGATATTTGGTGCGTCGCGCAGCATGGAATAGTTGCCGCACATGTTCAGATAGTTGTCAATGGTCTGCGTCACCGCATCGCCGAACCCCTGCCGCATCAGGTTTTCCACCTGCGGGTGCTTGCGCCAGACGTGCAGATACGCCCCCGGCCAGGTTCCGCCCGCGCCGATGTATTTGTCCAGTGCCGTCTTCTCGCCCGTCGTTCCGCCGAGCTCTGGGCCGTAGTCGCATACCCAGCCGCCGACCTGCCGTCCGTTCACGGCGCCGTGGCAGTAATAGGGCTGCTGCATCGGGTCGCAGCTCTGCTTGCAGGGTGTCCACGTTACGTCACGCGCCTCGTTACTGTGGCGCACCGCGCGGAAGCGCCGCAGCACGCCGCAGCGGTCCACGATCAGCGCCGCGTGCGGCGAGAACGTCGCGACGTCTGTTCCCGTGTTGTCCTGATACCGCGCCACCATCCAATAGAGCACCGCGAGATATCCGTCAATGTTCAGCGTTTCGGCTTGCAACGCTTGAAGCGTGCGCCCTTGCCGCAGCTCGCTCCGCCGCGTCACGACCACGCTCTGGTAGCAGCGCGGGCAAACGATCGTCTCGTCGTCAAAGAAGATTTGCGCATCGTCGTCTCCCTTGTCGACGTAGCCGTCATAAATCTGTCCGTCCTCGCCCTGCCTCAAGACAATGCCACTCGTACCGCTGTCGCTGACATAGCCCGCAAAAAACTCTTCTCCGCAGGCTGAGCAGGTGCAGCGCGCGCCCCAGCGGCGCTTCCGAGACTTCTCCCAGCGGCCCCAGTCTTCTGCGTCCATGATCTGCGCAATAGGATCCGCAGTCTCCACGCTCTCACGGCTGTAAAGCATCAACCCTGTCCCGAGCATGTCGTTGTCGTAGATATCTTCCAGCACGTCGTTTTGCAGGTCTCCGCATGGCTGGAACGGCAGCTTGTCCGCCAGATTCTCCCATCCGGCGTCTGTGCGGCGGCTCATAAAAAGTCCGCAAGATCCACGACCTTGCGCCTCTCCGTCTGCGGCGCTGCGGCTGTGCCGCGTCCCGGCAGGCCGAAGAACTCGCGCAGGATGTCCTCCGCCTCCGCCGGCGTCACGCACCCGCAGTTGCCGACCTTGTTCTTTTTGGCTCGCTCGGCGATCTTCTTCTCCGCCGCCGCGAGCGTCATCTCCTTGTTCTGCGTCAGGTCTGTCAGCAGCAGTGCCGCCGCGGCCTCGTTGCCGCGGACCATATCTTTCAGCTGCTCACCCACCATCCACACCGCCGAGCGCTCTTTCGGCTGCTGGCCCTCAATGGCGGCAATGGCGTCTTGAATCACGCTCATTTCCCTTGCACTTCTTCCCCGCCGCATGCTATAATGGCGGGGAAGAAAATCTCCTTTCGTGTGTGTTTTTCTTCGTGGCGGTTGACCGGTGCCATCGGTCAGCCGCCTTTTTCATGCGTTCGCGGCCTGCATAGCCCATTCCGGCATGGCGCTTTTGGCTCTCGTCCGCCGGTCCGGCACGTACAGCGGGCAGCGCACGACGCGATAGCTGTCGGTCGTGTAGCGGTAGCACTTCTCGCCGCGCTCGCTCTTTGAGCCGTTGATCGTCGTTTTCTCCGCCTCCCAGCCATTCACTGGCTCGAAGCGGACCGCGTGCGTCACGGGATCTCGCTCCGTCCACGAGCAGCCGCCGCACGCCCGCGCGCACGACCAGCACAGCGTCGGCCGCGTCTGCGGCGCGATAAATCGCTTGTCGTCCATGTGCGCTTCACTCTCCCGTCATCTCCACGGCGATCTTGCCGAGCACCGAGACGACCATCCATTCCGCCGCCAGCGCAGCGCCCGCGCGCGTCAGTTCATTCGCCAGCGCCCCGTAGGCGTCCTCGTTCTGGTCTTTGATGGCGTCCCACATCTCCTTGTGGACCTTTTCAAGGTCGCCCGTCGCCTTCTTCGCGCGCTCAAGATGAGCTTTGATCTCCGCCCAGCTCTCGTTGTCGCTCGCAAAGCCGCGCCCGCGCTCCTGCATCGTCGTTTCCAGCAGCTCCGCCGCCGTGTGCTCAAGATTGCCGAGCAGCTGCGCGCCCGAGGATAAATAGCTCATCTGCGCACCCCTCTCTTTCTCCTCGGCTCGTCCAGCTTCAAGACAAGCACCATCCCGCGCCACGTCAGCCAACCGGCGCCCACCGCCGCCAGCCACGTGACCGTCGGATCGGTCTCCGCCGCCGCGGCCGCCGCGTCCATCGCCAGGCACCCCGGCTCCAACAGGCATAGCAGCAGTACCGCGATCCACAGCAGCACCGTTAGCCGCAACAGCACCGCCGCGTAACGCAGCGCTCTTTCTTCTCTTGTGCGATTCTTTTTCATTTGTTGTTCCTCATTTCTGCAAAGGTGTTTCCCTTGCGTGTTATTGCTTGATGTAGAATTTTGCCTTGCCGCGCATCAGCTCATTGAGGTAGGTCACGCGCAGCCATGACCCCAGCTTTTCGCGCTGCTCGTCGCTGAGCGTGTCCACGTCCACCTCTCCGCCGTCCGTCGTTTTGACGTAGGCCTTTACGATGATCGGCTCCTGTTTTCGCTTCCCCATGCCTGCACGCTCCTTTCCCTCGAATGTATGCCGCCGCGGCATGTCCGCTTGCCATGTTCACTCGACCAGCTTGATTGAATACTCGATCCTCGAGCCGCCATGCCTGACCCGCTGGCGGCTCATTTTTTTAATGGCTTATCGCAGCGCCTCAAAGGCTTCCTCGCTGCGCACCGTCGCCTCGATCTCCGGCGTCGCCCCGTGGTAAACATCCCACGTCGTCGCCGTCTTCAAAGTCTGCATTCTCTTCACGCTCCTTTCGGTGGACCGTATTTGTGTTGCAAAAAAGACAAATTTGTGCTATTCTTGAAGTGCCCCTATTAGGGCGGAAAGGGGCTGTTCTTTTTGGGACAGTTTTTGCATCCGCCCCTGTGCCATAACGTTTGATTCGATTTGCTCCGCGCTCTAAAGCCTCTTCACCATAGAGGCTATTCCGCCCAACCACAGGCGGTCTACGCTGGTGAGCGCAAAAAACCGTGAGTGCGAAACGAATCAGTCGTGTCGTTGCGCGAGCGACGGGGCGGCCCGTCAGGGAATCGGCAGATCGCATACTGCCTAAGTCGCGCAGCCAGTTATAGAAACGGCATCGTCATGTGCCGCCCATTTATGGTGCGTCTGGCTATGGTAAAGAAATTTGCGGCAGAACAGTCGGTGATGACGCACCGGCTGTTTTGCTTTTTCCGCCCTAATGGCGGCACTTCAAAAAATCCGCTTCCGCTCTCTTCGCCGCAGTTTTCTTTCATCGGGAAGTGTCTTTTAGGACACTGTTTGAGCAAAAAAAATCCCGATCGGTGAAGACAGATTCAGCACCTCACAAATTTTCTGGATCTCGCCCAGCGTAAATTCGGATTTACCTCTTGTCTTTCTATAAAATGCGCTTCTGCTCATGTTTAAAAGCTCGCACATTTTCCCGACCTGGATTCCCTTTGCCTTCATAGCGTCGTACAATGCCTTCGAGTTCACGATGTTCACCTCCTTTGCAAGTGTCCTTTACGACACTATATTATCATACCATTTTCGAATGTCAAGAATTATTTTTGTCTTTTACGATACTTTTATGTTGCATAAATGACACCTATATGTTATCATCATCGAAAAGTGAGGTGATACCCTATGGAAATGAAAGATAAAATCAAGCAGCGCCGAGAAGAGCTTGGCCTGACTTTAGAGGAAGTCGGCAATATTGTCGGCGTCGGTAAAAGCACCGTCCGCAAATGGGAGACCGGAGACATCGCTAATATGCGCAGAGACAAGATCGCGAAACTCGCCGTTGCACTCCGCACGTCTCCGGCGTATCTGCTCGGGTATGATGAGACAGAAAAAACCGCCGACCCGAAGGTCGACGGCCTTTCCCCATTGGAAGCGCGCTTGATGGAATTGGTTCGCCGGCTTACCGACGATCAGAAGAAGATGCTGCTGGCCCAAATAGAACTTCTACTAAGTAAGCAAGAATAGCTTCCTGATTCTCAGGGGTAAGCTCGCGGAACTTTGCAAGAATCTCTCGATCAAGTCGGTCAAACATTGTGACCTCTCTTTCCCTCAGAAGCTCCCGATGATTGTATTCGGCGCCGCGCATCAGTATATACCATTCTGTCCCGCCCCGCCACCGGTAAAAATCCCCCCCCGCAAAGGAGTGACCTCTTATGACCCCGCCGAAAGGCTTTACTTCTTCTGTCCCCGCGCCGCTGCCTGATCTTCGTATTGCCGCGGCCTATATCCGCGTCTCCACCGATGACCAGGTGGAGCTCTCCCCCGCCTCGCAGCTCGTCGAGATCCGCAAATGGGCCGCGCGCAACGGCTATATCGTGCCGGATGAATTCGTCTTCATGGACGAGGGCATTTCCGGCCGCGGCGTGAAAAAGCGCGACGAATTCCGCCGCATGATCGGCGTCGCCAAGACGAAGCCGAAGCCCTTCGACGCGATCCTGCTCTGGAAGTTTTCGCGCTTTGCCCGCAACCGCGATGATGCGGTCATGTACAAGTCTATCCTGCGCAAGCAGCTCGGCATTGATGTCATCTCCATTTCCGAGCCCGTGGCCGAGGGCGGCATGGGCCTCATTACCGAAGCGCTCATCGAGGCGATGGACGAATACTACAGCATCAACCTTGCCCAGGAGGTCAAGCGCGGCATGGAGGAAAAGCACCGCCGTGGCGAAGTACAGAGCAATCCGCCGTATGGCTACGGCATCAAGGATCACGTTTTCGTGCCGAAGCCGCCCGAGGATGGCTTTGTGAAAGAGTTGTTCCGCCGCTACCTCGCTGGCGAAGGCTGCTTTCCGCTCGCGCGCTGGATGAACGAATGCGGCCAGCGCACGCACCGCGGCGGCAGGTTTGAAAACCGGACCATCGAATATATCCTGCGCAATCCCGTCTATATCGGCAAGTTGCGCTGGAATCCGGCCGGCCGCACCCGCCGCGACTTTGCAAATGAGAATGTCGTTCTCGTTGACGGTAAGCACGAGCCGCTGATCGACGAAGAGACTTTCAATGCCGTTCAGCGCCGCATCGACGAGCAGAAGCTTTTGTACCCGCGCTATGCCCGCGCGTCCGGAACGCAGAAGCATTGGATCTCCGGCCTTGTCCGCTGTGCCGCCTGCGGCGGTGGCCTCATCGTGAATACGCCGGATTATATGGCTTGCAACAATTACGTGCGCGGCTCCTGCCGCGTCCGACAGACGGTGCGCCGCGACGCGCTGGAGGCTGCACTGATCTCCCGCCTGCGGGAGGACGCCGCCCGCGGTTCGTCTCTGACCTTCGATGTGGTCCGTTCCAGCGACGGCTCCGCATCTTCCCTGTCCGCCGTCGAAGCTGCGCGCGATTCCGCCGTTCGCATGCTCGACCGCCTGCGCGACGCTTACCTCACCGGCGCCGATACGGTCGAAGAGTACAAGGCCAGCAAAGCCGCCGTGCAGAAGCGCATCGCCGATCTCGACGCGCAGATCGCCGCCGCACATAAAGAAAATGCAGCCGCCGCCAATCCGAATCTGCTGCGCTCCGCTCTCCGCGCCGTCGTCAAAACGCTGGAATCCCCCGACACCACCGTTGCCGAAAAGAACGCCGCCGTCCGCAGCGTCACCGACAATATCACCTGGAACAAAGCCGCCAACACCCTCACCATCCACTACCGCCTCGTCCTTTAGTCATGCTCATTTTATGGTTAATTGATATATGGAGGCCCGGACGGCGAGCTCGGCGCGTCGCTGCGCTACCTCTCCCAGCGCTACTCCATGCCCTACCCCGAGCTCAAAGGCCTGCTGACCGACATCGGCACAGAGGAGCTGGGGCATCTCGAGATGGTCGGCACGATCGTTCACCAGCTTACGCGCAATTTGACCGAGGAGCAGATCAAGGAGGCTGGGTTCGAGCCGTACTTTGTCGACCACACGACGGGCGTTTTCCCGCAGTTCGCCTCGGGTTACCCGTGGTCGGCGAGCACCATGCAGGTCACGGGCGACACCATCGCGGACCTCACAGAGGACCTGGCTGCGGAACAGAAGGCGCGCGTGACGTATGACAACATTCTGCGCCTTTCCGACGATCCGGACGTGAGTGATGTCATCAAATTCCTGCGTGCGCGCGAGATAGTGCACTTCCAGCGCTTCGGTGAAGGCCTGCGCCTCGCCAAGGACCGCCTGGACGAGAAAAACGTCTACTACGTAAACCCAAGCTTTGATCAGTAAAATAGAAAAATGAAAGGAAGTCTCTGCCGGTTGGCAGAGACTTCCTTTTTATGGAGGGATACGGCAATGAGAATCCGGGAGCGTTTCAATCCACACGCCCCCTTCGAGGCGCGACGTCGCAGCCTATTACAAAGGTCGAGCTGCTGGGCGAATTTCAACCCACGCGCCCCTTGCGGGGCGCGACCTACCACGGCGTCCACAAGGTCGGCGATCCTAAAACATTTCAACCCACGCGCCCCTTGCGGGGCGCGACCCTCTACGGCCTGCTCGTCTTTCGCTCTGGATTTCACATTTCAACCCACGCGCCCCTTGCGGGGCGCGACTGGGTGAGGCGCTCGCGCCGGTGGCTGCAAAGATATTTCAACCCACGCGCCCCTTGCGGGGCGCGACGTGTTTTAAGTTTTGAGGGCGGCGCATGAGAAAATTTCAACCCACGCGCCCCTTGCGGGGCGCGACCCGGGTATGACGCGCTCAGCGCGCGGAATCGGGATTTCAACCCACGCGCCCCTTGCGGGGCGCGACATCCGTGTAAGGACTGCATCTATTACCACAAAAAATTTCAACCCACGCGCCCCTTGCGGGGCGCGACTGATTTCAGCGGAAACCTCCGCACTGTGGTCTTATTTCGACCCACGCGCCCCTTGCGGGGCGCGACAAAATAAGCTTGTTAGGGTTAGAATACTTGCGATTATTTCAACCCACGCGCCCCTTGCGGGGCGCGACGCGGTCATGTACTATCGTCTGCGGTAAGCAGAAACAATTTCAACCCACGCGCCCCTTGCGGGGCGCGACGGAAGTGTCGCACTCTGTCGAATCGCAGTTGTTTGAAATTTCAACCCACGCGCCCCTTGCGGGGCGCGACCTGGAGAGCTGTAAGATAAGCGCTCTTATTGATGATTTCAACCCACGCGCCCCTTGCGGGGCGCGACCGGAGTCTTCCCGCATTGCCGTTGAGGAATTCCATATTTCAACCCACGCGCCCCTTGCGGGGCGCGACCGCTCAAAAGTTCTCCGTTTCTATCCATACCGAGATTTCAACCCACGCGCCCCTTGCGGGGCGCGACTTTGTTTTTCCGTGAAAGGTGGTGGCGAAG
>ERZ773138.421-NODE-421-length-51222-cov-174.760686_pt1 | contig 51222 bp, 33 predicted proteins | sample MGYA00511114_ERZ773138 | MGnify/ENA primary metagenome ERZ773138 (study PRJEB29015, sample SAMEA2737805) | human gut metagenome | biome: human gut; feature: human-associated habitat; material: faeces | place: China | collected 2012 ...
GAAGATGACAAAATAACGATTAGAAAAGTTGAGTCATTAAAAGAAACACAACTAAATATTTTTGATATGTGAGTTCATTGTTATAACGTATATTTTTAAGAGTATATCCGGCTCCATTTTGGCTTTAAGAAATTTAGACGAGGTACACAAAAATGCAAAATGAGATGAATATGAAGAATAAAATACACAAATGTGTACCAAGAAACGGCCGGATAAATCTCTCCGCCCAAGAGAAAGAGTAAGCTCTGCCAAATAAAAACACCTGTTTATACAAAGATTTGTTTCAATTTGTCTTTTGTTTTTTGCGTTCCGGACATTTTCACCCTCTTTTTTTCGGGGGATAGGAAAAAATGCTCGGAGCGGATTAACCGAACCTTAAGCGGCGCGGCTGCGGCGGTTAAGGCTTGCCCGAAGGCGTACGAATGTACTCCGAGGGTGAGGTTGATTCGGAGCAAAGGGTAAGCTCTGCCAAATAAAAACAACTGTTTATACAAAGATTTGTTTCGATTTGTCTTTTATTTTTTTGCGTTCCGGACATTTTTAACCTCTTTTTTCGGGGGATAGGAAAAAATGCTCGGAGCGGATTAACCGAACCTTAAGCGGCGCGGCTGCGGCGGTTAAGGCTTGCCCGAAGGCGTACGAATGTACTCCGAGGGTGAGGTTGATTCGGAGCAAAGGGTAAGCTCTGCCAAATAAAAACAACTGTTTATACAAAGATTTGTTTCGATTTGTCTTTTATTTTTTTGCGTTCCGGACATTTTTAACATCCCCAGTTGACATTCCGAGGCAAAGAATTTATAATCTGTTTATGTATAAAACGGAGGATTTCAAATGGATAAAAAAATAATCGCAGTTATCTGTGCTTCCTTAATCGTAATATCGGTGGTTTTTGCCTCGTGCGGAAAAAAGAAGCCGACTATAAACGCCAAGGACGCCACATATGAGGTCGTTACCGACGAAGAGGGCAATACTGTTCTCAATGAGAACGGCGAGATTGAAATATATGTCACCGACGAGGACGGCAAAAAGGTCACGGACGAAAACGGCGAAATTAAAACGGGCGCCGTTCCGTTCCCCAATCAGATAACCGACGGCGTATTTCACGAGACAAAGTATTTTAAAATGGTTTATCCCAACGGCTGGACCGTGGGCAATTCAGGTATAGCCACCTCAAAGAAATACAAGGGGCTCGACGCGCAGATTATGTATTCCGGCGCGGCGACTGATGACAGCGCAGCGGAAAAAGAGGCAAATAACACCGTTTCGCAGTGGAATCAGATTTTGTCGCAGGCAGGCGACGCGGTAACGGGCGTAACCGTTGAGCAGCGTACCGTGACTCTCGAAAAATGCGGAGCCACCGCATACGTAGTCGAGGTCAAAAAGGCAGACGACAAAAACCCGAAAACATATTCCGCATATCAGCTCACTATGGATTTTGTCTGCAACGGCGGGCTTTACCACGTGCAGTGTTTTACCGAGGACGGCAACACCTTTGACGGCAGTCTTGATTTGGCGGCAATGTACGGCGCAAATCTAACAATAAAATAAGAGTTCAAATAAAGAACATTGCATTTGCAAAGCGGTTCACGGGGTATTTGCCTCGGGAGCCGCTTTTTGCCTCCCTTGTAAAGGGAGGTGGGCCTCTAAGGCAAGCCGGAGGGATTTTGTGGGACTATATGCAATTCAAATAGAATGAGCGTGACCTTTAATCCGCTTTCTGCCTCCCTTGTAAAGGGAGGTGGGTTGCCGCAGGCAAGCCGGAGGGATTTCATAGGGTTATATGGAATTTAAATAGAACGAGCGTGACCTTTTAATCCGCTTTCTGCCTCCCTTGTAAAGGGAGGTGGGTTGCCGCAGGCAAGCCGGAGGGATTTTCTCAAAAAAATAGATTTTAAAAAGAAAGTGCTTCGCTGTTTAATCCCTCAGTCATCTTCGATGACAGCTCCCTTTACAAGGGAGCCTAATTTAATCCCTCAGTCTACTCACTTCGTTCGTAGCCAGCTCCTGACGGGAGAGAGTCCCCTTTGTCGCTCCGCGACATTTCCCCACACTGTGGGGAATCACCCTTTTCAAGGGAGCCTAATTTAATCCCTCAGTCTACTCACTTCGTTCGTAGCCAGCTCCTGACGGGAGAGAGTCCCCTTTGTCGCTCCGCGACATTTCCCCACACTGTGGGGAATCACCCTTTTCAAGGGAGCCTAATTTAATCCCTCAGTCTACTCACTTCGTTCGTAGCCAGCTCCCTTTTCAAGGGAGCCTTTTTTGTCGCTCCGCGACATTTCCCCACGGTGTGGGGAATCACCCTATTTGAGGGAGCCTAAAAGCCCTCTGTTTTTACCCGAAAATACCGTAAAAATGTTCAAAACCGTGTTCAATACTTGTCAAAAAGTTCAAAACTCGAAAACGTTAACAATTTGTTCATAATTTTACAACAACATTGCCAATTTTGTTTGCCACTTTTGCCCAAAAATAACAATTCTATTTGTTCAATACAGAAAATCAACAAATTTGTGTGAACAATTTATTGACTTTTTTCGTTTAAAACCCTATACTTTAACTAACCATAGGAATGGTGTAATAGGGCGAAGTGCCCCCTTTTTTAAGGGAGCGCTGCCGCACGGCTGATTTACCGTGCAGTTTCCATCCCGTTTTGATACACATCCTACGGTAATATGCTCGGGTGTGTATCATCAGTTTTCCACCGATTCATTTTTACGGAAGTGGAAACGGTGGAAACCGACCGAGTTAACGTGCCGAAATCGGTTTGCTTTCTTGTAAATCAAAGAGCGGTCAGAAGTACAGCGGATTTTGTGCGAGGAATTGTTGCGGGGAGTGCCGCCCGCAGAAAAAATCGGGCACGCATACATGGTTTTAATGTAAATCTTTTTAGGAGGAAAAAACACGTATGAAAAAATCTACCAAATTGTTAAGTGTCATCTTGGCAGTTGTCATGATTTTCTCAACTATGTCCGTAATGGCGTTTGCCGCAAAGACGGAGTATCAGACCTCTGATAACCTTACCGCTCTTGACGCATACAGCCCGGACGGCGCGGTAACAAGACTCTCTACCGAAGAGAGAATGTCGGTTGTATTTGACTTCCTCGATGTTACCCTTGCCGCCGCGAACATAAACATGGGCGAAGTTATTAATACTGCAGGTTTGCGCCTTGTTATCGACCTTCGCTCGGTTAATGCTCTTTGCGGAACCATCGACAGCGCACAGGCTCTTCTTAACAACGGAGCTGTTAAGCTTCTCAGCGGCTTGCTCGGTATAGTTAAAAATGCTAACCTTAAAAACTGGAAGTCGGGCATGACAAGAGAAAAGAACGCTCAGCTCGACATAGTCAACGGCATTGCAACTCTTCTTAAAGACAACGCAGGTCTTGTTAAAAAGGTTATCAACGACGGCAAACTCGACGTCGGCATTATCGGCAACTTTGTTGATATTTCCGCCGTTAATAAGTACCTCTCGGATCTTCCGGGTATGTTAAAAGGCCTCGTTTATCCGATGTTCGCAAGAGTTGACGATGACATGACGCTCATCAACACTTATTCAACAACAACCGCAAATCCCGACACTCTTGTCAAGAATGTTCTCATCAACGCTATGTCTAAGCCGCAGAGCTATACTTCTTATAAAGAAGACGCTTCCGGCAACTGCATAAGCAATCACATTGCTCTTCCGACAAGCGCTGAAGCACACCTTCGCGATTATTATGTTAAGGGCTCAGACTCTAAGGGTGCTTACATCGAGGTATTTGAATATGATACCGATAAGAAGTTGTATGTATCTCAGGAAGAGAAGTATTATAAGACCGAAGAAACCGATATGGAAGGCAAGGGCACAGGCGTTTATGTTTACACTAACGCTGCCGGCGAAAACGTAAAATATTACGTTAAGGACAGCTACTTCCTTCCCTCACTTGCCACAAGCGATAAGGTTTCCGAAATCTTCAACCTTGACAGCAATACTCTTGTTTCGGCTCTCTATCAGATAGCTCCCTATGTATTTAAGGATCTTGCTCCCGTTGTTCTCAACGGCTCCGTTAAGATGCTTCTTGCACAGTGGTTCGGCGCTGAAAAGACCGAGCTCTTCGGCGGCAAGGCTTCAGAGGCCACCGCTGTTCTCGCTAAGCTTCCGTCAGATGTAAAGGCATTCTATTCTAAGGCTGCCGGCACATACAACTGGGAGTGGTCGGACTTCACAATAGGCTCCGACGGCAACGGCTATTATCGCCTTGTCAGCAAAGACGGTCTCACAGAGACCTGGCTCAAGTTTGATATGTCCACCGCTAATTCGTTCGCTAAGCTCATTAACTGGAACTACACCATCTCCGGTGATTTCGTTGACGAGTTTATGCCCACAGCTGCAAATAACGGCTCCGTTACTGCTTCGGCAGCGGGTTATACCACCGTTCTTGCGGCGCTCAACGATTTTGTCGGCAAGGCAATCGACACAATTCTTTCGGATACTGCAAAGGCTGCAATCAATTGGACAAAGGGCGATAATACAAAGCTCATTCCCAATCTTCGCAAGGCTCTTCAGTATGTAGCAGCTTATAACCCCGAGTATCTCTTCGGTACCGGCTATGAGACTGTTTATGCAGGCTACTATGACACAGTTGTAGATAAGTCCGCTTCCGATCAGGATGTTGTTACCGCTCTCGGCGCAATCGGCGTTAAGGCTCTTATGCCTCAGATAATTCTCCCGTCGGCTGCCGAGCTCAAGGGACAGAACGTAACCGCTCTTCTCGCTTGCGTAATTCGTGAGCTTGCAACTCAGTTCGTTCCGACTTACAACTATGACGCACTTATTTATGCCGATTACAACTCGAAGACCCTCGTAAAGGGTAAGGACAGCGGCTATTGGCTCGATGTTATCTTTACCATGGGCACCGACATCGGTATGAAGTATCTCTCCAAGCTTGCCGACCTCGGCTCCGATAAGGATGGCGGCTACCAATTTAAAGCCTCCAAGACTTATAAGCTTGCAGACTTCGAAAAGAACACACGCGCTTGGGAAGGCACCATTGACTGGATAATCGACTGGGCTCTCACCTCTGACAACGAGTGGTGCTGGAAGGTACAGAAGCTCATCAACACCGACGGTCTTGACCTCAACCTTGCTACCGCACAGGATCCGTGGGTTAAGCTCGACAAGATTATCCGCGACGTTCTTCCTGTTGAGAAGATAATCAACGAAACCGCTGCTGACGGTAAGACCTTCCTTGAGACTGTTCTCAGAGAAGACATTATCGACAGACTTCTCAACCTTGACGTAAGCAAGCTCCTCGGTACAAACAGCGTTACGGGCATACTCAATATTCCTGCTAACAGCACTCTCAGAACCGAGGCTATGTATCCCGCAGTATTCAGAATCGTAAGAGAACTCCTTAACAAGGTTCTCGGTAAGGTATGCGGCAACACCGCTCTTATCGCCGATTCTTACAATTCACTTAACGCTATTCTTCAGAAGGGCGCTATTGCAGACCTCGCAGAGAAATTGATTTTAGGTATTGCCTATGCCGTTAAATCAGGCGGTCTTCTTGACGTAGCTCTTCCGTTCGTAAACTTCTTCCTCGGCTGGACTACTAACGCTCAGTCCTATGCTGAGCCTAAGCTTACAATAGATAAGGGTACACTTAACTATGTACAGCTTAAAAACGGCCAGATGAACACTACTCTTAAGGTAACAAACGCATCTGCAGGTATGCTCTTAAAGCACGGCGATACATATGATCATCCTTATATGCTCACTCTTAAGTCTGTTACCGTTAACGGCACCGAAATGCTCACCGACGCCGACAAGAAACCACTTTCACCGTATGAGAGCAAAGATGTTACTCTTAACGCGGCAGTTCCCACAGACAGCCTTGTAAAGGTAACCGCTGTTTACAGCTTCTCCTTCAAGGACGGTACTGCTTACGACGGCGACATTACTTCCACTACCTTTGAGTATGCAACCAACGATACAGCCGATACCGTCGGCTCCCCTTGGTCTAAGGAAGACAGCAAGAAGTCTGGAACCTATACTCTTGTTCATATGAAAGGTGAAACCACCACAGATTACCTTGTAACAAATGCATCGGCTCTTGCTTCTGCTATTTCAAACATTGCCGTAACCTGGACTAACATGAGAGATACGAATTGTAAATTCACAGCGGGTTCGGTATCCGGTCTTGACGCAAATTACTTTGAGTCATCGGGTCAGGCAGAGGGCCTTGTAAATACGACCTTTATTAAGATGGAGGAGAATAAGTCCGATAATATTGTTACCGTTAACCCGATCAGACTTAAATCCGATGTTGACGCAGAGACGGTTCCCTCGGGTGCTACATATGCTCTCGGTAACAACTCCATAACTGTTTACGGTGAGTATAAGCCCCCGCTGGTCAGCTTGAAGAAAGGCTCACTTTCCATGTCTGCTCCTCTCGGCACACTCTATTATTACAACGGCACCAATATTAAGAAGGCCGTTGACAGCGAGTTCAAGGCTAACCGTGATTCTTCTAAGTATCCGGAAGAGGCTTGGAACACTTACTGGACAGCTCTTACCGCTGCCGCTAAGCTTGTTTACGGCCCGTTCAAGAAGGCTAACCTCGGCAATTACAGTGATGCTAATCTCACTGCAGCCATAACCGCTCTTGAAACCGCCGCTAAGGCTCTTGATACAGCAAGCACAACACCTTCAAGCGGTTCCGCAACCGTTACACCGGCTCCCATTGAGGCTGCTCTTAAGGCTGCCGGCGACATCAACTATCAGAACTTCGACCTCTATGCTTATTGGGCTTATGAAAAGGCAATGAAAGCCGGCAACGCTATCATTGACGCTTACAAGGGCCCCGTAGCTCCCGAAAAGTACATTGACGGCAGCTCACTTTCAGAGGCTGAAATTACTGCTATTGCCAACAAGGCAAACGCTACATATAAGAGTGCTATCGTAGCTTCCATGAAGGCTCCTTCAATCGAAGCTCAGAACGCTTATATGGATGCCGTAAAGGCTTACAAGGCTCCCAGTTATTCGGAGCTTGAAATCCTTAACAGCGCTAAGAACATTGCTTGGTATGCAAGCTTCCTGAAGGGCGCTGCGGTTACAACTCAGAAGCAGTTCCTTGATAAGGAAATCAAAGCCGCTAAGGCTCAGGGCTACAAAGAGGCTGATTACACAGCAGGCTCTTATGCAAGATACACCAAGGCTCTTGCAGCTGCCGAGGCATTAAATGCCAACGCTAAGGCTCTTCAGTCCGAGGTATTCGACGTTAAGTATGAGCTTGAAATCGCTCAGCGCGCTCTTATGCCGAAATCGGCTTCTGCTCTCGAGGCAGGTGCTTACACCGAGCTTGAGGCAGTTATAGCTCAGGCTAAGTCAATATTCACTGACAACAGTGCATATACATTTGACGCATCAAAGGCTGACGGCCTTTCAAAGACCGAAGCTTATGCTAAGCTCGTTTCCGTACTCGGCTATGAGTACACCGATGAGAATGGCAACACAGCAAACCTTTACAGCGGCTCCGCTGAAAACTATGCTGCAAATGACCGCTTCTATTCAAATGTTGTAGCAGCTCAGATTGACGCTGTTATCACAAACCTCAAGAATGCTATGGCTCCGTTCGTATGCAAGTACGTAGCAGTTCCCACCACGGCGGGTTCAAGTGAGGGCGTTTCCGTAACAGAGAGCGCTTCTCTCATCACCGGCGTAACACCCGGCTCGCTCGCTACTGCCGACGACGTACTCGCAAGAGTAACAGCTAAGGATTCTTCGGCTACAACTCTTAATGTTGCCGCTAACGCTGCAGGCCTTTATGGTACAGGCGCTACCGCAACACTCAGCCTTAAGTCGAGCGGTGCTCCGGTTGCTATCTACACAGTCGTTATCTACGGCGATGTAAACGGCGACGGTGTTGTTGACGGATTCGATGCTTCCTCCATGGACCTCGCAATCAACAACAAAGCTGCTCTCACAGGCGCTTATAAGACTGCAGGCGGCCTTGCTACCGGTAAGGTTGACCTCGCTAACTACGGCCTTGTAGTTGACGCTGCTTACGGCGGAACTGCAATCGCTCAGAAGTAATTTCCTTTAATTACTTAAGTTAAAACCCGGTGGGGGAGTTTTCTCCCCCACAAGGGCGTATGTAATGGGATATTCTTAAAAAGATTAGAGCATATACTTTAAAAGTGCGGCGGAATAGTTTTGTGAAAAAACGGTACAAAGCTTGTAAGCCCGCGAGGAAATAACTTTATTTGTGATAGCGTAAGGGATATTTTCTTTCGGTGTGCCATTTTTATTCACAAATTATTGACATTGTGCTCTCAAAAGTGTATATTTAATATTGATTAAGAATAGAAGGAGGCAAAAAATGACCAAGGCAAAAAAGGCTATTAGCCTTATTGTATCTGTAGTTATGCTCCTTGGCGTGCTTGCAGTCGGCGTTTTCGCAAATGATAATACCGGTGTCGCAGAAAACGGCACTATCGCTTTATCGTTTGACAAGGCGTCATATAGCGCAGGCGATACGGTCAAGGTTACCGTAAAATTAACCACAGATTATTATGCTGCAACGGTTTCTGTTCCTGTTCAGTATGACAGCAGTGCTGTTAAGTTTGTAAGCGGCACAACCGCTTCAACGCTGTTCGGTGCAGGCGATGCAACAAAGACGGTCGTAAATGATGCTACTGCGGGCGGCAAGACATATGTCTATGTCGGCGTATTACCGCAGGCTGCCGGCGGAGCTGTTGCTCAGAAGGCAAACGGCGTCGTACTTTCGACCCTCACCTTTACCGCTTCTAAGGCCATTTCCGATACTGCGGCCGCTTTCGGTGTGCTTAACGATCAGAAAACAATGACCAATCTCGGCGGTAAACTCTATGTAGGTTCCTACAAGACCTCTGATGTAACCTCTACGGTTTATACCACAGGTCAGAAACTTACTTTCCCGGTAATGAAGGCTGCAGCTGCAGCTGATCCGGAACTTATCCTTACCGAAGAAGGCAACGGTGCGGTTATCAGAAAAGACCTTTGCACTGGCTCGGGCGACTATGCCGGCTGTGTATTCGGTATAGATACCCTTAATGGCGAAAACATTAAGGATTATGTTACCACAAAAGCAGGTTCTATTGAAGTAGTTGCCAACGATCAAGGTAATATGACTACCGGAGCTACCATCCTTCTTAAAGATGACAGCGGCAAAGTAGTTGCAACCTATGTATTCATTTACTTCGGCGATGTAAACGGCGACGGTTTGGTTGACGGAACAGATGCTGGTAAAATTGAAGCACATGATGCTTGGATTCTTATGATTGATGAAGGTACAGCTGCATTTTATGCATCAGACGTAAATGGTGATGGAAATGTAGACGGCACAGACGCCGGTAGAATTGAAGCACACGATGCTTGGCTTCTCGAACTCTCATCACAAGCTGAAATGGCAGCAACTTTTAATTCAGTTTGGTAATTTTTACACATAATACAAATAGGAGATTAATTTATGCTTAAGATGAAAAAGATTTTAAGTGTTGCTCTTGTTGTTGTAATGCTTTTTAGCGTGTTTGCACTTAATGCTTTCGCACTTGAAGATGGTAAAGAATTTGGTTTCATTTTGAAATCAGATAAGACCGAGAATGAAATTATACCCGGTGCGAAAGTAACGGTAACTCTTTATTTCGAGATGGCTGATTATACGCAGTACATGAGCGACATGAAGATATGCCTTCTTTATGACAAAAATGTTTACACACCTGATCTTAGCTCAAGACAGTTTGTAGGCGATTTGGCAAAATATGCAAAAGATGGCACGAAACCGAATATCAACGCAAATTATGCAAAGGCGGTTATGGCTCAATCTTCAATGAGCAATAGCGAAAAAGCTTTGTACAATAGCGGAGTAATGCAGCAGATTCTTGCCGATGCGGGTAAGGAACAAGTAGCGCAGTATGGATTTGAAGTTACTGAAGATGCAAATGGCGTTTCGGTTGCTCAGATGACAATGGTATTCAATGTTACAGGTGATGAAGCAGCTCTTGCTACCGGTAATAAGAATATTAAACTCTGTGATGCTGTTAAACAGCAGACAGTTAAGAAAAAGACTACCGATAATGACCCGCCAGCGTTGCTTACTGCAATTGATACTTCAAGAGCTAACATCATGGCTAACATGCCGTCAGCTCCGTCTTATGCTGTAGCTAAGTATAAGACTCAGGTTAAGTTCACAGGCGATAAGACAACTGCTCCGGATGATCTCTTCCAGTTCAGACTTACTTCGGTTATCACAGCTGCTGACTTCGCTGCTATGAACTCAAACGGCAATACAATTAAGAGCGTTGGCTTCATTGCTGCCAACACAGGCGCTGCCGATGCAGCTGATGCTAAGGCAGCAGTTGAAAAAGGCACCGCACTTCCGTCGGCTTGGAAAACTGCTTCTACCGACTATGTAAGTCAGGCAGACGCTTCTTCCGATGCATACTTCGGCGCAATCGTCAAGAATATCTCTCATGCTTCTCAGGCAACTGATATTGACTGCATCGCTTATGTATGCTACAATGACGGTACTGCCGATCATTATGTTTGGTATTCCGCAGCTGTAACTGCTAAAGTTGCTTCAGGATATGATGCTGCTGTTGCTAATTGGAAAGCTCAGTAATTGAATTTTACCAAGGAATCACAGCGAAACTTTACTATCGGTTCGGCTGTTCAAAACTGAATATTCCGTTCCGACATTAAATTTTATTATTATATCTTGAAAGGAGATTAAATCTCAATGAAACAGGTTTATCAAACACCGGATTTCGATGTTTCTGCATACGAGCTTGATGATATCATCACAATCTCCATAGGCACCGGCCCCGTAGAGGGCGGCGACTCGGGTTGGGTTGAGATCTGACGCTCACGTAGCAATCGATCCGATTTATTAACAATCATAAGCAGAGCAAGGTTCGCCTTGCTCTGTTTTTTTGTGCCCTGTTTTGCATTTTGTGCCCATTCCGTTTCTGTACCCCATTCTGATATCGTGTGCCTATTCTGTTTTTGTACTTAATTTAGGTGCTGTATGCCTATTCTTTTTTTGTGTGTCATATGAGGAGCTTTCCACACACCCCTGCCCGCCCTTTTCACTATTCGTTTTCCACTTCCGTTTTCGTCTTTTTACTTTTCAGCCTCCCTTGCAGAGAGCAAGCCTCGCCAAAGCAGATTGGAAGCTTTTTGCCTCCCTTGAAAAGGGAGGTGGGTTGCCGTCAAGGCAAGCCGGAGGGATTTTGTAGGGTTATATGGAATTTAAATAGAATGAGCGTGACCTTTAATCCGCTTTTTGCCTCCCTTGAAAAGGGAGGTGGGTTGCCGTAAGGCAAGCCGGAGGGATTTTGTGGGGGTGTATGAGTTTTAAATAGGTAGTATTTTGTTTTTTAATCCCTCAGTCCGCTCGTGGACTCGCGTCCAGCTCCTGACGGGAGCCCGTCCCCTTTGTCACTACGTGACATTTCCCCACACCGTGGGGAATCACCCTTTACAAGGGGGCCTGAATAATCCCTCAGTCCGCTCGTGGACTCGCGTCCAGCTCCTGACGGGAGCCCGTCCCCTTTGTCACTACGTGACATTTCCCCACACCGTGGGGAATCACCCTTTACAAGGGAGCCTGAATAATCCCTCAGTCATCTGCGCCATTGCCTCCCTTGTAAAGGGAGGTGGGTTGCCGAAGGCAAGCCGGAGGGATTTCATAGGGATTTACGGAATTTAAAAAGAATGTGCGTGACCTTTTAATTCGCTTTTTGCCTCCCTTGAAAAGGGAGGTGGGTTGCCGCAGGCAAGCCGGAGGGATTTCAAAGGAATTTACGGAATTTAAAAAGAATGTGCGTGACCTTTTAATTCGCTTTTTGCCTCCCTTGTAAAGGGAGGTGGGTTGCCGCAGGCAACTCGGAGGGATTTCAAAGGAATTTACGGAATTTAAAAAGAATGTGCGTGATTATTTAATCCCTCAGTCTGTTCGCGTTGCTCATAGCCAGCTCCTGACGGGAGCCCGTCCCCTTTGTCGCTCCGCGACATTTCCCCACACTGTGGGGAATCACCCTTTACAAGGGAGCCTAATTTAATCCCTCAGTCTACTCACTTCGTTCGTAGCCAGCTCCTGACGGGAGAGAGTCCCCTTTGTCACTACGTGACATTTCCCCACACCGTGGGGAATCACCCTATTTGATGTAGCCTGAAAGCGGCTGCAATGTAAATTCGGCAGCCGAAAGAGACATTTATGCAAAAAATCCGCGATTTTTGCCGCGATTTCGAAATTTCGGCAGATTGACGAATAATTAACACATCGATTATTTATTTTGACGGAGTAATCATCAATATATTGTGTAGTTGCTCATTTACACCCCACAGATGTATTCGTCATTTTTTCAATTTCGCGGCTGTTTAGTTTAATAAATTCAAATAATAGTTAAAAATCGTCTAAACGTCCGCAATTTTGAGTTCGATTTGTTTGCCGCGTCGTATTTTTGCGTTGACAAGAGTCTTTTTTGTGCTATAATTACAAGTGAACGGTAATTCACTACACGTGGTTATCTATGGTGCGCCGCTTTTGCGCAGCACCGTTTCGTTAATTTTATTAAACGGAGGTCACGATATGGACACAAGATTTGCAATTTCGGAATACAATGACGCTGTTGCAGTCAACAAAGAGCTTGATGAGCTTATTAAAAAGCCGATTTACACCATCAAGCCGGAGGCTCTTAAAAAATACGAGGATGAGTATTACAATAAAAAGTGCCTCAAATCAAAAGCACAGATTGAGGAAGCTCGCCAGATAATCCCCGGCGGCGTTCAGCATAACCTTGCTTTCAACTATCCCTTCCCGCTTGTTTTCACAAAGGCAGAGGGTGCATATCTCTATGACGTTGACGGCAACAAGTATTTTGACTTCCTTCAGGCAGGCGGCCCGACTGTTCTCGGCTCCAACCCGAAAGCTGTTCGTGAGCAGGTCATCGACCTCCTTAATACTTGCGGTCCCTCAACCGGACTTTTCCACGAGTTTGAGTACAAGCTCGCCAAAAAGATTTCCGACAGCATTGAAACCGTTGATATGTTCCGTATGATGGGCTCGGGCACCGAGGCTTGCATGGGTGCGGCTCGTATCGCGAGACTTGCTACAAAGCATAAGAACATCATAAAGATGGGCGGCGCTTACCACGGCTGGTCAGATCAGATGGCTTACGGTATCCGCGTAAACGGCACCAAGTTCACACAGGCTCACGGTGTTCCGCTCAACTGCTTTATGTTCATTCAGGAGACTACTCCGAACGATCTTGACGAGCTTGAGAGAAAGCTCAGACTCAACCAGTTCCGCGGCGGCACAGCAGCTGTTTATATGGAGCCGGTAGGCCCCGAGAGCGGTACTACCCCCATCACCGTTGAATATGTTAAGGGCGTTGAGCGTCTTTGCCGCAAATACGGCGCACTCCTCGTATTCGATGAGGTTGTTACAGGCTTCCGTATCGGTATGGCAGGTGCTCAAGGTTACTTCGGCGTATCGCCCGACCTTACCATATTCGGTAAAGTTATTGCAGGCGGTTATCCGGGTGCAGGCGGCATCGGCGGTAAGAGAGAGTACATGAAGTATCTCGGTGCAGGCCTTGATTCGAGCGGTAAGAAGATCCACAAGGCTCTTGTCGGCGGCACAATGACCGCTAACCCGCTTTCATGCTGCGCAGGTTACTTCACTCTTGAAGAAATCGAAAGAACAAACGCTTGCCAGAAGGCAGGTCAGATGGGCGACAGAATTTGTGCGGGTCTTAAAGAGCTCGTTAAGAAGCACGGTCTTCCATTCGTAGTTTGGAACACCGGCTCTATCTGCCACCTTGAGACAGTCGGCACAATGCACTATCAGATCAACTGGAAGAAACCGTGGGAAATCCCGGCAATTCTCGGCGAGACCGGCGTAAGACAGAAGGAAATGGAGCATATGGGCGCAGCTTATATGGCAGAGGGTCTTGTAACTCTCGCAGGCAGCCGTCTTTATACTTCAGCCGCTTATACTCCTAAGATGATCGACCAGGCTCTTGCTTGCTTCGACAGAGTATTTGAAAACGTCGCTGTTAAGGCTGACTGAATTTAATCCCAAGAAAACGGGGCGGACGGGTTTTCCGTCTGTCCCGCTTTGTTATAAATAACGAAGAGGTGAATACAATGGATATAATGGAAGCAAAACAGCTCGTCATTAAAGCCGGTATAGAGGTTGTTGAATACGGCCTTATCGCGAGAACATGGGGTAATATTTCATGCAGAGTAGACGATAAGAGATTCGTTATTACTCCGAGCGGACGTCCCTATGAAACTCTTACTCCCGACGAAATAGTAGTTGTTAATATCGACGATTGCAGCTATGAGGGTGACATTAAGCCGTCCTCGGAAAAGGGCATTCATGCCGAGGCATATCGTCTTCGCCCCGAGGTTAATTTCGTAATTCACACGCATCAGATGCAGGCGTCCGTCATAAGTGCGCTCGGTATGGATATAAACGAGGTTGAACCCGCGTCGGCCGAAATAGTCGGCGATAATGTCCCGATTGCGGCATACGGACTTCCCGGAACCGGCAAGCTTCGCAAGGGCGTTGTTGAGGCTATAAAGCGTTCGGACTCCAAGGCCGTAATTATGGCTCACCACGGTGCTCTTTGCATGGGTAAGGATTACGACGAGGCGTTTAAGGTGGCGGCAGAGCTCGAAAAGATCTGCGAAACTACCGTTAAAAACAGATACCGTCTCATCACCGGTAAGGTAGCCGAGACCCTCGGCGACGTAGCCGAGTATATCGGCTCTCTCTTTGACTCGAGTGCCAAGGAGGCTCCGGTATTTGAGCCGTGCAACAGCGAACGTGACGGCAGCGTGTTTAATATAAGTGCCGTAGACGGCGACGGCTCGATAGTCAGAATAGATATTAAAACGGGTGAGCTTGTAGCAGGCAATGATTATCCGGCTTCGGCTGAAATGCACAGAGCCATCTATAAAAAGCGCAAGGACGTAAACTTCATTATGCACACCAAAACACCGGCGGAAGTCGCAATGTCTAAGTCTGGCAAAACAATAAAGCCGCTTCTTGACGATTTTGCGCAGCTTGTCGGCGCAACCGTTCGCTCGGTAACATTTAATCCCAACAGCACCAAAAAGACCGCTAAGAAGGTCGTAAAGGCTCTTAAGGGAAGAAACGGCGTTCTTCTTAACAACAACGGTGCGCTTTGCGTATCAGGCAGCGAATATGATGCCACAGCGGTTGAAATGGTAATGGATAAGGGCTGCAAGACCGCAGTCGGTGCAAGACTGTTTGAGGCAGGCAAGCCCATAAACCCCATTGAGACAAGACTTATGAGATTTATATATCTCAAGAAGTACTCAAAGCAGGCTAAAAAGTGATATTTGAATATGGTGTAAAAAAGTGTCGCAAACCTCGTGTTTGCGGCACTTTTGCATTTTGCGGACTTTGTTTATTACGGTTTTGAGCGGCTCGCTTCGTTCTGCGTTGCGGCAAAACCGGAGGCTTGCCGGGCTAAAATAAAATCGCGCGTTAATTCTCAACCGAAGAGCTGCCGCATATACATATAGTGTTGTACCTGCCATAAGGGACACGGTGTTTATAAAGCGGCAGGCATAGTGTAAACAAAGCAGGTGAGAATTATGAAAAAATATTACCCCGAGGGTGCACGCGCAGATATCGAAGCCGTCGAAAAAAGACTTTCAAGCCCGGCGGAGCTCAAAAACGCCTTTTTGTCGGGAGAATCGCTTGAGGCGCGCGCGGTTCTCTGCGACCGCGGACACAATCTCGACGTGGATTTAAGGTGTATGAAGGGATTTATGCCGCGCAAGGAATGCGCTATGGGGATTGAAGATAACACGGTTCGCGACATAGCCATAATATCGCGCGTTAATAAGCCCGTTGACTTTGTGATAACGGGATTTTCCGAGAATGAAAGGGGCGAGACATTCGCTCTGCTCAGCCGCCGTAAGCTCCAAGAGGAGTGCGCGGCAAATTATACTTCAAGACTCATTCCGGGCGATATAATCGATGCACGCGTGACGCACCTTGAGCCGTTCGGCGCGTTTTGCGACATAGGCGCAGGCATTTCGGCACTTATGCCGATAGACGGTATCTCGGTGTCGCGCATACCTCATCCGTGTGTTCGTTTTTCGGTTAATCAGGATATAAAGGCAGTTGTGAAATCGATAGACGAAAACGGCAGAATCACCTTGTCGCAAAAGGAACTGCTCGGCACTTGGGAGGAAAATGCTTCAAAATTCGCGCCCGGAGAAACCGTGCCCGGAGTAATACGCTCTGTGGAGGATTACGGTATATTCGTTGAGCTTGCGCCCAATCTTGCAGGGCTTGCCGAATGCGCCTTAGGGCCGCGCGCAGGCGACAGTGCCGCGGTTTACATAAAAAGCATAAATCCTGAAAGGATGAAAATAAAGCTTATTATCGTGGACTATTTTACCGGTGACGGCAAAAGTCCGGCGGCGGATTATTTTATAAGTGACGGTCACATAGATAAATGGACATATTCGCCCGAAACGTCAATTAAAAGGGTTGAAACGGATTTTATGAGCTGATTGTATAAAAAATATTGCAAAAATAATATAATTATGGTAATATCTACTTAACTGTTTAAAGCAGGGGGAGAATAATTATGTCAAAAAACAGGATGAAAAAGCTTGTCAGTGTACTTTTGGTACTGACCATGACAGTTCTTTGCTTTGTTCCCGCGGCAGCCGCAGAGCCCAAGGATAAGGTTACGCCTATCCTGATAATAGCCGGCTTCGGCGAATATGTGCTGGTGGACGGTGACGGAAATCAGGTTTGGGGGCCGTCGCAGGACGCAATAGTTGAAATGGCGAAAAACGCCATAGCTCCGCTCGGCGCGTTTCTAAAGGGAGATTATGAAACGTTTTGCACGGGAATAGTGGAAATAGCAAACAATCTTTTCGAGCCGGTTTCGTGCAATCCCGACGGCACGGCAAAGCACCCCGACGTCACCGTTATAGACCAATATACCGAGCCGGTATCGCAATACGGTCTTGATGAGGTAACAAGAGCCGATGCCTTCGATAAGGATATAGTCGATGCGTGCTGTGATGAAGTCGGTGCCGACAACGTTTACGTTTACGGTCTTGCTTGGCATAAATCTATGCAGGAGCTTGCAGCGGACATAAACACGTATGTTCAAAAAATCAAGGCAGATAAGCACGTCGACAAGGTGTCGATTGCCGGCCACAGTATGGGCGGAGCGGTTTTGGCTTCGTATTTGGGGATTTACGGCTGTGACGACGTCTCAAACATAACCATGCTCAATTCCGCATTTACGGGGCTTGATATGGTGGGCTGTCTCTTTAAGGGCGAGATAGCCGTCGGCACAGATGAGCTTATCCCGTTTATAAATCAGAGTATGAATTCTGACACTCTCGGCAAGGTTCTTGACACCTTAAAGCTTTTGCAGCTTGCGGTGCCGAAGCTTGAAGGCTTCCTCGAGACCGAGCTTCCCGACGGCAGCGGCAGAACCTATAAGGACCGCATTTTTACCGAGTGCCTTGTTTCCGGCTTCGGTTACACGCCGAGTCTTTGGGCGTTTGTGCCCGATGAATACTATAATGACGCAAAAGCCGTAATGCGGGCGTATATGGAGAAAAATCAGCAGCAAAGCGGTGTCTCGGCTTCTGTGATAGCTGCCAACTGGGTGACCTTTGAGAGAAAAATCGACGAGATACACGATATACAGGCGAATATTTCTTCGATTTTACAGAGAGCCAAGGCAAGCGGCACTTCTGTTTGCATATTCTCAAACTACAATCTTTATATAGCGCCGTTTACGCCTACTGCCGATTACACGAGCGACGGAGTTATAGAGACAAACCGTACAAGCGGCGGTGCCACCTGCGCCCGTCTTAAAACGACTCTCGGCGACGATTACGTTCAGGCGAGGGACGTCGGGCACAACCGTCTTTCCGAGGACGGCATTATCGACGCCTCAACCTGTATGCTCCCCGAAAACACCTGGTTTATAAAGAATTACGGGCATGCGATGTTTGATTACCGCAAAAACGGCTGTGACCTTTATGTGCGGGCGATGACGGCGAAAACGCAGCCGACCGTTGACACTTGGGCGGAGTATCCGCAGTTTCTCGTTTATAATGCGGGAACTCACTACGTGGCTCCGCTTACGGCAAAGTTCGGCGACGTGGACCTTGACGGCAGCATAACACCCGTTGACTCAAGGCTTGCTTTAAGATACGTAAACGGTATGGAGGAGCTGTCCCCCACGGCTAAATATGTTGCGGACGCAAACCGCAGCGGCGATATTTCTACCTTTGACGCGGAGTACATCTTAAAGATGTACACGGGTCTTGTATAATTTCATTTCCGAAAGGAGCTGTAATTTTTACGGCTCCTTTTTGATTTGCGCAGTTGTTATTCGCAAAAAACGGCGTAAAACTTGCATATTTTCCCCTAAAATGCTCAAAATTATATTTTGTGCTTAATTTATTTCGCCGAAATACAAAAAATTCGCAAAAACTATGGAAATGCCGTATTTTTTCTGTTATAATATCAAGCGGTTTATAATGCCCATAGCTTTAAAGCGAGGGCAGCCATTAACACTGTAATTTATAATTGGAGGTATTCTCAATGGCAAAAAAGTATTGCTACCTTTTTTCAGAGGGTAATGCTAACATGCGTGAGCTCCTCGGCGGTAAAGGCGCAAACCTTGCCGAAATGACCAACATCGGTCTTCCGGTACCGCAGGGCTTCACTATCACAACAGAAGCTTGTACTCAGTATTATGAGGACGGTCGCGAGATCAATCCCGAGATCATGGCTGAAATAAACGAGTACATCGTAAAGATGGAAGGCATCACCGGTAAAAAGTTCGGCGATAAGAAAAATCCGCTTCTCGTATCGGTTCGTTCCGGTGCGCGCGCTTCAATGCCCGGTATGATGGACACAATCCTCAACCTCGGACTTAACGAGGAGGTTGTTAACACAATTTCCGAAATGTCAGGCAATCCGAGATGGGCTTGGGACTGTTACAGAAGATTTATTCAGATGTATTCCGACGTTGTTATGGAAGTCGGCAAGAAATATTTTGAGCAGCTTATAGACGCGATGAAAAAGGAAAAGGGCGTAACTCAGGACGTAGAGCTTGACGCCGATGACCTTAAAAAGCTCGCTATGCAGTTCAAGGATGAGTATAAGGCTAAAATAGGCGAGGATTTCCCGAGCGATCCCAAGGATCAGCTCATGGGCGCTATCAAGGCTGTTTTCCGTTCATGGGACAACCCCCGTGCAAACGTTTATCGCCGTGATAACGACATCCCGTATTCATGGGGTACCGCAGTTAACGTACAGTCAATGGCATTCGGCAACATGGGCGATGATTGCGGCACAGGCGTTGCATTCACACGTGACCCGGCTACCGGCGCTAAGGGCCTCTTCGGTGAGTTCCTTACAAACGCTCAGGGCGAGGACGTTGTTGCAGGCGTTCGTACTCCCATGCACATCACAGAGATGGAGCAGAAGTTCCCCGAGGCATTTGCAGAGTTTAAAAATGTTTGCAAGACCCTTGAGGATCATTACAGAGATATGCAGGATATGGAGTTCACCGTTGAGCACGGCAAGCTTTATATGCTTCAGACCAGAAACGGTAAGAGAACAGCTCAGGCAGCTCTTCAGATTGCTTGCGACCTCGTTGACGAGGGTATGAGAACCGAGGAAGAAGCGGTAGCTATGATTGACCCGCGTAACCTTGATACTCTTCTTCACCCGCAGTTTGACGCAGCAGCTCTTAAAGCAGCTACTCCGCTCGGCAAGGGCCTCGGTGCTTCTCCCGGTGCTGCTTGCGGTAAGATAGTATTCACCGCAGAGGATGCAGAGGAGTGGAACGAGAGAGGCGAAAAGGTTGTTCTTGTTCGTCTTGAGACCTCTCCCGAGGACATCACCGGTATGAAGGCTTCTCAGGGTATTCTCACCGTTCGCGGCGGTATGACTTCACACGCTGCCGTTGTTGCACGCGGTATGGGTACTTGCTGCGTATCGGGCTGCACAGCTATCGATATGGACGAAGAAAATAAGAAGTTCACTCTCGCAGGCAAGGAATTCCACGAGGGCGACTACATTTCAATAGACGGTTCTACCGGTAACATCTATGAGGGCGTTATCCCGACTGTTGACGCTACCATAGCAGGCACCTTCGGCAGAATAATGGGCTGGGCTGATAAGTACAGAACCCTCAAGGTTCGTACCAATGCAGATACTCCGGCTGACGCTAAGAAGGCAAGAGAGCTCGGCGCTGAGGGCATCGGCCTTTGCCGTACAGAGCATATGTTCTTTGAAGAGGACAGAATTGCCGCATTCAGAGAGATGATTTGCTCCGACACCGTTGAAGAGAGAGAAGCTGCTCTTAATAAGATTCTTCCTTATCAGCAGAGCGACTTTGAAAAGCTCTATGAAGCACTTGAGGGCTGCCCGGTAACAATCCGTTTCCTCGATCCGCCTCTTCACGAGTTCGTTCCCACCGAAGAAGCTGACATCAAGAAGCTTGCAGACGCTCAGGGCAAGACCGTTGAGCAGATTAAGGCTATCATCGCTTCTCTTCACGAGTTTAACCCGATGATGGGTCACCGCGGACTTCGTCTTGCAGTAACCTATCCGGAAATCGCAAAGATGCAGACTAAGGCTGTTATCCGCGCCGCTATCAACGTTCAGAAGGCTCATCCGGACTGGACTGTTGCTCCCGAAATTATGATTCCGCTTTCATGCGACGCTAAAGAGCTTAAATATGTTAAGGACATCGTTGTTGAGACTGCAGATGCAGAAATTGCAGCTGCCGGCTCAGATATGAAGTATGAAGTAGGTACCATGATAGAGATTCCGCGTGCGGCTCTTACCGCAGGCGACATCGCTAAGGAAGCTGAGTTCTTCTGCTTCGGTACCAACGACCTTACTCAGATGACTTACGGCTTCAGCCGTGACGATGCAGGTAAGTTCCTCGGTGCTTACTATGACAAGAAGATATTCGAGAGCGATCCGTTTGCTAAGCTTGACCAGGTCGGCGTAGGCCAGCTCATGGAAATGGCTGTTAAGAACGGTAAAGCTACCCGTCCGTCACTTCACTGCGGTATCTGCGGTGAGCACGGCGGCGACCCGTCTTCCGTTGAGTTCTGCCACAAGATCGGCCTCGACTATGTATCTTGCTCACCGTTCCGTGTTCCGATCGCTCGTCTTGCTGCTGCTCAGGCTGCAATCGCAGAGAAGAACAAATAATCAGAGTTTGATTTTGGGCAACCCCAATTTTTAAACCATAACAGGAAAAAGACCTTGCAGAGTAAAATCCGCAGGGTCTTTTTTGCGCATTGTCGAAAATGTGTTAAAATAAAGCAAAAATGCTCTGCGGAGGTAATTATAAATTTATATCTTATGATAGGTGTTATTGCCCTCTTTTCCTTATAATCACGTGAAGCAGCAGAAAAGGGAAATACATATATTGTCGGAGCGCCTTAAAGATAAAAAATCAACGTGTGGATTGACGGCTTCGCTTACTTTGATAAGAAAAAAGTCTCCGTCGGCTGAATTTTGTCGCCGAAATGCGCCTTTTGATTGACAATCCGACGTAAACATTTTAAAATATCAAGAAGAGATTTTAAAAGGACGCGAAATATGAAGAAAAAAGTCAGATTGAAAAAGACGGTAAAAAGAAAATTTTTGCTGTTTGTAATTTTGGCCGTTATAATGACGGGGCTTATAGTCGGCGAGCTTACGATAGGGCAAAGAGAGGTAAAGGACCCTGCAGTTGAGAGGCTCGAAGCAAAAATCAGCGAAACAACCACACAGGAAGAACCGCAGGAGGAGACGACCGAAGAAGAGACTACCGCGGAAACGACAGCCCCTGAAACCGTTCCGGAGACGACCGCATCGGCACCGCCCGTTACGGCTTCGGCAGCCGATTTTAACAATCCTCAAACCGTAGACCCGAACTCGGGCAATTGGGAGCTCACGCTTGTTAACGCAGGGCATAAGCTGCCAGACGGATATGTGCCGTCGCTTGCAAACGCGATAAGCGGAAGCAGCGTGCAGCTTGATTCGAGAGTTGTTAAAGCGTATCAAGAGATGTACGACGCCGCAAAGAAGGACGGCTGCGTTTTAACTCCGTATGCAGGGTATTGCTCGGTTTCACGTCAAAACGATAATTACAACCGAAAGGTGAGTTATTATAAAAATCAGGGCTTGTCCGATGACGACGCCGCCGCAAAGGCGCGCACGTTTATTTTGCCGGGCGGATATTCCGAGCAAAATCTCGGTCTGTCAATGGATATTGTGAGTGCAAGCTCCGATTTTGCCTCTACAAAGGAGTTTTCGTGGCTTGTAAAAAATGCGCAGGATTACGGCTTTATTTTGCGCTATCCCGAAAATAAAACTGATAAAACGGGTATGAATTATCAGCCGTGGCATTGGCGTTATGTCGGCAAAGAGGCTGCAAAGGCGATGAATAAGAGCGGCCTGTGCCTTGAGGAGTATCTCAAAGCGGCATAAATCAAGACGAAGCTCAAAAAAGGGGAATTATATAATGCTTAACACAAGAGCCGGCGGAGTTTTAATGCATATCACGTCGCTCCCGTCAAAATACGGAATCGGCGTAATGGGCGAAGAGACAAAACGGTTTATACGCCGTATCAAGGATATGGGGTTTTCATATTGGCAGGTGCTGCCGCTTTGTCCTACGGATTTTTACGGCTCACCTTATGCGTCTCCGGCGGCATTTGCGTTGTCACCGCTTCTGATTGACCCGGACACGCTCAAAAATGACGGCTTTGTGTCGGAAGACGACCTTGCAAGAAGCGTATATTACGGCTCGCCTTACACGGCGGACTACGAATTTGCCGCAAAAAGCCGCAGGGAGCTTTTAAAAATCGCGTATCAAAACAAGAAAAACGAAGTATCTGCGGAGACTGAAAAATTTTGCGAGGAGAACCCGTGGTGCGAAGCATATTCGCTGTTTTGCGCCGCAAAGGAAAAATTCGGCGGCAAGCCATGGTATGAGTGGGATGAAAAATTCGCGCGGTACGAAAATGCGCTTAAAAACAGAGACGAGTTGAAAGACGAAGCCGATTTTTATAAATTCGAGCAGTATATTGCCTTTTCTCAATGGCACCGCATAAAGCAGTTTGCCAACGAAAACGGCGTAAAAATACTCGGCGATATGCCGATATACGTCTCAACCGACAGCGCCGATGTTTGGAGCAATACGGAGCTTTTTGAGATAGACGAGCGTAGCTTTGTGCGCCGCAGAGTTTCGGGAGTTCCGCCCGATTACTTCTCAAAGGACGGTCAGCTTTGGGGCAATCCGCTTTATAATTGGGATGTGCTTGAAAAAACGGGATACGCTTGGTGGCTCAGCCGCATAAAGGACGCTTTTCGACTTTATGATACGGTCAGAATTGACCATTTTCGCGCATTTGCGTCATATTGGGCTGTTCCTGCGGACGAAAAAACGGCGAAAAACGGCGAATGGGTCAAGGGGCCCGGAATGAAATTTTTTGACGCCGTAAAGGAAGAAATGGGAGACGTTCCTATTATTGCAGAGGATCTCGGCGTGTTCGGCGAGGACGTCACACAGCTGCTTGATAAAACTCGGTTCCCCGGTATGCGTGTAATACAGTTCGGCTTTGACCCGTGCGGAAACAGCACACATCTGCCGCATAACTATCCGCTGAATACCGTAGCATATGTCGGCACGCACGACAATACAACGCTGCTTGCGTGGCTTTGGGAGGCAACGCCCGAAGAGCGCGCCTTTGCGCTTGATTACTGCGGATTTACGGGCGATAACTGGGGCGACGGCGGATATTACAGCCCGTCCTGCCGCAAGATTATCGAAACCGTGTGGCGCTCTTCGGCAAAGCTTGCCGTCATTTCTTATCAGGATATGTGCGGCTTCGGCTCGGACGCGCGTATGAATGTTCCCGGCAGAGCGTTCGGCAACTGGCAGTTCAGAACCACCGAGGAAACAATAGACGGTATAGACAAAAATTATTTCAGACACATTAACGACCTTTTCAGACGTACCGGCTGCGAATAAAAACGAAAAGCTCCCCAAGGGGAGCTTTTTTAATGGATTTTATTTACAAGGCGAAGCACTCTGATAGTAATAGGCTCCCTTGAAAAGGGAGATGCCACCGCAGGTGACTGAGGGATTTAATAGGCTCCCTTGAAAAGGGTGATTCCCCACGGTGTGGGGAAATGTCGCGAAGCGACAAAGGGGACTCTCTCCCGTCAGGAGCCGGACGCGAGTTCGCGAGCGGACGACGGGTAGACGAAAGAAAAGCGAGACGAAAGGAAAATGTGAAAAAGTAAAAAACGACAAGCATCAAAGGATACTTGCCGTTTTTGGAGCAGGTGAGGGGAATCGAACCCCCGTATTCAGCTTGGGAAGCTGATGTTCTGCCATTAAACTACACCTGCTTACGTGCTACGCTGAATATTTTATCATTATTTTTACAATAAATCAATAGTAATATGATACGCGGCACAGCTTAGCGGGGTAGGTCGCGCTGTTGCTTAATGTTACAGCTTTTCCACGGAGAGCCTCAGCCTTTTCAAATCGTTTTCGTCGGGATGAGACAGAGCACGGTCAAAGTTTTCAATCAGCATATCGAGATTCGGCGCGGGATTCGGCAGGCTTTTCATTTTGATATAGCGCTCCCTGACCGTTTGCGGCATTTTCCCCTGACACATATACTCGCCGACTGTGATGTTGCTGCCACTAATGCTCTTTTTCGTATTTGCGAGGATTTTTTTGAAGTACTCTTCGTCTCCGCCGAAGCCCGCCGTTCCGAAAAGAAAAATCCTTTTATTTTTCAGCTTTTCGAGCAAATCCAAGGTCGCCTTGTCGGCGGTTCCCTTATCCGTCCAAAAGCCTATAAATAAAATGTCGGATTGAGTATCGGCGTTTTCGCTCACTCCGAAATAATTGCAGTTTTCCTCCGGCAGCGCGTCGCGAATGGCGTCGGCGAGCAGCCTCGTGTTGCCTGTCGGGCTGCTGAAAATAATGGAATAGCTTTTATCTGTCATGATGAACCTCTTTGCTTGTGCGGCATATCATATATGCGGCGAAATTATGTTATAAATTATTATATAATTACGACGGCAAACAGTCAACAGCCGAAAATGCCGAAAGCTTATACAAAAAGTAAGCTTTTCTGTGATCGGCAATAAAAAGGCTTTCGTTTCAGGTGAGACGAAAGCCTTGATTTTATGTGTTTATGCTTGACGTTACGGCTTTGAGTCGCGCTTCAACAGCCTTTTCAGTCCTTGAGCTCGTCAACATACTCGGTATGCTCACGCAGATACTTTTTGTCCTCGGGCTTAAGGTCAAGGCCTATGGTTCCGCCCGGATTCATAAGGTAATCGGGGTCAAAATAGTTTTTAAGCGTGCGGATTATGCCGTATTCCTTTTCGCCGAGGTAGCCCTCAAGCCACGGGGCAAACATCTTTCCGATACCGTGGTGGTGGCTGATGGCCGCTCCGCTCTTCTGTATGGCGTCGAGAATTGTTGCGTGATAAGCACGGAACTCCTCTTCGTCCTGCATTTTAGTCATAAAGATGAAGTAGAGGTTGGCGCCCTGCGGATAGCAATGCGACATATGAGTTGTAACGATTGTGTTCGGAAGCTTATGGCAAACCTCACGAACCTCACGGTGAACACGAGCCATATTTGACCAGTTGACCGTGCACTCAAGCGTATCAATCATAAAGCCGAAATCCATGAGTGTATCGCGAAGATACGGGTCGTTGAAGCGGCCCTTTTCCCAGCCCTTGCATACGTAGCCGGTCATCGGGATTCCGCCGTGCTTAACGGCAATTTTCATTATGTTATGCGCAACGTTTCTTGAGAAGCCCTTTTCGCCGTCTGTAAATCCGAGGAAGAGACAGCGCTCAAAGTCCTTGTAGCCCAATTTATCAAGAAGAGGCTCAAGCGGCGTTTCGTCAACGTTGTAAAGATGGAGCATTAATGAAGTCTCCTCCGGGTCTGAAAGACGGAAAACAGAGGAGAAACCGCACTCACACTGCATCATTTCACGAGCGGCGCGCATAGCTGTCGGCCAGTCCTTGAACATATAAGAAAAGCGTTTTCTGTTTTCGGGCATCCAGCGGAAAAACTTGAGCGTGACCTCGGTAAGAACGCCGAAGGTGCCCTCGCCGCCCATCATAACCTGATTGAGATTCGGTCCCGTTGCCTCTCTCGGATAGTGACTTGTCTCGATTTTACCTATCGGTGTGGCGTATTTCTGAGAAACAACTATATCGGCTATGGTGCCGTAATAGGTGCTGTTCTGACCGGCACCGCGTGTGACGGTCCAACCGCCGACGGAGGAATATTCAAACGACTGCGGGAAGTGGCCGCAGGTGTACGGACGCTTTGCGCCGAAAAGGCTCTGAGCGTTTTGAAGCGTTTCCTCGAGCTTTGGTCCGGACATACCTGCCTGAACGGTAATGGTCTGGTCGGTCTCATTGAATTTAATGACCTTGTTGAAGTTGCGGCGCATATCAAGAGAAACGCCGCCGTTAATGGGCTCAACACCTCTTGTAACCGACGAGCCGCCTCCGTAAACATAGAGCGGTATTTTATTCTTTGTGACGTAGGCTACGATTTTCTCAATCTGCTCGCTTGTCTCCGGAAAAACAACAAGGTCGGGAAGAGAGTCAAAACGACGGTGACGCATTCTGAGAAGATCGTACATTGTCTGTCCGTAGGAAACGGCGAGACGGTCGTAGTCGCTCTGTGAGACGTTCTTTTCGCCGACTATTGCGGCAATGGCCTTTACGTGCTTTTTGTCAATCTTCGGAGCGTGCTCTTCGCCGAGCTTTACGGGGTCAAGACCCAAATCGTCATTATACTGCATAAACTCCTCGTCCTTGAGATTGCAGCGTTTTTTAACATATTTGTAAAGACTCTCCTTCGGATATTTGAAGAAGTCGGGGTCGCCCCAGCGGAAAATTGAACGATAGCTGTTCTCAGGTGCTCTCTGAAGCATCCATTTAGGCTCAAAGCCCTTATACGGTTTTGTACTCATTATCAGTGTCCTCCTGTTTGAAAATGATGTAGGTATTTTTCTATTGGCTTTAATCTTGAGGCAAGGTGAGAATACGCCTTGCCGTAAATTTTCATATAGGTTCGGTGGTTTTCCTCGTTTGGAATAAATACGTCTTTTTTATGTACCATATGCTCTATGGCGTCCTCATAGCTATCGTAAACGCCCTGTGAAATAAACGCGACCATGGCACAGCCGACTGCGCTCGCCTCGTGAGTCTGAATACGGTGTACGGGCAAGCCGAACACATCTGCGGCAATTTGACATACGACCGGGCTGCTGGAGCCGCCTCCGCCGGCAAAAAGCTCATCTACCGTGACGCTTGAGCGTTTTTGCATTTTAACGAGCCCGTGGTACAGCTCTAAGCAGATGCCCTCTATTATGGCACGATACAAATGATAACGCGTATGGAAATCCGAAAAGCCTATAATTGCGCCGCTCGCGTTCGGGTTCGTGATGCCAGGAGTCCAGAACGGCTGTAAAATAAGTCCGCCGGAGCCGGCCTCAATATCCTTGATTTTATCGTCAAGATAACGCTCTATGCAAACGCCCTCCTCGGCGGCATCAACTTTATCCTTCGCGGCAAACTGCTCTATAAACCACGAAATCATCCAAAATCCGCGATAGACCTCAAATTCGGGATTGAACATATCGTTCGGAACAGCCGGATAAGCCGGCATATAAGGCTGCGGTTCAAAATATTTTTTAACCGCCATCTGTAAGGTTGAGGTCGTGCCGAAGGAAATTGCTGCTCGGTTTGATTTTACAACGGACATACCGATGGTTTCACAGCCCTTGTCGGAGCCGGTTGCTATAAGCGGAAGTCCCGTTGGAATGCCCGTTTTTTCGGACGCATCTTTTGTGATTTTGCCTATAACCTCGCCCGACGGAACAAGCTCACAGAGCTTTTCGGGCGGAACATTGCACACGCAGCGCGTGAGAGCACCGGGTTTCATCCAACGGCGGTTTTTGTAATCAAACGGTACGTGACCTATCATATTTGCCACGGAATCCTTAAGCTCGCCCGTCAAAAGATAGTTGAGATATGACGGCAGCATAACATATTTGTCTGTTTTGGCCCATATTTCGGGCTCGTTTTGCATAATCCAGTTGCCGGTAGAGGCTCGGTAAATCATATCTACCGATTCTCCCATTCCCACAAGCGAAAACAATGCGCGTTTTGCTGCCGGAATCTGTCCGTCCTCGTCGGCCTCACGCTCGTCGAGCCATAATATTATGTCGCGAAGCGGACGTTTGTCTTTGTCGAGGCAAAGCACCGTGTCACGTATGCAGGTAAGGCATACGGCTGTTATGCGGTCAAGCTTATCGGCATTTCTCTCGATAACCTTTTTTGACATTTCGGCTATAATGTTAAAATAAAAATCCGGGGTCTGTTCTGCCCATCCGGGCTGTTTTGATAAATAAGGAACCTTGTATTTTTGCTGCTCCTTATCCTCAAAGTCTCCACTCTCATTGACAAGCAAGCATCTTGCACTCTGCGTGCCGACGTCAAAGGTCAGCACAAGTGACTGTTCCATTAAAGATTTTCCCCTCTTTCTTTTTTAAGGTTGCTTCTTCTCGTCCTTCAGGATATTGCTTGTTGCAATCAAATCCACGCCGAGATTGAGAATATTCGGTACAACGACTTCCTCTCGTCCGAGTCGTTTTGAAACGGTGATACGGTTTACCTCGTGCATCAGGTCGAAAATTCTGTTTTTGGGAATCGGCCCCGATACGCGAACGGGCAGAACCGGTACCGAAGGGAAGGCGGTGCGCACCGTTGTGCAAACGGTACGACGGGGGTCGGTCATTTCGCTTACGGCGAATTCTTTGCCCCTTTTGCAGGTGTTGCCGGTCACAACAAGCTCGTCGTCGTCTGATGTAATCGTCATTCTGCACGAACGGGGACAAACGATGCAAACCAATTCTTTTGTCATTTTACACCGTCTCCTTTACCGAGTCTTTCCAGCCGAAGCTCCACTCGGCTGTTTTCGTTTAATTCGCATGCGCTGAAATCAATCGTGAGATTTTCCATTTCGGGCGGACGCATAAATGCGTAACGCTTTTTAAGTATTTCCTTACCGTCCGCGTAAATATGAAGCACACAGTTGTTTTCCTCATCGCGGACGCGGAAATACAGGTCTGTTTTACTGTTATCCTCGTTGAGATTAAGCCTTTGCGGTACTGCGTACAATAAGCCGTCACCCGGGGTTATCTCAATAAGCCGTCTTTCTCTGCCCGAATAAGCAGCGGCTGATTTTCCCGCCTGCTCGGCGTTCTGCGAAACAAAGTCAACCAAATCGTTGACGTGCAAAGCGTTGCCGCAGCTGAATACGCCGTCGATGCTCGTCATACACTGGCCGTCGCATACGGGACCCTTTGTGCGCGGGTCAAGCTTTACTCCGACGGACTCGGCGAGCTCGTTTTCGGGAATCAATCCGACCGAGAGAATCAGCGTGTCACATTCGACGCGGCTCTGTGTGCCGGGTATCGGAGTCATATTTTCGTCAACCTTTGAAATCTCAACTGCTTCGAGCCTGTCAACTCCGAACACGCGAGTGACGGTGTGCGACAGGTGCAGAGGAATGTCATAATCGTGCAGGCATTGATGCAGGTTTCTCGTAAGTCCCGACGGCGTAGGCTTTGCCTCATAAACGCCGAGAACCTTTGCGCCCTCAAGCGTAAGCCGGCGCGCCATGATAAGTCCTATATCTCCCGAGCCGAGAATTACGCATTTTTTGGCGGGCATAAGCCCGAGCAGATTTGTAAAATGCTGTGCGGTTCCGGCCGTGAAAACGCCTGCAGGACGCGTACCGTGAATAAATACCTGCTTGGCGGTACGCTCGCGGCAGCCCGTAGCCAGCACAAGCGCTTTTGCCGTAAATATCGAAACGCCGCTTCTGCCGACGGTATGCACCGTAAAGCTTCCGTCGCCGTTTTTATCTGTTTTCGTGACAAACGTCAGGGTGCTGTATTCGATATTGCGTTTGTACAGCTCATCCTCAAACCGCTCGGCGTATTCCGGACCGGAGAGCTGCTCGCCGAAGTGATGAAGACCGAAGCCGTCGTGAATGCACTGCTTGAGTATTCCTCCGAGCCTTGCCTCTCTTTCAAGAAGGAGAACCTTGGCACCGTTATCGTGAGCGCTTATCGCCGCCGCAAGTCCGGCAGGACCGCCGCCGACAACGAGTACGTCATAGTTACCTGTCGTCATCACTCTTCGCCTCCTTCGTTTACCTTTGTTTCGCCGTATGTTATCACCGCTTCCGCCGAGGATTTTTTAACCTCGTACAGCGGAACGCCGAGAAATTCGGCAATTATTTTGGTGACAAGCGGCGAACAGAAGCCGCCCTGACAACGTCCCATTCCCGGTCTTATGCGCTTTTTGATACCGTCAACCGTCGGAACGCATATCGGGGATTTCAAAGCGTCGAGAATTTCGCCCTTGCTGATTTGCTCGCAGCGGCAAATAATCTCGCCGTAGTCGGGATTTTCGGCTATCATTTTTTCTCTTGTATCGTCGTCCATTTCGCGAAGCACGGGAACGCCCTTGCGAATGGGATTGTAATTGTTGTTTTTTTCAACCGTCTCGGTCTTGCCGAGCATATCGACCGCAAGCTCCGCCATATCGACGGCAACCGCGGGAGCGGTTGTAAGTCCGGGAGATTGAATACCGGCTACGTGAATCAAATTCCTTGTTCTTCTGCCGGGTTCAAGTATAAAATCCTCCTCAAAGGTAGGAGCGCGAACGCCCGTGAAATAAGTGATTATATCACGTTTTGACAGCGCCGGCATTGTTTGAGTCTGCTTGTCGAAGACGGTTTTAATGCTCTCGGCACGTGTTTCCGTGTTTTCCTTTTCAACCGTTTCTACGGCGTCGGGTCCGACAAGAAGATTATCGTGGACGGTGTGCAATATGCCGCCGCCCTTTGAATGGGTTTTACCGTGAACGCTTATGTCCTTTACGGAGGCTACCGAGTGCATATATGCGCCTGCTTTTTGGTCAAGAATCGAGTTGGTTCCTCGGCGCGGATGAATCGAGAAAAATCTGTCATCCGCCATGGCGGCAATATCCTCGGCAAAAACGCCTGCGGCGTTGATAACGATTTTCGGATGAATAACGCCTCTGTTGGTGGTAACGCTTATGATGTTATGCTCCGACACCTCCATGGAAAGCACGGCGGTGTTAAGACTTACCTGCGCGCCGTTTTGAACGGCGTTTTCGGCATAGGCTATGGTGAGCCCGTAAGGGCAAACACAGCCTGCGCTCGGATTATACATTGCGAATTTTGTTTCCGGTGTGAGGTTCGGCTCGCGGCGCATAAGCTCCTTGCCCGAGATTATCTCGGTGTCCTCTATGCCGTCGTGATGCTTCCGCCAAAAAGCATACAGACTGATAAGCGGCTTCAGCGCGGCGTTGCGGAAAAGCACATATTGACCTACCTGCTTAAACGGAACGTCAAGCTCGCGGCAAACGTCTGCATACATATGGTTTGCGCGGCGAATGTACTTGTGCTTGAGCGAGCCTTTGCCGAGGTCGATTCCGGGGTGCACCTCGCCGTCGTTGCGTCCCGATGCCTGAAGTGCAAGGTCCGCCTCCTTGTCTACAAGTAAAACGTCAAGCTTCCACTTGGTCAGCTCTCTTGCTATCGAAGCACCTGAAATGCCGCCGCCGATAACAAGCACGTCTGGTGTTCTGCCCTCGAGGAAATCATCCTTGAGAGACGGCAGACGCGTCGGAGCGGGCTGCTCGCCCGTGTAAACAATATCGTTGACAATATGCGTTGTGCTGAATTTTTTTGCCGCCGCTTGGCAAGCCGCGACGATTTCGCCCCAATCGGAGCTTTTGCCTCGAACGAAAATAGAGCCGTTCTCCTCCGAAGCACTGAATTTTCCGCCGAAAGTCTTTTTCAATTTTTTGTTAATTGATGATATGTTCATAACTTCAAGCCTCTTTTAATCAGCCTTGCAGTCGGTCACGCGCCCGACTGTGCATAAAAAATATGTCGGTTAACTGACCGACTCATAAGCCAAGTATAATTCCGCAAAAAGCGTTTGTCAATACTTTTAACTAAAAAAATCGCTCTTATGTATTTTTTTTGTGAATATTGTTTTGTAGACATTGCCGATTGTTCGTGTTATACTTTAAGAAATTTTGCAGGAGGGTATTATGGCAGCTCAAAGACCCGAAAATATAAATGAAATCATACTTGATACTGCTGAGGAGCTTTTAAAGGTAAATTCCTTTTCGGAGGTGACTCTCGCGAAAATAGCCGAAAAGGCAAATATTTCGAAGGGCACGCTGTATTACTATTATAAAAGCAAAAACGAAATACTTTTTGCCGTTACCGACCGCTATCTTTCGCGCCAATGGGACGAGCTGATACAATGGACGGAAAACAAGGAAAAGGATACCTCGCCGCACCGTCTTGTAAATTATGTAATCGAGAGAAATATAGCCTATGCCGGGCTCAGGCTTCACCTCTTTGACGCGGCATTGCTCGGCGACGAGGAAATCAGAGCTAAGCTGATTCATCGCTATGATGAATTCCAAAAGCTCATTTCGGCAAAAATCGCCGAGAGAACAGACGTTGTTTCGGCCGACTATTTCACTTGGCTTATTTTGATGGTTTCCGATGGTATTATTATTCAAAACAGCCTTAAAAACGAGTCCTTCGATACTCGGAAATTTCTTGAGAACAGCACCGAATACATTAAAAAAATCGAGAATATGCATAAGCCGCAATAAACGAAAGCCTCCGTCTTAATAACGGAGGCTTTTTACTGCCGTAAAAGCAGAAAAGGGAAACTAAAAAAATTATACTTTGTGTTTTTTCTTTTTGCGCAAGGCTACTGTGACGCCTGTTACGCCGCCGCTGACAAGCAGCAGGGAAATCCATAAAGCGAGGTCGCTTGCATTGCCGGTTCGGGGAGACTTCGGATTGCCCGGCAGCTTAGCCGTTACGGTGTCGGCTTTTTTAATTTCGTTTATACCGTCTTTGTCGCTGTAATACTTATCACAGCCGCCGCAGTACCAATACTCGATGTTGCCCTCGGCAGTCTTAGTTGCCGCCTTTGCATCGATGTGCTTTAAGTCGGTGTGATTGTTTGAATCAGGCTTTCCGTAAGCCTTGCCGCAGTATTCGCATACCGCTTTTTCGGTGCAGGTGGCTGTGCCGCCCGAGCAAGCCATTGTTTCAACACCCTTGCAGCCGTCCACCGTGCATTTATGGGTATGCGTGCCGTCGCCGTTCGATACCCATTCGCCGAAGGTATGCCCGCCGTTTACCGTCACGGTCATTTCGGCGGTGTTGCCCGCCTTGTCGGTGACAACGATCTTCTGCTCGCCGTCCGCCGCAGGAAGAATAAAGCTGTTGTTCTCGTCAAGCTCGACCGCCGTTCCGTTTACGGTAACTGTATCTATATACTTCTCGTCAATTGTAACTGTTTGTGCCTCGCAGTAGGTCTTGCCGTTTTCAATGCCGCCGATTACAGGCCGGATATTATCAAGCGTTATGCGGTCGGAGCGAAGATATGTTATATTCATGCTCTCGTCAACAAGCATTGCATAAACTATATATTCTCCGTTAGGCTCTATTAAAAACGGCTCATCATACGCACGGTACACAAGAGAGCCGAGTTCCTCTTCGGAGAGCTCCTGATCCGTTATCAAATATGAGACAAACACGGTTCCGCTGTTATCGGAAGCGTTTATTGTTACCTCTTGCGTGTCCTTAAAGAACAGTCCGAGGGTAAGCTTATTCAAAAAGCTATGCCATTTATTTGTGCCTATGATAATTTCACCCGTGGGCTTTTCAATGTCTTTCCATTTCGCTTTAAGCGTTATATTCTCGGCAGGCATGGTTTTGGGAATTTCCGTATCCCAGCCGATAAAGGTGTAGCCCTCTCTTGTCGGGTCGGCAGGTGCGGTAATATTCGTTCCGTAGTCCTGTGTAATGGGTGCGATTTCGCTGCCGCCTGCCGTATCAAAGGTAATTTTGTATTGATTGATTTCCCACTGCGCGGTGACAGTCATATTTCCAGCGGGCATAGTCGTGGGAATTTCCTTATCCCAACCGATGAAAGTATAGCCCTCTCTTGTCGGGTTTGCAGGTGCGGTAATCTGCGTGCCGTAGTCCTGCGTAATCGGAGCAATTTCGCTGCCGCCGTTGGTGTCAAAGGCGATGGTGTACGAATTCGCCGTCCACTTGGCTGTCAGGGTCATGTCTTCCGTCACAGCGGTGTCGAAGTCATACTTCGTGTCGTCCAGATACCAGTCCGTGAACTGATAACCTTGTCTGCTGGGTACATCCGGCTCAATAGCTTTCTCGCCCGCCTGGACGATCTGCGTGGCATAGGTCCCGCCCAAAGCCCCGTAAGCATAGGTCACGACGGCGGGGGTGACGTTGGGCTCAGGGGTGTTGGTCGTGTCGTTGATCACATCGCCGGTATCGATGGGCTGGCCGCTGAGCTTGGCGTTCTTGTTCATGGTCAGCCCGCGATAGAATGTGCCGCCGGAGACATGGCACTCCGTGGTGACAGGGCCGTAGAACGTGCCGCCGGAGATGTTGCCGCAGAATTTCTCCCACGCTGTGCCCATGTCCCCATTAGAGTCCGTCACGGTGACGCTGCCATGGAAAATACCGCCCCTTATGTCGCCCTCGCAGGAGACATCGCCGGTAAAGACTGTGGTGGGCTTCCCGTCCGTGTGGTCGATGGCGTTGGTGGCCTTTACGGAGTCTAAGTAGTTATTTTTTGTGCCAATCTTGTTCGTTCCCACATACACCGTGCCCTCCACCCGGCCGCCGTTGGCATAGAGGAAGCAGCCGGGATAGTTGACGGTATAGGTCGAGTCAAGATCCATATAGATCGCGGCGCCGTATTCGATGGCGCCTGCCTCGGTATCGTCCTTTTCGGTGGCCGTGCAGCCCGTGATGCGGGCATTCTCCCCCAGCTCCAGCTCAGCAAAGGCGATCAGGGCCACGCCGCCGCCGCGTTTCGCCTCGCAGCCGGAGATCGCAGCGTCCAGAACAGATATCTGGTCTGCATGGCCGCCGATATACAGGCCGCCGCTGTGTTCGCTTGCCTTGCAGTTTTCGATGCGGCCGCCGGTGATCCGGACGGTACACCCGGATGCCGAGATGCCGCCGCCGTACATGGCAGAGCAGCCGCTGATGACGCCGCTGGTCATGGTGACGGAGCCGGCCTTGGCATAGATCGCGCCGCCGCTGGCACTGTAATCGGCTGAGACAGCGCAGTTCCGGATGGCGCCGCCGGTCATGGTGACGGAGCCGCCCTCGGCATAGATGCCGCCGCCGAACGCTTGATTCGCTCCGCTCTGGACGCCGCAGGCATAGATGGTGCCGCCCGCCAGCACGAAGGATGCACCCGTCTCCACATACACGCCGCCGCCATAGTAATTGTAGGACTGTCCCGCGCCATTGTCATACTTAAACCCCTTGCCGCCGGTGATGAGGCCGCCTGCGGGAAGGGATGCGTCGCTGTGGGTCGCCGTGGGGGCGCTGTCGGTCAGAGTCAGGGTGCTGCCGCCGGTGACGCGGAAGATGCTGCCCGGGTCTGCCGTCTCGGCATAGCGCAGGATGTGGCCGTTCAAATCTACCGTGGCCTCGCCCGTGACCCGCAGCGTGCCGGAGATGGTCACGTCCTCCGCCAGCGTATACACGCCGCTGCCCAGACCGTTGGCGACATAGGCGTCGATGTTGTCCGCTTTCAACTTTGTTCCGGCGGTTCCGGCAAGCGCCCGCGCTGATACGCTGGTGTCCTCGCCCACGGTGTAGGCCGAGTCCTCCGCCAGTGCCGTCACCGGCAGCAGCGTCAACACCATGCAGCACATGAGCAGGATACTAAGTATTCGTTTCTTCATGTTGTTTCCTCCGTTTCGCCGTCCGTAGACAGCTTAAAGTCATATTTCATTTCAAGCATGGCAAACAGCTTATGCATAACCGTGACGGCAAGCTCCCGAATATCAATCGAGCCGATAAAAGCAAGCACCTTTGCCTGTTCCTCCTCCGGTACACGATATACTCTCATTGATGCCGTCAAAAAGCGGCTGAGCTTGCGCTCCAACGGGAAATGAATATCACATTTGCGAGCCATATAGTTACGCATAAGTCCTGCCGTGCCGATTTCCATTTCGTAAAAGTCACTTTCGCTGTAATCGGGAAAATTTGCTCCGAAAATCTGCTTTAATTCCGCCGTAGTGTGCAGATAGATGAATTCCGCCGTGTCGGGCTGAGAATATGCTTCAATATAGATTTCTCGCAGGTTCTCGTTAAGCTCCGTCAGCGTGAGCTGAAGAGACGTTTCCACCGCATAGGCGTATACGGGCGGCAGCTTTTTGTCCGCAATGCTTCTCGCCACGTCAAATTGACCGCCGAACATCGTTTCGGTCAAATCCAGCAAGATTTTGTCCTTGGTCGGAAACAGATTTAAATAGCTGCCCCTTGCGACGCCTGCTTCCTCGACTATTCGACTGACGGAGGTGCTTTTGTAGCCCTCCTCCAAAAACAACCGAACGCACGCCGTTAGGATTTTTCTTTTTGTTTCACTGCTGTTTCTACGCAAATATATCACCTGTTTATAATATTATTAGTATGTATACCAATAATATCATATAGCGTACAAAAAAGCAAGCTAATGTTGATTATTAGCCCGTTATGAGTAGGTCTTGCTTAAAATAAACGGTTTTTCATATAATAATGCACTTAACCCCTCGGATAATGCAGACGCATATTCGAGGGGTTTGGCCGTTTCTGTATCAAATTATATTGTTTTGAGGTGCTTTACAAGGGCTCAGCTGCTTGATTATATAAAATAAGATGCGTGAGATTCGCCGTTATTCGCATTCGCATATACTTTTTCTTGTTTGCAAAATCGAAGAGGGCGTTACCGAAAATTCGTCAAGCCCCCATTTGCAAAGCAAGGGAATAAGACGTGTATCGGCTGCCGCTTCTCCGCACATTCCGACGGGGATGCCTGCCTTTTTGGCGTTTTTAATCGTCGTTTCTATAAGGCGCAGAACCGCAGGCTGAATCGGGTCATACAGCTTTGAAACAGCGGCGTTTCCTCTGTCAACAGCCATGGTGTAGCCCGTCAGGTCGTTTGTGCCGATGGAAAAGAAATCAACCTCTTTTGCAAGCAAATCGGAAATTATTGCCGCCGACGGAGTTTCTATCATAACGCCCACGGGAATGTCGGCGAATTTAAGACCCTCATTTTTAAGCTCATCTTTGCATTCTTCGATAAGGGCTTTTGCTCTGCGAACCTCGTCAAGTGTCGTTACAAGCGGAAGCATAACCTTTATGTTTCCGAAAACCGCTGCGCGGAGAATTGCACGAAGCTGAATTTTGAAAATTTTAGGGTTGTCAAGGCAGTATCTTATCGCGCGGTGCCCGAGAAACGGGTTGTCCTCTTTTTCGATTTTAAGGTAATCTATCGCTTTATCTCCGCCTATATCGAGTGTGCGAATGATAACCTCCTTGCCGTCCGTTATCTTTGCGACGGTTGAATATGCTTCGTACTGCTCCTGCTCTGTGGGAAGAGAGGCTCTGTCCATAAACAGAAATTCCGTTCTGAAGAGGCCTATGCCCTCGCCGCCGTTTTGCAATACGTTCTGTGCGTCCTCAGCCTTGCCGATGTTGCCGTACACATGCTTTTTTACGCCGGATTTTGTAACGGTTTCTTTTGAGAAGTATTCGTTGAGGCTTTCTTTTTCCTTCAGATATGCCGCCTGCTTGGTTCTGTATTCTTCAAGCTCTTCCTCTGTGGGGTCGGTAAATACTTTTCCCTTGAAGCCGTCTGCAATAATCATATCGCCGTCCGAGATTTTTTCAACCGCATTGACGACCGACAAAACGGCGGGTATGCCCATGGCACGGGCGAGTATTGCGCTGTGACTCGTAACGCCGCCGACCTCGGTGATAATTGCGGAAACATTTTCCCTGTTTATTTGTGACGTCATGGACGGGGTGAAATCCTTGGCGATGAGAACAGAGCCCTTCGGTACGGATGAAATATCCACACTTTTTACACCCAGAAGAATGCGCAAAAGGCTGTCTCTTATATCCTTTACATCCGAGGCGCGTTGGCGCGTAAGCTCGTCGTCAACGCCGGAGAACATATCGATAAACATCGTGCATATGCTGTCAACCGCCGCTTCGGCAACAGAGCCGTTGTCGATTGCTTCTTCCATCTGTGCGAGCATAAACGGGTCCTCAAGCATAACAAGATGTCCCTCGAGTATCTCCGCCTCTTTATTTCCGGCAGCCTTTTTAAGCTCCGCCACAAGTGATTTTGTTTCGTCGGAAAAGTCGGCGACTGCCGAGTGCAGACGCTTTTTTTGATGATCCGAATCGGTAAATTTTACGGATGAATAGTCAAGGTTTGTGTCCCTTATAACAACGGCCTTGCCGATTCCGAAGCCTTGAGATGCGCCGATTCCTTTAAGCATTAAACCCACCCTTTCATTAAGCCGCGGCAATATTATTCTTCGCCGAAGCCCGATGTGATAAGCTCTTCGACTTTTTTGAGCATTTCATTTTCGTCTGCACCGCTGCACTCTACGGTGATTTCGCTTCCGCATTTGATGCAGCCTGCCATTATATTCATAATGCTCTTGCCGTTGATCCTTTTACCTCCGAAAACAATGTCAACCTCCGAAGAGAATTTAGACATTTCAGTTACAAAGGTGTTTGCCGGACGCATATGAAGTCCCATTTTATTAGTGATTGTAAAAGTTTTCTGTACCATAATAATTCTCCTTATGTTTGATACCTGCCGAGAGGATGATGCCCCTCGGCACGGTTTTTGATTGTTTGTTATACGGATTCTTTACGATTCTTTTTAAGAAGACCGAGCATCAGTGCTCCGACAACCGAGCCTGCAATAAGGGCTACGATATAGAGAAGCGGATGGTCGCATACTATAAATGTGAAGATTCCGCCGTGAGGTGCGGGGCATGTAACGTTGAACAGTGATGTAAGAGCACCTGCGACAGCAGAGCCTACTAAGCATGAGGGGATAACTCTGACCGGGTCGGAAGCGGCGTAGGGGATAGCACCCTCCGTAATGAAGCACAGACCCATAAGATAGTTTACGGGGCCTGATTTGATTTCTTCCGATGTCCACTTCTTCTTGTTGAAGGTTGTCGAAAGTGCGATTGCAATCGGGGGAACCATACCGCCTATCATAACAGCCGCCATAATCCATGTGTTGCCGTCGGCTATTGCAGCCGTGCCGAAAACATAAGCCGCCTTGTTGAACGGGCCGCCCATATCCGTTGCCATCATTGCCGCAAGTACTATGGAAAGGAGTATTTTGCTTGTATCGCCGAGCGACGAGAGGAACGAGGAAAGAGCGGAGTTGACAACGCCTATAACGGGGTTTACAAGACACATAAGAAGGCCCATGATAAGCGTGCCGAAAAGAGGATAGATAAATACGGGCTTTATTCCGTCCATTGATTTCGGAAGCCAAGAAAATGCCTTTTTGAGGAGATTTACAATAATACCGGCAAGGAAGCCTGCGAGCAGAGCACCGAGAAAGCCCGACACCGCTTTGTCGTCTCCGGTAAGGCTTTGGTTTTCAATCAGCGAGCTGAAGGTGTAACCGTTTGCCGCAAATACGCCGCCTATCATACCGGGCAAAAGACCCGGTCTGTCGGCAACAGACGATGCGATATAAGCCGAAAGGATGGGGAGCATAAGCGCAAATGCCGCTTTGCCTATCCAGAACACGATTGCCGCAACGGGACTTGTGAAGCCGAATGTTCCGCCGACATCGGCATTGCCTGCAAGCGTATCGAACAGGAAACCGAGAGCTATGAGAACTCCGCCGCCGACAACGAACGGGAGCATATGCGAAACACCGTTCATGAGATGCTTATAAAGCTTGTGCCAGCCGCTTTCCTTTTCGTCGTCATCAATAGGCTGCTTTTCACTTTCGTCGGCGTGATATATCGCGGCTTTTCCGTCAACGATTCTTTTGATAAGCTCCTCGGGCTTGTTTATTCCGTTTGAAACCGAGGTCTTTACAACGGGCTTGCCGTCGAAGCGTGCCATTTCGACGTTTTTATCTGCGGCAACGATTATTCCGTCGCATTCTTCGATTTCCTTTTTTGTGAGCACGTTTTTAGCACCGCCGGAGCCGTTGGTTTCGGCTTTGAGCGGATAGCCTAATTTTTCGCCCGCTTTTTCAAGTGCCTCTGCCGCCATATAGGTATGAGCTATGCCCGTCGGACAGGCTGTAACTGCGAGTATTCTGTAACCCGTCGGCTTTACTTCGGGTTTTACCGCTTCCTCGGGGTATTTCTCCGCTTCCTTTTTGTCGATTATTTCCAAAAATTCGTCCGTCGTTTTTGCGCCCCGTAGAGCCGCGCAAAATTCCGGTTCCATAAGCATTACCATAAGACGGGAGAGTATTTCGAGATGTAAATCTCCGTCAACGGGAGCGGCAATCATAAACAAAATGTCCGAGGGCTTGGAGTCGGGAGCACCGTAATCAACGCCGTTCGGAACCGTTATCGCCGAAAGACCGGGAGTCTTTACGCTGTCCGATTTTGCGTGCGGAACGGCAATTCCTTCTCCGATTGCGGTCGAGCCCTGAGCCTCTCTTGCAAGGATAGCCTCCTTGTACGCCGCCTTGTCGGCAAGATTTCCTGCCTTTTCGTGCAGGGAAATCAGCTTGTCGATTGCCTCTTCCTTGTCGGTGAGAGAAACATTAAGAGCAATCGCATCCTTTTTTAATAAGTCGATGATTTTCATAAGTATTCCTCCTTATTTATACTCCGCGTTAAAGACGCGTTCAATTTCTTCACGGGTTGCAAGCTTTTCTGAAAAGGCCGTTGCGTTTCCGCACGCCGAGCCGAGTCTTAAAGCGTAGGAATAGTCGGCGGTCTTGATATATCCTGCCGTAAAGCCTGCTACCATACTGTCTCCGCAACCGACGGAGTTTATGAGCTTGCCCTTTGCGTTGCCTATCTTGTGGACGCTTCCGTTTTCGTCCGTAAGCATTGCGCCGTCCTTTGCCATTGAAACAAGCACGTTTCTAGCACCCATTTCCTGAAGCTTTTTCGAATATTTTACAATGTCATCGTCGCTTTTAATTTGGACCGAGAACAGGTCGCCGAGCTCGTGATGATTCGGCTTTATTAAAAACGGTTTGTATTTGAGCACGTTTTTGAGCAAATCGCCCGTTGCGTCAACCACGCAGTTTATATTTCTGTCGCCGACTCTCTCGAGTATTTGCTCGTAAATGTCATCGGGGAGGGTATTCGGGATAGAGCCTGCGAGGATAAGATAATCTCCGCTCTTTATGCCGTCAAGCTTTTTTAAAAAGCTCTGCATATCCTCTTTTGTGATTTCGGGGCCGCAGGCGTTCAAATCAATTTCCTTGTCGGCCTTGATTTTGACGTTTATTCTCGTATCGCCGTTTTTAAGATAATTAAAGTCGCAGCTAACATTGTCGTTTTTGAGCATTTCTTCAAGCTTTTTTCCGGTAAAGCCTCCGAGAAAGCCGAGTGCCGTGTTGGGAATTCCGAGCTGTGTGAGTATGACCGACACGTTGATGCCTTTTCCGCCGTAATAGATTTCTTCGCCGTCCGTACGGTTTATGTCGTCGGTTCTGAGAGCTTTGAGCTTCATCACATAGTCAAGAGCCGGATTCAGAGTAACGGTGTAAACCATTAAGCAGTTACCTCCTTCACTACCGTTTTTGATTTAAGCTGTTCGTCATCGCATTTGTCGCAGACTATACACGCCGCCGCAACCGGTGAAAATGATACCGCCGAAACTTTTCCGAACTTTGTGTGGTCGCAAAGCACATAGGTTACAAAGCTTCGCTCTATGGCAACGGCTTTTAGCATTGCCTCCTCGGTGTCCGGGGTTGTAAAGCCCTGCTTTTCGCTGACTCCGTTTGTTCCGATGAACGCTTTTGAAAAGTTATATTTCTGAAGATTTGAAGCGGCTACTAAGCCTATGATTGCCTCGGTTGAGCTTTTTAATTCACCGCCGATAACAAAAACCTTGCAGCCATTGGCCGTCAGCTCCTTTGCGTGGGCGATTCCGTTGGTTACAAAGGTTGCTTTGGAAGAGGTTATATATTTCGTCATAAGAAAGGTGGTCGTGCCTGCGTCGATAAAGGCGAAATCGTCATCATTTATCTGCGAAGCGGCATATTTTGCTATTGCTTCCTTTTCGTTTATGTTCATCAGCGATTTTTTGTTGAAATCCTCCTCGTTGTGGAGAAATTCCTGTCCGAGAACAGTCGCTCCGCCGTGAACCTTGTTTATTTTCCCGAGCTGGGAAAGAGCCAAAAGGTCACGCCTTATCGTAGATTCGCTTGTTTCGAATTTTTCGGCAAGCTTTGAAACGGTAACCGAGCCGTTCTGACGCAGAATTTCAAGTATCTGCGCTCTTCTGTCGGTTGTAAGCATATTCACACCTCCGATATCTCTGTTGTGCCTTAATTATACAGAAACGCTCAAATACAGTCAATATCACGCAATAAAATTCGGCGTTTGTGCTTATAGTGTGCCCGTTTTGTTATCTAATATGCAATATTATTGAACCGTAAATGCGCACTTTTGCACGTTTTAAATTTTTCAATCATAAAAATACGCATCGGATAACATAAAAAAATCCGCCCGAAAGGCGGACGACATCAGTCATAAATTCCATTGGCAGACGGAAAAACAGCCAATGAAAAACTGCGGTTTTTTCGTTTTTCTCGTTTTTGACAAAAATAAAAACCGAAAACCCTTGAAAACAAAGGCTTTCGGCATTGCTTGTGTCTGTGGGGTACAGAAAAGATGTTTTTATGTTTTTTGTGGATAGAGTTGAACTCTCGGAATTTTTAATGAAATCGTTCGCGTTGCTCACGATGAAATCAAAACCTACGGTTTTGATGAAATTTTCGGCTACGCAGAAAATGAAATTAAATCCACCCATCGCCGCAGCGATTTCATACGCTGAAAGCGTATTTCATATTGCGAAGCAATATTTCACCCACCCGCAAGGGTGGATTTAGTTGAAAAGGACAGATTTCTAACGAAATCTGTCCTTTTCTGGCGCGCCAAAAGGGATTTGAACCCCCGACCTTCCGCTTAGGAGGCGGACGCTCTATCCAGCTGAGCTATTGGCGCAAATATTAACGCATAGAATTGTAACAGAATAACCGCATTTTGTCAATGAAAGGGACTGTAAAAAAAGTGAATTTCACAGTCCCCGATTATATATTGTATATTATACGTTCCAGCTGTTTATGTATTTCTCCTGCTCCGGGGTGAGCGCATCAATTGTTATACCCCATGACGCGAGTTTCATTTCCGCAACGCGGCAGTCTATTTCCTCCGGAACAACGTTTACACCAACTTTCAGCTTGTCGCGATTTTCAACGGCGTAGCGCGCGGAGAGAGCCTGCAGGGCAAAGCTCATATCCATAATTTCGGCAGGATGGCCGTCGCCTGCGGCAAGATTTACGAGTCTGCCCTCGGCGAGGAGGTTTACCCATGCGCCTGTCGGCATTTTATAACCCATTATGTTGTCGCGCTTTAATTCCTTTTCCGTCGCGAGCCTCTCGAGGTCGTCGATGTTGATTTCCACGTTGAAGTGACCCGCGTTGCAAACTATTGCGCCGTCTTTCATATTGAGAAACGCTTTTTCGGTGATTACGTTGTCGCAGCCGGTCACGGTTATAAAGAAATCGCCGTACTTCGCCGCCTCAACCATAGGCATTACGGAGAAGCCGTCCATAACCGCCTCCATCGCCTTGATTTTGTCGATTTCCGTGACAATCACCTTTGCGCCGAGAGCTTTGGCGCGCATTGCAACGCCCTTGCCGCACCAGCCGTAGCCTGCCACTACCGCGGTTTTACCGGCAACTATCAGATTTGTTGTCCTGTTTATGCCGTTCCATACGGACTGACCCGTGCCGTATCGGTTGTCAAACAGATATTTGCACTTGGCGTTGTTCACGGCAACCATCGGGAAACGAAGCTTGCCGTCGTTTTCCATGGCTTTGAGGCGGATAATTCCCGTAGTTGTCTCCTCACAGCCGCCTATAACGCCGCTTGTGAGGTCCGGGTATTCGTTGTGAATGGTGTTTACGAGATCGCCGCCGTCATCGATTATCACGTTGGGGCCGCATTCGAGGACTTTTTCGATGTGCGCGTGGTATTCTTCCGCCGATGCGCCGTGCTTTGCAAATACATTGAGTCCGCCCTTTACGAGTGCCGCGGCAACGTCGTCCTGAGTCGAGAGCGGATTACTGCCCGTAATATACATATTTGCGCCGCCTGCGGCGAGAACGCGGCAGAGATATGCGGTTTTGGCTTCAAGGTGAACCGACAGCGCAACTTTAAGTCCCTTAAAGGGCTTGTCTGCCGAAAATTCCTCCTCGAGTGCGCGCAAAAGCGGCATATTCGCCTTTACCCACTGTATTTTTCTTTCACCGGATTCGTAAAGCCCGATGTCTTTTATTTCGCTCATATTTTGTACCACCTAAAATTTTATTGTTCAATTATACTATAAAAGACGGAGATAGGCAAATTAAAATTGCTTTATCTGTTGACTTTACAAATCAAGTGTGCAATAATATTCTTGATTTATAATCTAACGGATGGTGATAAAATGAAAAGTATGTCTGTAAGGATAACATCCGCAGTTATTGCGCTTATTATGATAGCTTGTGTTTTTTCGTCATGCAAGTCAAAAAAGGGCGGCGACGAGGAAATAACGAGAAGTAATCAGGTTATAGCGGGTCCCGTGACCACAGCCGAAAACGGCGAGGCCACAACCGGCGAAGAGACCACCGGCGGTGGAACCACCGCGGCGGCAACCACGGCAGCGGCAAAAGCTTCGTCCTCGCTGAATGTTCCGTCGGTCACAACGCCTGATTTTAACAACACAACATCTGCAAGCGGAAACAGCGCCGCAAGTTCTATGGGCTCTTTGGGCTCTGCGGTGCTCGGTGCTCTTGCGAACGCCGATCCCGAGACTTTGGCTGCTTTTGTAAACAATATGGGCTTCGGTTACGATGCAGAGCAGGGCATTTTTTATTCGCTTATGGATTCCTGGCAGAGAGACGCCAACTTTATCAGTCAGTACGACAAGTACGCAGCAATTTTCGGCAATATGAGATACCTCACAACGACCGTTGATTTCTACTATGACGGTCTTGATTGGAGAATTCAGCTTTGGAAGGGTCAGTACGGCCCCTTCGGCGGCGGTGAGGTCGGCGTTTACACAAAGGACCCCGAGACCAACGATAAGCTTTACAATTGTGCCGACAACGACCATTTGCTCAATATGTATTACGATTTGTATTTGACTCCTAATACATATGCCGTGAAGAACAGATTTTTCTATCGCGATGCGTGGACGGGCGGCGGCCATTGGTGGCTCACCGGCTTTAAGATGGGCTCCGTAAATCCCAATGAAATGGTTATGAGCCTTAAAATCAGAATGCGTTCAAGAAAAATGGCGAACGCTTTTGAGGACGGTCTTCAGACTGCGGGCTTCTATAGGGGCAACGCTACCTCGAATTACGATTCTTATTACCGCAACGATACGGAGTTTTACATACTCTGGTATCATACCGGCAATCGTAATTATTGATAATCGGCTTAACACAGGCTATCTCAGTTTTGGGGTAGCCTGATTTTTCTTTAAAGGAGATATTTATGAAAGGCAAGTTTTTTGCGTTTACTTCAAGGCTCAAATATATAAACCGCTGGGCACTTATGCGCAACACGACATATGAAAATTTGAGTCAGCACTCTGGCGAGGTTGCCACAATAGCGCACGCCCTCGCCGTTATAGGAAATAAGCGACTCGGCAAAGAATACAATGCCGAGCGTGCCGCTCTTTTGGGGCTTTATCACGACACCCCCGAAATCATAACGGGAGATATGCCCACCCCCGTAAAATATTACAGCAGAGAGATGCGCTCCGTTTTCGGTATGGTCGAAAAGGAGGCCTGCCAAAGGCTTTTGAATATGCTGCCGGACGATTTGAGCGAGGAGTTTTCACCGCTGTTTTTCAAGGAGGAACGCGACGCGGAGCTGTGGCGGCTGATAAAGGCGGCGGATAAGCTGAGTGCCTACATCAAGTGCATAGAAGAACGCAAGGCAGGCAACTGTGAATTTGAGGATGCCGAAAGGACAATAAGAAAAGCACTCGACGAGAGCGAATGCAGGGAAGCGCATATATTTTTGGAGGAATTTATTCCTGCATACGAGCTGCCGCTCGATAAGCTTAAATGATTGCTTTAAAGGACTTTTCGGAAAACGGTGTCCGCTGTTTTTTGCAAAAATATCATTCCCGTGCGGTCAAATTAAAATTTTTTCTCGACTTATCCGAGAAAGTGTGCTAAAATAATAGACAAATGTAAATTAAGTGAATTGGGAATAACTTTAGGGAGCTGATTTAATGAAAGCAAGCGAAAGCAATTCGAATTATCCCTCAAAAGTCAGGGAAATGACGAACTACACAATTCGCGAAATCAAAAAGGTTTGCAAGGATATAGGTCCTCGCCCGTCCGGAGAAGAAAATGAGCGCAAGGCTCAGGACTATGTTGCGGACTCTATGTCAAAGGTAGCCGACTCTGTTGTCAAGGAGAAATTTGAGCTTCACCCGAAGGCGTTTATGGGCTGGGTGCCGCTCGATGTAATTCTTATGACGATCTCGGTAATTTTGACTCTTTTGAGCTACTTTGACGTATTGCCGAGCGCGTCAACGGCGTTTTCCGTTGTTTCCGTAGTGCTCACATCTCTCGCAATCATATTCACGTTTTTTGAGTTTCTGCTTTATAAAAAGTTTCTCGATCCGTTTTTTCCGAAAAGAGAGACTTACAATGTAGTCTGCACAAGAAAAGCGGCAGGCGAGACAAAGCGCCGCATTGTATTCAGCGGACATATCGACTCCGCTTACGAATGGTATTTTACTCATCTCGGCGGCGGCAAGCTGCTCACTACTATGATAGCCCTCGCATTCGGCGCAATTGCCATTACTCTTGCGGCATCAATAGTATCGTTCTTTGATGTTCCGAACGGCGTAAGGGTTACGGCAATAGTCGTTTTGTTCGTCTGCCTTATTCCCATACTTATGTGCAGTCTGTTTGTAAACTGGAAGCTCTGTGTTCCCGGTGCTAACGACAATCTCACCGGTGTGTTCGCGTCTATGTCGGTTTTGCGCTATATGGCGGCAAATGACATCAGATTTGAAAATACAGAGGTTGTATGTGTTTCCATGGCGTGTGAGGAGGCAGGTCTCCGCGGGGCTAAGGAGTATGTTAAAAAGCACTGCGGCGAGGACGATGTCGAGACTGTGTTCGTAGGAACCGACACCCTTCGCGATTTTGACGATATGGGCGTTTACAACAAGGATATGACAGGCACCGTAAAGCTTGACAAGCAGGCTGCGGCCATGGTTAAGCACGCGAGCGATATCGCAGGCTACAATCTTCCTTACAGCAGCGTATTCTTCGGCTCATCCGACGCTGCGGCAATTCAGCAGGGCGGTATGAAGGCGGTTGCTTTGGCTGCCATGGATCCCACTCCGGCGAGATATTACCACACAAGAGGCGATACAGCCGACAATCTTGACCCCAAAACCATCGAGGCCGGCATCAACATTCTTCTTGAAACCGCGTTCCTCTATGACAGCGAGGGCTTAAAGGACGAATATTGATTTAAAATAATCAAAATGAAATGCGGAACGCGAAAAAGAGCGTTTCGCATTTTTTTGTTTTTTCTGTTGTTAAATCCGGAAAAATCTGTTACAATGAAAAAGTATACTTATATATTATTGTAAGGGGCGTTATTATGGGAAAAACCGTAAAATTATTATCCGTCATTACGGCGTTTGTGCTTATTGCGGCAATGTTTTCGTCATGCAGCATCGGCACAGGAGGCGATGAGCCTGAAAAAGCATATGTGAAAACAGATCTTCACGACGCAGAATTTACGTTTACATACGCACAGCTGAAGCCGGTTTTTTCACCTGATAAAATAAGCGATTTGACGGCTTTGTTTGAGAATACCGACGATATAAACGACGACAGCACGGTACAGCTCAATTACAATGACATTCGCTCTCGTTATTATGATAATAACCGCGATATATTCGACGGCATAATGAATCTTCTTCCCGACAGCGAAAAAGCTATGCTCTATGATAATTCGGAGGCGGTACTCAATTATTTCAATGAGAATTTTAACCGAGTCAAGACCGAGAGACCGCAAACCGAACCGAAAGAGGACTTTTGGATAGACAACGACACCGTAAAAATATCAGGTGAGGAGTCAAAGACTCTCAATAACGCCTTCAAGCTCTATAAGGATTTTGTTCAGAAGGGGCTTAAGGATGATTATTTCCCCGAGGCCGTGGGCGAAAAATATGAACAGGGTACGGACCTTACCGATAAGGTCTATCTGCTTGGCGACAGCTGTGCCTCGCGCCTCACCATGGACGATGTTCAGTCGGTAATTACTTCGCTCACACCCACATATGAAAAGGACACCGATGAAAACAACGTGCCCGTTTCTTATAGCCGCACAATTATAATAACGCTCAAAAATGACCCGTCTGCCGTAGCACACGCGTTTTCTCCGCATGACAAAAGTGCGATTTTGTCCGAGCTTAAAAAGGGTGAGAGCTATTTTTCGGTGTCGGATTATGAGATAGCATACAATTCACCGGTGATAATTGCTACGTTTGACGCCGTTACCGACGAGGTGGCAAAGGTTGAATTCTACAAGAATATGACGATAACGTCTTATGCAAAGGGCGAGGGGAGTCTCTCGTATATAGGTGACAGAACCGTGACCTTTAACTGCACAGACAATATGAATTATACCTTTAACTGGCACCCGTCCGAGGAAGATAAATAAACGGCCGTAAAAGCATTAAAAGGATGTAAAAACTGAGTTTTTACATCCTTTTTTCAGACTTAAAATATCCGTGAGCAAAAGCTTTTTCTCGCTTTACCGATTCTTATTCGACAAATTTCGACATTTATGTACCCATTTTTCGACATTTTTGCACTTTTGCTGATTTTCAAAAACCGAAATGATATAATACAAGAACAAAGACGGGGGAGATAAAGTGAGCCTCCCCTTGCGGACGTCTTTGATGTTTTTTAAGTTTCTCCTCTAAAAAGAGACCGTACAGAATCTCTCCGATTAACGGGCAGCTTTATGCTGCCCGTTAATTTTTTATATAATCACCGCGCCGAAAAATCTTGCCGTGCAGAAGAAGTGCTTATAAGCCCTTCCAGAAATCCTCGTCCTCATCGGGGCTATCGCCGTATACATCCTCGGTTATATCGTATTCGTCGTCTCGCTCTGTCGGGTAAAAGTCCCATAACTCACGCTCCTGGTCGTCGGAAAGTGCCACGGCAGGGCATTCCGAAAAGGTTTCGAGCTTCTGACCGCGGCTCCACACGGACGGGTCTATCCTGAGGGTATATCCTGTGCCGTTCGGTGCCATCCACTCGTGCATGGGCAGCGACGGTATGGCAAATGCAGTCATAAGCGACATAATAACTCCGCCGTGGGTTATTACCGCGGTCGATTCTACGCCGGCTTTTATAATTCCGTCGATAAGCCCGGCAAAGCATGAGCAGACTCTCTCGTTGAAGGCCGCCTGACTTTCGCCGAAGGGTACGGGCGTTTCCGGGTGCTCACCCGACAGCCAAGTTTTAAAGGCATCGTCATCCTTCATTTCCTCGGCGGTTCTGCCCTCAAATTCGCCGAAGTCGTACTCTATAAGCCCGTTTAAAATCATGGGATCTTTGTCGGGATATATGAGCTTTGCGGTTTCCGTGCAACGCTTTAAGGGGCTTGAAACCACCGCGTCAACCTCGGGATAGCCGCCGTATTCATCTATGATGTCTTTGATTTGCCTGAGCCCGTATTCGGATGCCGGCACATCGGTTTGACCGATATATTTGCCGTCAAGATTTTCCTCTGTCATGGCATGGCGGATCAGGTGAATTTTATAAGCTTTCATTTTGCTTTGCTCCTTCCGGGGGATAATACTGTACAAACAGTCTAATTTGATATATAATTATAATACAATTTGTAATATTTGGGGGACATTTTATGAATTCCGTATTTGCCGCAAGGCTGACAAAGCTTCGCAGGGAGCGCGGTATGAGCCAGAAGGACGCCGCAAAAATGCTCGGTGTGTCGCAGTCGCTTCTGTCGCACTATGAAAAGGGTATAAGGGAGTGCAGCCTTGACTTTGTGTGCCGCGCGTCGAATTTTTTTGACGTGAGCTGTGATTACCTCTTAGGTCAGGTCGATACAAGACGCTCTCTGAGCGAGGAATTTGATATGACCGATACCGTGCAGGACGGAGAATATCGCACGAGTACGCTTTTTCGCGCGTCCGTTATGCTCAATGACAGTATGATAAACTGCGGTTCGCCGGAAAAGCTGAAGGATTATTTTGCGCTTTCGATATACTGTATGGCTGTTTGCGCCGCAAACGGCGGTTATATTCCGAAAAAGTGGATATCGCTCGATTGCGAGACAAGTCCGGTCTTCGGCAGCGTGCTGATGACGGATATAATAAGGGAGCTGATGGCCGAGGCAAATCAGGAATCGCAAAAGAATATCGCCGAACCGAAATGCGTAAAAACCGTTGTGGAGCATTCGGAAAAGCTGATACGCAAAAGAGCTGCCGAGTTAGCGGCGGAAAAGAGCCGCGGATGAGCTTCTCCCTCTTTTAAGACAGCATATCAATATTTTTTATAATATATGTTTTTATGCTGTTTAAAACTTGCTGCTTTTGAAGCTTCGCCTTGAATTCGCCGTCAAGATTTTCAATTTCGTCCTTGTCCACGGAGACTTCCTCATTGTTTTCATCGTACATCGAAAATTCCTTTTCGACAATCAAAGAAAGCTCGTTTTCGCCGACGGCACAGAGTGCCTTTGAAGCGAGAAATGTCAGCGGCTCACCGTTGTTTCTGAAAAAGAACGAGAGGGAATCGCTCTCGGTATCCTCCAAAAAATAATAAAGGGTGTAAATGTATTTTTGCGCCTCTGTAAATTTGCCGAATACCTTTTCAGGGTCTTCGGCTTTTTCCGTTTT
>ERZ773138.426-NODE-426-length-50811-cov-4.288715_pt1 | contig 50811 bp, 38 predicted proteins | sample MGYA00511114_ERZ773138 | MGnify/ENA primary metagenome ERZ773138 (study PRJEB29015, sample SAMEA2737805) | human gut metagenome | biome: human gut; feature: human-associated habitat; material: faeces | place: China | collected 2012 ...
GTGCTGCCCAGCGCGGCCTGGAACGCCAGAGTACTGCCCTGGAACTGGGTCTGAATATCGGACGGGAAGCTGAGTTCTTTCTCCGCACCCAGAATGGCCTCCACCGCTTCGCCCAGGGAATAACCGTCCGGCACGTTGAACGAAATGGTGGTGGATGGGAACTGATCGAGATGGTTAATCGACAGCGGGGTGTGACGCTCTTCCACGCTGGCAATGGCGCTGAGCGGCACAATCCCGCCGTCTTTGCTGGTCAGGCGTATCGAGTCCAGCGCGGCAAGCCCGGGCGTGTTCTCGGTGTTATGTTCCAGCACCACGCGATACTGGTTCGCCTGGGTGTAAATGGTGGAGATAAGGCGCTGGCCAAAGGCGTTATACAGCGCGTTATCCACGTCGGACATGGTAATGCCCAGACGGCTGGCGGTGTCGCGGTTGACGTTCACGTACGCCGCCAGCCCTTTATCCTGCCAGTCGCTGCTGACGTCAGAAATCTGCGGCAGTGCTTTCAGCTTGTCCACCAGCTGCGGCACCCAGGTGCTGAGTGCATCAAGCGAGGTGGCCTGGAGCGTAAACTGGTACTGCGTGCGGCTCACCTGCGTATCAATGGTTAAATCCTGGATCGGTTGCAGATACAGCTCAATGCCCGGTACGCGCGCCACAGCGCTTTGCAGACGCTCAATAACCGCGTTGACGCGATCGTCACGGTCATCGAGCGGTTTAAGGTTAATTTGCAGGCGCGCGCTGTTAAGCGACGGGTTGGTGCCGTCTACGCCCACGTAGGCAGTCAGGCTTTCCACCGCCGGATCTTTCATGATGATCTCAGACACCTGCTGCTGGCGCTGCGCCATGTTGGCGAAGGAGACCGTCTGTGGCGCCTGAAGCGTGCCCTGAATAATGCCGTTGTCCTGAATCGGGAAGAAGCCTTTCGGAATGAAAATCCACAGCATGACGCTGAGCGCCAGCGTGCCGAGGGCCACGCCGAGCGTCGCCCAGGGATGGTTCAGGACTTTCGCCAGCACGCGGCCGTAGGCGGCAATAATGCGCTCGAACATCCGCTCGGAGGCGAGGGAGAAGCGGTTTTGCTTGCGCAAAGATTCGTGGCTCAGCATGCGGGCGCACATCATCGGCGTCAGCGTCAGCGACACCACGGCAGAGATCAGAATGGCGACCGCCAGCGTCACGGCAAACTCGCGGAACAGCCGCCCGACGATATCGCCCATAAACAGCAGCGGGATCAGCACCGCAATCAGCGAGAAGGTGAGCGAAATAATGGTAAAGCCGATCTCCCCCGCGCCCTTCAGCGCGGCGGCTAACGGCTTTTCACCTTTCTCGATATAGCGCGAGATGTTTTCGATTACCACGATGGCGTCGTCCACCACAAACCCAGTGGCGATGGTGAGCGCCATCAGCGTCAGGTTGTTAATCGAGAAGTCGAGAAATACCATTACCGCGAACGTCCCGACCAGCGAGAGCGGCACGGCAACGGCGGGAATGATGGTTGCCGGAACGTTGCGCAGGAACAGGTAGATGATCATCACCACCAGCGCAATCGCCAGCATCAGCTCGAACTGGGTGTCAGTCACTGACGCGCGAATATTCGTGGTGCGGTCAGAGAGCACTTTCACGCTGACCGATTTTGGCAGGCTTTCCACCAGCTGCGGCAGCATGGTGCGAATGCTGTCGGCGGTATCAATAATGTTCGCGCCCGGCTGGCGCTGAACGTTCATGACAATCGCCTGCTGCTTATTAGCCCACGCCCCGAGCCAGCTGTTTTCCGCGCCTTGTTCGACGGTTGCCACGTCGCCCAGGCGGATCGGTGCGCCGTTCTGGTAGGCAATAATCAGCTGACGGTATTCATCGGCGGACTGCATCTGGTCGTTGGCGGAGAGCGTGACCGCGCGGGTCGGGCCGTCCAGCGAGCCCTTCGCTGAGTTAACGTTGGCGCTGCTGATGGCGGTGCGAATGGTTTCGCTGGTTAACCCCAGCGCGGCAATGGCCTGGGCATTGAGCTTAACGCGCACCGCGGGGCGTTGTCCCCCTGCGAGCGTCACCAGCCCGACGCCTGTCACCTGCGAAATCTTCTGCGCCACGCGGGTTTCGACCATGTCTTCCACCTGCGTCATCGGCATGGCGGAGGAGGTGACGGCAAGCGTCATGATCGGCGGGTCTGCCGGGTTCACCTTGCTGTAAACCGGCGGGTTCGGCAGGTCAGACGGCAGCAGGTTGGTGGCGGCGTTAATGGCGGCCTGCACCTCCTGTTCCGCGACGTCCAGCGACAGCGCGAGCTGGAACTGAAGCGTGACGACCGAGGCACCGCCCGAGCTCTGGGAGGACATCTGCTTCAGGCCAGACATCTGGCCAAACTGACGCTCCAGCGGGGCGGTGATGGCGGACGTCACCACATCCGGACTGGCGCCCGGATAGAGGGTGACAACCTGAATAGTCGGGTAGTCCACTTCCGGCAGCGCCGACACGGGCAGAAAACGGTAGCCAATGATCCCGGCCAGCAGGATCGCCACCATCAACAGGGTCGTCGCAACCGGTTGTAAAATAAACAGGCGTGATGGCCCACCTGTAGAGCTCGGCGGCATCACCTGCATCAGGCTTTTGCTCCTGTATTCTGCGCTTCCACCACCTCGACCTGCGCCCCTTCGGTCAGCCGGTCAATACCGTCGGTTACGACGCGGTCGCCTGCGGACAGCCCGGCGCTGATCACCACCGTCTGACTGTCCTGGATCCCGGTTTTCACCAGGTGTTTGCTGACCTTGTTTTCGCTGTTCAGCACCCAGACAAAGTTGCCTTCACTGCCCATTTGCAGGGCCGCCGTCGGGATCACCACGGCGTTTTCTTCGGTCGCGACCAGCATTCGCGCATTGACGAACTGATTCGGGAACAGGGCATCGTCCTGATTGTTGAAGCGTGCTTTTAGCTTGATGGTGCCGGTGGTGGTGTCGATCTGGTTATCCAGGCTCAACAGCGAACCTTCGCTCAGCTTCTGCTTGTTGGTGCGATCCCAGGCTTCAACTACCAGCGATTTTCCGGCCTTCTGCGCCTGTATCACCGTCGCAATGTCGCTTTCCGGCAGGGTAAAGACGAGATCGATAGGGTGCGTCTGGGTGATCACCACGATGCCCGTGGTATCGCCGCTGGAGATTTGGTTCCCGATATCAACCTGTTTCAGGCCCACGCGGCCGTCAATCGGCGCGGTGATCCGGCTCCAGTCGAGCTGGAGCTGGGCGCTGGCGACCGCGGCTTCGTCGGCCTTGATGGTGCCCTGAGATTCACTGACCAGAGATTGCTGGGTATCCAGCTCCTGGCGCGACACGAGGTTGGTTTTTACCAACTGCTGATAGCGGGCTAAATCGCGGCGGGCATTGGCGAGGGTGGCTTTGTCTTTCGCGAGTTGCCCCTGCGCCTGCGCCAGGGCCACCTTAAACTGGCTTGGATCGATTTCCGCCAGCAGATCGCCCGCTTTCACCTGTTGACCTTCCTGGAAGTGGATGGCCATCAGCTGACCGTCCACGCGGCTACGTACCGTCACGGTGTTGGCGGCAGTGATGGTTCCCAGCCCGGAGAGATAACGAGGCACCGCTTTATTCACCGCCGTTGCCGCCTGCACCGGTGCCAGCGCACCGCCGCGCATACCGTGGCGCCCGCCGCCCGTTGGGCGTTGTGAGGGGCTACTGGCGCCAGCAGGTGCCGTGGAGTTCGCGGACTGGCTGTGCCAGTACCAGGCGGCGGCCAGGACCACCACAATCAGACCAGCGGCGATTGCCCAGCGGGATTTGTTACTGCCTTTCATCGTTATACGTTCTCATCCTGAAACTCTTTCGGGGAATGATACTAGTTTAGTCAGGTAACACAGTGGAAAAATGGAGGAAATATGGAAGACTGTCAGGAATGGTCTGAGTGTGGTGCCGCGGTTTCGCCTTCGCCGGGTGGCGCTGCGCTTACCCGGCCTACGGTTGAAGGATCTTGTTAGCCGGGTAAGGCGAAGCCGCCCCCCGGCACAACTCCATTAGCTAAACACCACCTGCGCCCAGCGCGCCAGCCCTGCCGTAACGGAGCCAAAGTCATCGCCGCCGGCAATCGGGATCCCCGGCAGCTGTTCCGCCAGCGCTTTCTTGATTAGCGGCGAACGGGCGCTACCGCCGGTCAGGTAAATCACGTCCGGCTTCACTTTGCCATTCTCAAGCGCCAGCTGCACCTGCTCCAGAATACGCTGAAGCGGCTGAGTCAGCGCCATTTCCAGTCCTTCCTGGGTGATAGCCGTAGCCAGATCGTCACTGATAAACGGCAGCGAAACCGCATGCTCAGGACGATCGGAAAGGGCGATTTTGCTCTCTTCGGCGGTGCGCACCACGCGGTAGCTCAGGCGCTGACGCCACACCTTATACAGCAGCGCGACCTTCTCTGCATCCTGTGCATCACGCACCAGATCGTTGAGGAAACGACCATTCGCGGTGCTGTAAAAATCACTCTGGGCAGGGACGTCGTTGATGGCAATCGCGTTCCACCACGGCAGGATCGGCAGGGCGATGCCTTTCTCGGTTTGACCGCCCATGCCGAGCAGCGGCATCAGGCTCTTGAATGCCAGGGCAATATCCAGATCGTTACCGCCCACTCGGCAGCCGCTGTGCCCCAGCAGACTATTTTCACGATCGCGACGGTGATGCCACTTCGGACCCATCAGCAGTAATGAGCAGTCCGTCGTTCCGCCGCCGATGTCCACTACCAGCACCCGTTGTTCTTCCGTCAGCGTGGCTTCAAAATCCAGTCCCGCTGCAACCGGCTCATACTGGAATACCACGTCACGGAAGCCAGCCCGGTGCGCTGCACGCTCAAGGATCCCCTGCGCCTGCTGGTTGGCGTCGTCGCCGCCCAGCCCCTGGAAGTTGATCGGACGGCCAATTACCGCCTGGGTGATGGCATCCGGCACCTGGGACTGCGCCTGATTGCGGATGTGCAGCATCATCGCGCAGACCAGATCTTCAAACATCGCCACTTGCTGTGGCTTCAGGCCGCTGGCGCCGAGGAAGGATTTCGGCGATTTAACGAAGTAGACCTCTTCCGGATCTTCAATGTACTGCCCGAGGGAAGAGAGGCCGAACTGCACGCTGGAAGGGGTAACGTCGATATCTTCCTCGCGGTTAAAGCTGACCGCACGGCGCAGCAGCGCCTGGGTTTCCGCTGCGGTAGCAGGAACCTGATGATGGCGGAACAGCCACTCGCTCACCGCTTCACGCGTCGGCGCACAGAGCATTGACGGCAACAGCGTACTGCCGTTTTCCATTTTCAGGAGCTGCGGTTGTCCGTTTTGCATTATCGCAACCGAGCAGTTTGCGGTGCCGTAGTCGAATCCAATAAACACAATAAATCCCCATGCCGGTGAGAAGGGGCGAGACTTTAGCGAAATGTCTGCCAGGCGACAACAGGAATATGAAAGCAAGGCGCAACGCGATCTTTCGGTTTATGCTGAGGTAAATACAAAAGGAGAGACAATGTACACCCTGAACTGGCAACCGCCTTACGACTGGTCGTGGATGTTTGGCTTTCTTGCCGCGCGTGCGGTCACGGGGGTTGAGACCGTTACGAAGGATTACTACGAGCGCAGTTTTGGCTATGCCGGGCACAAGGGCGTTTTCCGGGTTACGCCAGACAGCGCAACCCATACGCTTGCGGTGTCGCTTAGCCCTGGCCTGATCCCGGTGGCGGATATCTGCCTGGACCGCATCGCCCGCCTTTTTGACCTCGATTGCGACCCGCAGCACATTGCACAGACCCTCGGCGATCTCGGCGCGGCGCGGCCGGGGTTACGTTTGCCCGGCGCAATGGATGCTTACGAGCAGGGCGTGCGCGCCATTCTTGGACAACTGGTAAGCGTGGCGATGGCGGCTAAACTGGCGTCACGGGTGGTGGCGCTGTGCGGTGAACCCATCCAGGACGCGTCGGGCTACCTCTGCTTTCCTCCGCCAGAGGTACTGGCCGCGGTGGATCCGCTGGCGTTGAAAGCCCTCGGGATGCCGCTCAAGCGTGCGGAGTCGTTGATTCATCTGGCGCAGTCGGTGGTGGACGGTGAATACCCGCTGTTCCCGCCCGCGAACGTTGAGGACGGGATGAAGGCGCTACAGCAGCGCCCCGGCATCGGGCGCTGGACCGCGAATTATCTGGCCCTGCGCGGCTGGCAGGCGAAGGATGTTTTCCTGCCGGATGATTATCTGATTAAACAGCGCTTTGCCGGTATGACGCCCGCGCAGATCCGTCGCTACGCCGAGCGCTGGCAGCCGTGGCGCTCGTATGCGCTGTTACATATTTGGTACACCGACGGCTGGTCGCCGTCAGTTGATGGCGAAATAGCTGGTATTCAGCAGTAGATCGAGCGGCTGCGCTTCCCCAATGGTGTCACCGTAGATAAAGTCAACGCCGATGCCCGACAGCGTATTCATCATGATCGACTGATGGCATGGCCCGGCAATGGTTTTTATGCCCAGACGCTGGGCATGGCCCTGAATGATGGTCACCATCATCTCGTCCATCAGATTGCCGTGGACGTTGGTCACCACGTCTGCATCCAGCAGCAGATAATCAGCGGTGTTGGCGCTGAGCTGGCTGAAGACGTTCATATCGCGTCCAACCCGCGTCAGCACCACGCGACAGCCAGCCTGACGAAGCTTTTGCAGACCCTGCTGCACGTTTTCATCCGTATTGCTCAGCACATCAGCGGCAATCGCCAGATGCAGCAGCCGCGCCGGCAGCGGACCTTTGGTAATGAGGTCGAGCAGCTCATCCACCAGCGTGACGCTGGCTAAACCCGCTTCTGAGAGCGGCAGCGCGACGCCCATTCCTTTAGCCGCCACCTGTGCGGCATAGGTACGGAAGAATTCGCTGAAGATACGTCGGTCCAGGGCGTGCAGCAGCTCCGGCTCCGCCAGCCCGGCGCGGAAGGCATGCTCTTCCAGCACTTCCCCCTGGCTGGTCCACAGCCGCAAGGAAATCAGCCAGAAGCTACTGCTCTCGGGAATGCGCGGCGAGGCGACGCTGCGGGCGATCATCAGCAGATGGTTATCTTTAATCATGTGCCACTGCTCATCCAGCGACATCATGCTGCGCGTGCTGTGGATCCTCTCCTGCTGGGGTTCGTAGACGGTGACCACGCCGCGCCCGCTGTTTTTCGAGGCGTAGCAGGCGATATCGGCCTGAGACATCACTTCCGCAGCCTGATAATTGGTGTCGTCAATCAGCGTAATCCCCGCACTGGCACCAATACGGTGCAGGCGTCCTTCCCAGGAAAAATGATAGTTGTTGATGGCGTCGATCAACCGGACCGCAATGTAGCGTGCGCTTTCGACGTTGCAGTCCGGCAGCAGCAGGCCAAACTCGTCGCCGCCCAGACGCGCCAGCACGTCGCTGGAACGCAGCATAGTCAGCATCAGCGAAGAGAGTTCGCGCAGGAGCGCGTCGCCCGCCGCGTGACCTGCGGTATCGTTCACCGCCTTAAAACGGTCAAGATCGATAAAGACCAGCGCGTGATGCTGATGGGTCTCCTGTACTGTCTGCAACAGACGCTTCAGATGGTTTTCAAAGCTGACGCGGTTCGCCAGGTGGGTCAGGGCGTCATGTGAGGCGCTGTAACTCAGCTGGCGCAGCATTTTGCGCGACTCGGTCACGTCCTGAATCACCAGCACCGAGCCGATGGTGTTACCTTCCAGAGTGCTGAGGGGGGTAATGCTGTAATGAATGTCGAAACTGCCGCCATTGCGGCAGTTAAGCACCACGTCCTGTTCGATATCGGTACGGGACATATCGCCGCTGTGGATGTTTTCCATTAACGGACCGTTCTCGCCGAAGGTAATGTGCAGCACCTTCAGAACGGGCTGACCCAGCGCTTCGCTTTGCGACCAGCCGCTCATCTTCTCGGCGACCGGGTTCATAAAGGTGATGTTCATGTCGATATCGGTGCACAGCACCGCTTCGCCGATGGAGTCGAGGGTGATATGCAGGCGCTCTTTTTCCTGGAACAGCGCCTCGTTCAGCTGCTTCACCTCGGTCATATCCATGTTGATCCCTAACAGCCGCTCCACTTCGCCCTGTTTGTTCAGTACCCGGTTCGCCAGCGAACGAATGTGGCGGATGCCATCCTTGACGCGAATGCGAAATTCCAGCTTGAAAGGCACCCTGGCCTGAAGGGATTCTCGCAGCACCTGTTCGGCGTGGGTGCGATCTTCAGGCACCATGGCCGCATGCCAGAGCTGCCAGGTGGGTTTAATGTGCGGGGGGATCTCGTACAGCTCAAACATCCGCTTATCCCAGCTGATCACGTCCGGCTCGAGATCCCACTCCCATATCCCTATGCCACCGGCTTCGTTCGCGAGGGTGATACGCTCCATCAGACGCTTATTGACCCACTCGGTCTGTTTCAGGTCGTTGATATCTTCAATCTGGGCAATAAAGTAGAGCGGGGTGCCGTCGGCATGGCGCACAACGGAGACGGCCAGCAGCGCCCACACCACCTCTCCGCTGCGAGTGTAGTAGCGTTTTTCGAGGCTGTAGCTATTGATCTCCCCGTTAATCAGCTGTCCCAACTGCTCCAGGTCGGTATTTAAATCTTCTGGCCAGGTTAACTGCTGAAACGTGAGCGACTGGAGTTCAGACTGGCTGTAACCGAGGAAATTGCACAGCGCCTTGTTGGCCTGGAGCCACTGGCCCTCAATGCCCACCAGCGCCATACCAATCGCGGAATATTCCATCGCATTACGAAAACGTTCTTCGCTTTCCGTAATATGTTTACGCTCGGCCCGGAAGGCATACATCACCATCGTCATAATATTGGCGGGGAGCAGCATCATCAGGAAGGGGAGCCACGGCGCGTTGAAGGTGACGATCATGGAGGAGGGCGTCATGGAGAGCGGATTTCGCGCCATCATCAGGGACACCATCATGATGGTGAATAAAAATATCAGGAACGCTTCCATACGCGGCAGACGTACCGCGCTCCACATCAGCAGAACGATGATGCAGGTGAATGGCCACGGCAGCCAGGTGATTGCCGTCCAGCAAAGAACCAGCGTAACGACCAGGGTCACCAGCGTTTCCAGCAGCAGTTTCGGATTGCGGTGGCGCAGCAGGTAATGCGGTTTAAACAGCAGACCTAAAGGCACCAGCGCCAGCGCGCCAATGGCCTCTGAAAGTACCCAGACAAGGAAATTACGCAGCGGCTCCGCGCTCGGCACCAGAAAATGAACCAGAACGCCCCCCACCAGCGGCGGCACAAGGGCACTGCCGAGGGCAAGCCGGACCCAGTCGTTGAGGTTTTGCAGCGGATTATACCAGGGGAGCAGTTTACGCAGTAACAGCGCGCCAACCGTGGCCTCAATGATATTAATCGCCGTGTAGGTGATGTTGAGCGATTCCCATGAGAAGAGCATCCACGAGGCAAAGATATTGCCAAAAGAGCAGGCGAGGGCAATGCCGGGCCACATTTTTCCCGCGTGGCGGTAAAACGCTACCATCATTATTGAAGTCGGGAACCACAATGGCGCCAGCAGCGTACCGAAGCGAGTCAGTTCGAGGGAAAATAAGGTGAAGATGAACGTGACCAGACCCAGACAGACAAGCCGCAGTAAAGGATGTGGGGTAGTAACCAAAACCCGCTGGTATTGTTTATTCATTACCGCTCTATCCAGGGACGCCATGTTGTCAGGAGCCAGGTCCGGACGCGTGAAATTAATAATTTGGTTTATGCTAGTACAAACATTTTACAATTCATATGCCGAGTGCTCAGATTTTGACTTCATAGACTTATAAAATAGTTACTCTGCGAAGAATGGTGATGAAATGGTGAAAATCCGCGCGTAAAAATTTCGCTAAAGGCGTGAAACGGCGCTTTTCAGCCCGCCTCGCATAACCTGCGCATTCGACTGGTATCACGCCCCCGAAATCCCTATAATTGCCGCGTTTGACGCTCCGGCGTCGTCCTTCCTTACATCCAGGTTAATCAGGTCGCTAAATTTATGACTGATAAGTCTCATCAGTGCGTCATCATAGGCATCGCCGGCGCATCGGCTTCAGGTAAAAGTCTTATTGCCAGTACGCTTTATCGCGAACTGCGTGAACAAGTGGGTGATGAGCATATCGGTGTTATTCCCGAAGATAGCTATTACAAAGATCAATCCCATCTTTCGATGGAAGAGCGCGTAAAAACCAACTACGACCACCCCAGTGCGATGGATCACAGCCTGCTGTTCCAGCATCTGGAAGCGCTAAAGCGCGGCGAGGCAATTGAGCTGCCCGTCTACAGCTACGTGGAACATACCCGCACCCAGGAAACGATCCGTATCGAGCCCAAGAAGGTGATTATCCTTGAAGGGATTTTGCTGCTCACCGACGCCCGTCTGCGCGAATCAATGAACTTCTCGATTTTCGTCGACACCCCGCTGGATATCTGCCTGATGCGGCGTATCAAACGCGACGTTAACGAACGCGGCCGCTCCATGGACTCGGTGATGGCGCAATATCAGAAAACCGTTCGCCCGATGTTCCTGCAATTTATTGAGCCTTCGAAACAATACGCCGATATTATCGTGCCTCGTGGCGGTAAAAACCGTATTGCCATTGATATCTTAAAAGCGAAAATCAGTCAGTTTTTTGAATAAGCCGTGTGAATTGTGTACCGTTCAGAGATAACCTGGTTTTGCCCTGACGCCGTAAGGCTTCAGGGCGCGATGCACGAAAGGAGAAAGTGCCATGCGTCTTTGTGACCGCGATATAGAAGCCTGGCTGGATGAAGGCCGCCTGTCTATCACCCCGCGTCCGCCGGTTGAGCGTATTAACGGCGTGACCGTCGATGTGCGTCTGGGGAATAAATTCCGCACCTTCAGCGGCCACACGGCACCGTTTATCGACCTCAGCGGGCCGAAAGACGAAGTCAGCGCGGCGCTGGATCGCGTCATGAGCGACGAAATCGTCATCGACGAAGGAGAGGCGTTTTATCTCCATCCTGGCGAACTGGCGCTGGCGGTGACCTTTGAATCGGTCACGCTGCCTGCGGATCTGGTTGGCTGGCTTGACGGACGCTCTTCCCTGGCGCGTCTGGGCCTGATGGTGCACGTCACCGCGCACCGTATCGATCCGGGCTGGTCGGGCCGTATCGTGCTGGAGTTCTTTAACGCCGGTAAACTGCCGCTGGCGCTTCGTCCGGGAATGATGATTGGTGCGTTGAGCTTCGAACCGCTGACCGGCCCGGCAGACCGTCCTTATAACCGCCGTCAGGACGCAAAATATCGCGACCAGCAGGGTGCGGTTGCCAGTCGTATCGATAAAGACTGATCTGTGAGTTCACTGAGGAAGCCATGAGAAGAGTTCTGACAACGCTGATGATTTTGCTGGTGGTGCTGGTGGCTGGCCTTTCAGCGTTGGTGCTGCTGGTTAACCCGAATGACTTCCGGGCCTACATGGTGCGGCAGGTGGAAGCGCGCAGCGGGTATGAACTCAAGCTGGACGGGCCCCTGCGCTGGCACGTCTGGCCGCAGCTCAGCATTCTCTCCGGACGTATGTCGCTCACCGCGCCGGGCGCCGCGCAGCCGCTGGTGACGGCGGATAACATGCGTCTTGATGTTGCGCTCATCCCGCTCTTATCCCATCAGCTCCAGGTTGAACAGGTGATGCTGAAAGGGGCGGTGATTCAGCTTACGCCGCAAACCGAAGCCGTTCGTCAGGCGGATGCGCCGGTCGCACCGCGTGAAAACACCTTGCCTGACGTCCCCTCTGATACCGGCTGGTCGTTCGATATTGGTAATCTGAAAGTTGCTGACAGCGTGCTGGTTTTCCAGCATGAGGATGACGAACAGATCACCGTACGCAATATCAATCTCAGGATGGAGCAGGACGCCAATCATCACGCCACCATGGAGTTCTCCGGGCGGATCAACCGCAATCAGCGCGATCTCAACCTGTCGATGAACGCAAACGTGAACGCTTCTGACTATCCGCACCAGCTGACGGCGGACGTTCAGCAGCTCAACTGGCAGCTGACCGGCGCGGATTTACCCGCGAAGGGGATTGCCGGCCAAGGCACGATGCAGGCGGTGTGGCATGAAGAGCGCAAACAGCTCGAACTGAACGCGCTCAACCTCCAGGCCAACGACAGTTCCCTGAAGGGGCAGGCGAGCGTCACGCTTGATGAGAAACCTAAGTGGGTGCTGGATCTGCAATTCGACAAGCTGAATCTCGAGAACCTGCTTCCGCTCCAACCGGTGAACGCGACCGATGAGGGAGCTACGCAGGTAGGGCAAAGCCAGGCCACGCAGTCGCGTCCGGTGATCTCCTCAAATCTCGATCTGCCTGACTACAACGGCCTGCGCGGATTTACCGCCGACATTCTGCTGAAAGCGAACAGCGTGCGCTGGCGTGGAATTGATTTTACTGACGTCAGCAGCCAGATGTTCAACCACAACGGCCTGCTGGTCATCTCCGAGCTCAGCGGAAAAATGGGAGCAGGGAACCTCTCCCTGCCGGGCACGCTGGATGTACGCAAAGACGTTGCCAGCGCCGCGTTCCAGCCGCGTCTGGAAAACGTTGAAATTGGCACCATCCTGAAAGCCTTTAATTACCCAATTGCCCTCACGGGGCAGCTGTCGCTGGCAGGGGATTTCTCTGGCACGAAGATTGATGCGGATGCCTTCCGTCGTAGCTGGCAGGGGCAGGCGCACGTTGAGCTGAAAGATACGCGCATGGAAGGGCTGAACTTCCAGCAGCTGGTGCAGCAGGCGGTAGAGCGCAGCAGCAGCGTGAAAGCGAATGAAAACTACGACAGCGCAACCCGTCTCGACAGCTTTACCAGTGAGCTTGCCCTCGACAACGGTCAGCTCTCGCTTGACGACATGCAGGGCACTTCGTCACTGCTGGCGCTGACCGGAACCGGCGCGCTGGATCTGGTGAAAGAGACGGCAGACACCCGCTTCAACGTCCGCGTGAAGGCTGGCTGGGAAGGCGAAGGCCAGCTTGTAGAGTTCCTGAAAGAGACGCCGATACCGCTGCGCGTTTATGGAAAATGGCAGGCGCTGAATTACAGTTTGCAGGTCGATCAGATCCTGCGTAAGCACCTTCAGGATGAAGCGAAACGTCGGCTGAATGACTGGGCGGACCGCAATAAAGAGACTCAGTCAGGTAAGGACGTGAAAAAACTGCTCGATAAGCTGTGATGCCTGTTGTTCCGGGTGGCATGTACGGCCTGATGCCCTCACCCCGGCCCTCTCCCACGGGGAGAGGGAGCAAACACTAAAAACGGCAACGAGGTTGCCGTTTTGCTTTTTACCTACACCTCTAAATCCATCTCATCTTCACCGCGCAGCGGTATCAGCTGCACCTTCTGCACGCGATGGCTCTCAACCTGCAAGGTTTTGAGCATGTAATCCCCCACCTGGACCTCTTCCCCCGGCTGCGGAATACGTTGCAGATTTTCCATCAGCAAACCGGCGATGGTGTGATATTCGCGCTTCTCGTCCAGCGGAAGCGGAACGAACTGCACCAGATCTTCAAGCGGCATATGGCCGTTGGCGGTCCAGCTGCCGTCGGCGTTTTTCTGAATATCGTGGCGCGCATCGATCTCATCCACCTCATTAGGCAGATTACCGGCGATGGTTTCCATCACGTCGCTGAGCGTCACCAGCCCTTCCACAGAACCAAACTCATCAACGACAAACGCGAAGTGGGTGCGCGCGTTGCGGAACTGCTCCAGCGCGGAGAGCAGCGGCAGCGCTTCCGGGAAGACCAGCGGCTGGCGCACCAGCGCGCGCAGGTTTAGCGGCTCGCCGTGAAGCTGCTGTTGCAGCAGGTCAATCACGTGTACCACGCCCAGCAGCTCTTCTTCCTCTTCACCGCCGGTCACGACCACGCGGGTGTGCTGGTTTTTATCCAGCAGGGCACGGATCTGCTCTTCCGGCGCCGTCAGGTCAATATGCTCAATGTCATGGCGGGAGGTCATGATACTGCTCACTGTGCGCTGGTTGAGGTTAAGCACACGCTCTATCATCCGGCGTTCCTGCGGGTTGAAGATCTGCCCGTCGCTGTGGTCGGCAAGCATCGCCGCGGATTCAGCATCCAGCTCGGCATCCTCTTTTTTGCCGCTCAGCAGGCGCATCACCGTATCTGCGGTGCGCTGCCGTAATGTCTGGTTCGCGGAAAGAAAACGGCGACGGTTGAAAATGGCCAGTTGGTTGAGAAACTCAATCAGCACCGAGAAACCAATGGCGGCGTACAGATACCCTTTCGGGATATGGAAGCCAAAACCATCCGCTACCAGGCTAAAGCCAATCATCAGCAGGAAGCTCAGACAGAGGATGACGATAGTCGGGTGACTGTTCACGAAGCGCGTCAGGGCTTTACTGGCGAGCACCATCAGGGTGATGGCGATGATCACGGCGGCCATCATCACCGCCAGATGGTCAACCATCCCGACGGCCGTGATCACGGAGTCGAGAGAAAAGACGGCATCCAGCACCACTATCTGTGCGACCACCGGCCAGAATTTAGCGCCGCGTCGCTGGGTGGGGTTTTCACTGTCTTTTCCTTCCAGCCGCTCATTAAGCTCAACCGTGGCTTTGAACAGCAGGAACAATCCGCCGAAAAGCATGATCAGGTCGCGGGCGCTAAAGCTCAGACCCTGCACGCTGAATAAGGGTTTGGTCAGCGTCACCAGCCACGAGATTGAGGCCAGTAACAGCAGACGCATCACCATGGCGAGCAGAAGACCCGTCACGCGGGCGCGGTCGCGTTGTGAAGGGGGTAATTTATCGGCAAGGATGGCGATAAACACCAGGTTATCAATGCCGAGCACTAATTCGATGACGACCAGCGTCACCAGCCCGGCCCAGATTGATGGATCGGCAATCCATTCCATAGTAAATGCAATACCTTCTGTTATATGACTAATGTCACACTTCGATCATGGATAAAGCCGACGGAAATTGCAATGCCGGGGTGAGATTTCTCTTAATGCTACACTCAGGTAAACCCCGTTTGCCGGGCGGTGTAAATAAGTTAATTGCGAAGATTTAATTACAGAAGTCGTTATTTAGGAAATATCGCAATAAATGGTCCGGCGTTCTATTTTGTCAATATAAAGAAAATCCGAAAACCTTAAAACTTTGCTCTTAATATTAATCTTAAAAACGGATATTAGGACGGTTGTCTCCTTGCCTGCTATTAGGTTAGCTGCAACAATTCTTCCAGCATCAAATGTTAAAACTCCTTGTTGCTATTTTTGTTTCGGTCTTTGGTGAAGGTTATACATTATCAATCGCCCCTGTGAGGCGTTTGATATATTTCGCAAAAGGCCTTATCCAAGAGGGTGTCTAACCATAACGCATTGTTTAGTCAGTGGATTGGTAACTGAAAGCCAAGGGCGGTAGCGTGCCTGAAAGCGTGTGAATCAGCCTCAATTATTCTGTCAATAGCCAATGGATGAATAAGCTTTTTTTAGGACTGATGCCAGTTATATTGCTAAATGATTAACTGCATTCTGATTGTCACCACGACCCGCGCTTATTTTAATTGCACAGAATAATTACTCTGCCAAAGTGATAAATAATCAATGATGAAATCCAAAATGAAATTGATGCCATTATTGGTGTCTGTGACCTTGATGAGTGGTTGCACGGTCTTTCCCGGCAGCAATATGTCGACAATGGGCAAGGATGTGATTAAACAGCAGGATGCTGATTTTGATCTCGACAAAATGGTGAATGTGTATCCATTAACCCCACGTCTGGTGGAACAATTACGCCCACGTCCAAATGTTGCTCAGCCAAATATGTCTCTGGACCAGGAAATTGCCTCTTACCAGTATCGCGTGGGTCCGGGTGACGTCATTAACGTGACCGTCTGGGATCACCCGGAGCTGACCACGCCTGCGGGCCAGTACCGTAGCTCAAGCGACACCGGTAACTGGGTACAGTCCGATGGCACCATGTTCTATCCCTACATTGGCAAAGTGCACGTCGCGGGTAAAACGCTTGCTGAGATCCGTAGTGATATTACCGGCCGCCTGGCGCAGTACATTGCTGACCCGCAGGTGGACGTTAATATCGCCGCGTTCCGATCCCAGAAAGCCTATATCTCTGGCCAGGTCAATAAATCCGGCCAGCAGGCCATCACTAACGTCCCGCTCACCGTTCTCGATGCGATTAATGCCGCAGGGGGCTTAACCGACGGCGCTGACTGGCGCAACGTGGTGCTAACCCACAACGGCAAAGAGCAGCGCATTTCGCTTCAGGCGCTGATGCAAAACGGTGACCTGACCCAGAACCGCCTCCTCTATCCGGGCGATATTCTGTACGTGCCGCGCAATGACGATCTGAAAGTGTTCGTGATGGGTGAAGTGAAGAAACAGAGCACCCTCAAGATGGACTTCAGCGGTATGACCCTGACCGAAGCGCTGGGCAATGCGGAAGGCATCGATCTGACCGCCTCCAACGCCAGCGGTATCTTCGTGATCCGTCCTATCAAAGGCGAGAACGCGAAGGGCAAGATTGCCAACATCTACCAGCTGGATATGTCCGACGCGACGTCGCTGGTCATGGCAACGTCGTTCCGTCTCCAGCCGTACGATGTGGTCTATGTCACCACCGCGCCGGTTGCCCGCTGGAACCGTCTGATCAACCAGTTGCTGCCTACCATCAGTGGCGTTCGCTACATGACGGATACGGCGAGCGACGTTCATAACTGGTAAGCCGCGATGTTTAACAAAATTCTGGTGGTGTGCGTGGGGAACATTTGCCGTTCCCCCACGGCTGAAAGGCTGTTGAAAAATTACCAGCCTGCGTTAACGGTCGACTCCGCAGGGCTGGGCGCGCTGGTCGGAAAAGGTGCCGACGAACGTGCCGCAAGCGTTGCCCTTGAGCATAACCTCTCACTCGACGGGCACGTTGCCCGTCAGGTCTCTGGCCGGATGTGCCGGGAATATGACCTGATCCTCGCGATGGAAAAACGCCACATTCACGCGCTGTGCGATATCGCACCGGAGATGCGCGGCAAGGTGATGCTGTTTGGTCACTGGGATGGTGAGCGCGAAATTCCCGATCCGTATCGCAAGAGCCGCGAGGCCTTTGAGGCGGTATACACCTTACTAGACCAGTCTGCCCGTCAGTGGGCGCAGGCACTGAAAGCTCAGCAGAGATAACAATGACAGAAAAAACAAGACCTTCTGCCGCCCCGACGTCGGGCAGTGATGAAATCGATATCGGTCGCCTGGTCGGGACCGTTATTGAAGCGAAATGGTGGGTGCTGGGTATTACCGCCATCTTTGCCGTGGCGGCGATCGTTTATACGCTGTTCGCGACGCCTATTTACAGCGCCGACGCGCTGGTGCAGATCGAACAAAATACCGGTAATTCGCTGGTTCAGGATATCGGTTCGGCGCTGGCCAACAAGCCGCCGGCATCGGAAGCCGAAATTCAGCTGATCCAGTCGCGCCTGGTACTGGGCAAAACGGTTCACGATCTGGGGCTGGATATCGCGGTCACCAAAAACACCTTCCCGGTGTTTGGCGCAGGCTGGGATCGCCTGATGGGGCGCAGTAACGATACGGTAAAAGTGACCGACTTCGTGATCCCAAAAGGGGCAGGGGACCAAACCTTTACCCTGACCGTGCTGGGACCAAAACAGTATCAGCTGACCAGCGACGCGGGCTTCAGCGCACGCGGCGAGGTGGGGCAGATGCTGACTAAAGAGGGCGTCAGCATCAAGGTCAGCGCAATTCAGGCGCATGAGGGCGGGGAGTTTACGGTCACCAAATTCTCGACGCTCGGGATGATCAACAACCTGCAAAACAACCTGACCGTCACCGAAAACGGCAAGGATACCGGCGTTCTGAGCATGACCTTCACCGGTGAAGACAAGGATCAAATCCGCGACATCCTTAATAGCATCACCCGCAACTATCTTGAGCAGAACGTAGAGCGCAAGTCAGCGGAAGCCGCAAAAAGCCTGGCGTTCCTCAGTAAACAGCTGCCGGAGGTGCGCGCCCGTCTGGATGACGCTGAGAACAAGCTGAACGCGTACCGTCAGGACAAAGATTCCGTCGATCTGCCGCTGGAGGCGAAATCGGTTCTCGACTCCATGGTGAATATTGATGCGCAGCTGAACGAGCTGACCTTCAAAGAGGCGGAGATTTCCAAGCTCTATACCAAACGTCACCCGGCGTACCGCACTTTGCTGGAGAAACGTCGTACCCTGGAAGAAGAGAAGGCGAAGCTGAATGACCGCGTAACCGCGATGCCGAAGACGCAGCAGGAAATTGTACGCCTGACGCGTGATGTGGAATCCGGCCAGCAGGTTTACATGCAGCTGCTGAACAAACAGCAGGAGCTGAAAATCACCGAAGCCAGCACCGTCGGCGACGTGCGTATCGTTGACCCGGCGATTACCCAGCCGGGCGTGCTGAAGCCGAAGAAGGCGCTGATTATTCTCGGCAGTATTATTCTCGGCCTGATGCTTTCCATTGTCGGCGTGCTGCTGCGCTCGCTGTTCAACCGCGGTATCGAAAGCCCGCAGGTACTGGAAGAGAACGGGATCAGCGTGTACGCCAGCATCCCGCTCTCCGAGTGGCAGAAGTCCCGTGACAGCGTCAAAACCGTTAAGGGCGTCAAGCGTTACAAACAGAGCCAGCTGCTGGCCGTGGGTAACCCGACTGACCTGGCGATTGAAGCGGTGCGCAGCCTGCGTACCAGCCTCCACTTCGCCATGATGCAGGCCAAAAACAACGTCCTGATGATGACCGGCGTTAGCCCATCAATCGGTAAAACCTTCGTCTGCGCCAACCTGGCGGCGGTGGTGAGCCAGACCAACAAGCGCGTGCTGTTGATCGACTGCGATATGCGTAAGGGCTACACCCATGAGTTGCTGGGGACCAACAACGTTAACGGTCTGTCGGAAATCCTACTCGGTAAAGGGGAAATCAGCGAGAGCGCCAAGCCGACGTCGATTCCGAAATTTGACCTGATCCCGCGTGGCCAGGTGCCGCCGAACCCGTCTGAACTGCTGATGAGCGAGCGCTTCACGCAGCTGATTGAGTGGGCGAGCAAAAACTACGACCTGGTGCTGATCGATACCCCACCAATTCTGGCGGTTACCGACGCCGCCGTGGTAGGGCGTCATGCGGGCACCACGCTGATGGTCGCACGCTATGCGGTGAACACCCTGAAGGAAGTGGAAACCAGCCTGAGCCGCTTTGAGCAGAACGGTATTGAGGTGAAGGGGGTCATTCTGAACTCCATCTTCCGCCGCGCGACCGGGTATCAGGATTACGGCTACTACGAGTACGAATACAAGTCTGACAGTAAATAATAATCCCCCTCATCCTAACCCTCTCCCCAGAGGGGAGAGAGGACTGCATGGTGCAGCTTTTCTTCCTCTCCCCAGAGGGGAGAGAGGACTGCATGGTGCAGCTTTTCTTCCTCTCCCTCCGGGAGAGGGTCGGGGTGAGGGATAAGGGGAAGACCATGACCACACAACGCCCTTTGATTTCTATCTATATGCCGACATGGAATCGTCAGCAGCTGGCGATCCGCGCGATTAAATCGGTCCTGCGTCAGGATTACGATAACTGGGAACTGATTATCGTGGATGACTGTTCCTCCTCTTACGAACAACTGCAAAAGTTTGTTGAAGACCTGAACGACCCGCGCGTGGTGTACACCCACAACGCCATCAACTCCGGGGCGTGTGCGGTGCGCAACCAGGCGATTATGCAGGCGAAAGGGCAGTATCTGACCGGTATCGACGACGATGACGAATGGACGCCAAACCGTCTGTCGATCTTCCTGTCGCACAAAGCGCAGCTGGTGACCCACGCGTTTCTGTATGCCAATGACTATGTCTGCCAGGGCGAGGTCTATTCGCAGCCGGCCAGCCTGCCGCTGTATCCGAAATCACCGTATTCCCGACGCCTATTCTACAAGCGCAACATTATCGGCAATCAGGTGTTTACCTGGGCATGGCGCTTTAAGGAGTGCCTGTTCGATACCGAGCTGAAGGCCGCGCAGGATTACGACATTTTCCTGCGGATGGTGGTGGAGTACGGCGAGCCGTGGAAGGTGGAAGAGGCCACGCAGATCCTGCACATCAATCACGGGGAGATGCAAATCACCTCGTCGCCGAAGAAATTCTCGGGCTACTTCCATTTTTACCGCAAGCACAAGGACAAGTTTGACCGTGCCAGCCGAAAGTATCAGCTCTTCACCCTGTATCAGATCCGTAACAAGCGCATGAACTGGCGCACGTTGCTGACGTTGCTGTCGGTACGTAACGGCAAGCGTCTGGCTGACGGGCTTCGGGGGAAATAATGTTTCTGGAAGATTGTCGCGCTAACAGCTGGAGCCTGCGCCCGTGCTGCATGGTTCTGGCCTACCGTATTGCGCACTTTTGCTCGGTGTGGCGCAAAAAAAATGTGCTGAACAATATCTGGGCCGCGCCGGTGCTGGTGCTGTACCGCATCATCACCGAATGCTTTTTTGGCTATGAAATTCAGGCCGCAGCCACCATTGGCCGCCGCTTTACCATTCATCACGGTTATGCGGTGGTCATCAACAAGTTCGTCGTCGCGGGTGATGATTTCACCATTCGCCACGGGGTGACGATCGGCAACCGCGGGCCAGACAGCCTGGCCTGCCCGGTCATCGGCAATAACGTCGAGCTGGGCGCCAACGTGGTGATGATCGGGGACATTACCGTGGGCAATAACGTGACGATTGGCGCAGGCAGCGTGGTGCTGGACAGCATTCCGGACAACGCGCTGGTGGTGGGCGAGAAAGCCCGCGTGAAGGTGATAAAATGAACATTCTGCAATTTAACGTACGCCTCGCAGAGGGCGGGGCGGCAGGCGTAGCGCTGGATCTGCACCAGCGCGCGCTGCAAAAAGGATTACAGTCGCGCTTCGTTTACGGTTACGGCAAAGGTGGCAAGAAAAGCGTCAGCCATGATAACTATCCGCAGGTGCTGAAGCAGACGCCACGTCTGACCTCCGTCGCCAATATCGCGCTGTTCCGCCTGTTTAACCGCGACCTGTTCGGCAACCTGAATAATCTCTACCGCACCGTCACCCGCACTCGCGGCCCGGTTGTGCTGCACTTTCACGTGTTGCACAGCTACTGGCTGAATCTGGAAGAGGTGGTGGCGTTTTGTGGCAAGGTGAAGGCGCACAAGCCGGATACCCGATTCGTCTGGACGCTGCACGACCACTGGAGCGTGACCGGACGCTGCGCCTTTACCGACGGCTGCGAAGGCTGGAAAGATAACTGTCAGAAATGCCCTACGCTCAGCAACTACCCGCCGGTGAAGATCGATCGCGCGCATCAGCTGGTTGAGGGTAAGCGTCAGCTGTTCCGCGATATGCTCTCGCTCGGCTGCACCTTTATCTCCCCAAGCCAGCACGTGGCGGATGCTTTTAATAGCCTGTACGGAGCAGGGCGTTGCCAGATCATCAACAACGGTATTGATGTGGCGACGGAAGCGATCCTGGCCGAACTGACGCCCGTAGCCGTTACCGCCGGTAAGCCGAAAATTGCGGTCGTCGCCCATGACCTGCGTTACGACGGCAAAACCAACCAGCAGCTGGTGCGCGACATGATGGCGCTCGGCGACAAGATTGAGCTGCATACCTTTGGCAAATTCTCCCCGTTTGAAGGCGCTAACGTGGTGAACCACGGGTTTGAAACCGACAAACGCAAACTGATGAGCGCGCTGAACGGTATGGACGCGCTGGTGTTCAGCTCCCGCGTGGACAACTACCCGCTGATCCTGTGCGAAGCGCTTTCCATCGGCGTGCCGGTGATTGCCACCCACAGCGACGCCGCGCGGGAAGTGCTGGAGAAATCCGGCGGTAAAACCTTCAGTGAAAACGAGGTGCTGCCGCTGGTGCAGTTGTCGAAGGCCGATATCGCGCAGGCTGTTTTTGGCACGGACCTGGAATCGTTCCGCAACCGCAGCCGCAAAGCGTACAGTGGACAACAGATGCTGGAGGAGTATGTCTCGTTCTATCAGAATCTGTAGTTATCTGCTGCTGCCGCTGATCTACCTGCTGGTCAACGTTAAGATTGCCCAGCTCGGTGAAAGCTTCCCGATCACTATCGTCACCTTCCTGCCGGTTCTGCTGTTGCTTTACGTTGACAAGCTTAACCTCAAAAAGCTGATGATTGCGCTGGGCATCGGGTTTGGTCTGACGGCGTTTAACTACATCTTTGGTCAGTCGCTGGACGCCAGCAAATATGTCACCTCCACCATGCTGTTTGTTTATATCGTTATCATTATTGGCATGGTGTGGAGTATTCGCTTTAAAACTATTTCTCCGCACAATTATAGGAAAATCCTCAGGTTCTTTTATATTGTCGTCGGGCTGATTGTTGTGCTTGCGGCAATGGAGATGGCGCAAATTATTCTCACAGGCGGAAGCAGCCTGATGGAAATAATTTCGAAATATCTTATATACAGTAACAGCTATGTACTGAACTTCATTAAGTTTGGTGGCAAGCGTACAACCGCGCTCTATTTTGAACCGGCGTTTTTTGCTCTGGCATTAATCTCAATTTGGCTCAGCATCAAACAGTTCGGTATCAAAACCCCCAAGACCGATGCTATGATTCTTGCAGGAATCGTTCTGTCAGGGTCGTTCTCCGGGGTAATGACGTTTATTCTGTTTTACCTGCTGGAGTGGGCGTTCCAGTACCTGAACAAAGAGGCGATTAAGAAAAAACTGCCGCTGGCGATAATCTCTCTGACGGTATTTTTAGTGGGCGTAATATTTGCGTTTCCGTACATTTCTGAGCGTCTGGGTGATTTGGGAACGGAAGGGTCATCGTCCTATTATCGCATCATTGGTCCACTGGTGATGGTGGGTTATTCCTTAACCCATATTGATGGCGTAGTAAGATTCGGCTCACTTTACGAATATGTTGCATCATTCGGAATCTTTAACGGTGCGGATGTCGGTAAAACCATAGACAATGGTCTGTATCTGTTAATTATCTATTTTTCCTGGTTCGCCGTACTGTTGACACTGTGGTATCTGTTTAAAGTTTTCAAAATGATGATTAACGCGTTTGGTGATAACCAGAACTTTCGCGTGCAACTTTATCTGTTCACACCGGTGTCGTTGTTTTTTACCGGGTCAATATTTAGCCCGGAATATGCATTCTTAATTGTATGTCCGTTTATTTTGCGCAAGGCGCTGAATATTACGAGCGTATGACGAAATGAGGTGATTTATGTTTCTTAGCGTCATTACTGTCGCCTTTCGTAACTACGAAGGGGTGGTAAAAACCTGGCGCTCGCTGCGCAACCTGGCGCGCGATCCGAGCCTCACTTTTGAGTGGATCGTGGTCGATGGCGGCTCGAACGACGGCACGGCGGAGTTCCTGGAAAAACTCAACGGTGAGTTCAACTTACGTTACATCAGCGAGAAAGATAAAGGCATTTACGATGCCATGAATAAAGGCATCAACATGGCGCAGGGGCGTTACGCCATCTTCCTCAATTCCGGCGATGTGTTCCATGAAAATGTGGCGCTGTTTGCCCGTCAGCTGGCGCGCCAGAAAGAAGATGCCATGTTTATCGGTGATGCGCTGCTTGATTTCGGCGAGGGGAAAAAAGTGCTGCGCGGTGCGAAACCAGGCTGGTATATCTACCACAGCCTCCCGGCCAGCCATCAGGCTATTTTCTTCCCAATGAGCGGCCTGAAAAAACAGCCTTACGATTTGCGCTATAAAGTGTCATCAGATTATGCCCTGGCCGCCAGCCTTTACAAATCTGGCTACCCGTTCCGTCGAATTAAAGGACTGGTATCTGAATTTTCAATGGGCGGCGTGTCAACCTCAAATAATCTGGAACTGTGCCAGGATGCAAAAAACGTGCAGCGTAAAATATTACGCGTGCCAGGGTTCTGGGCGGAATTATCTTATTTCTTACGTCTGAAAACGACGGGTAAAGCGAAAGCCTTATATAACAAAGCCTGAGATATAAGGAAACGTAATGCAGGAATTAAATGGATTCTCCGTACCGAAAGGTTTTCGGGGAGGGAGCGGTATTAAAGTTCAACTGTGGTGGGCTGTACAGGCAACGTTATTTGCCTGGTCGCCGCAAATACTGTACCGCTGGCGCGCATTTTTACTGCGTCTGTTTGGCGCAAAAATAGGAAGAAACGTAGTCATTCGACCTTCGGTGAAAATTACTTATCCCTGGAAATTAACGCTTGGGGATTACGCCTGGGTTGGGGATGACGCAGTGTTATATACCCTTGGTGAGATTACGATTGGCGCAAATTCGGTGGTTTCACAGAAGTGTTATTTGTGCACCGGTAGCCACGATTTTATGAGCCCGCATTTTGATATTACCGCTTCGCCTGTTGTGATCGGTGAAAAATGCTGGCTGGCAACAGACGTCTTTGTTGCACCCGGTGTTTCTGTTGGCGATGGCACGGTAGTCGGTGCCCGCAGCAGCGTTTTTAAATCGCTTCCGGCAAATAAAATTTGCCGTGGCAACCCCGCAGTGGTGATACGCGAACGCGTTGAAACTGATTAAATTCATAAGTAGAGGAATATAAACATGTCTAAAGTCGCTCTCATCACCGGCGTTACCGGGCAGGATGGTTCTTACCTGGCAGAGTTACTGCTGGAAAAAGGTTATGAAGTACACGGTATTAAACGTCGTGCGTCTTCATTTAACACCGAACGTGTTGATCATATTTATCAGGATCCTCACGCGGCGAACCCGAAATTCCATCTGCACTACGGCGACCTGACCGATACCTCCAACCTGACCCGTATCCTGCAAGAAGTACAGCCGGATGAAGTGTACAACCTGGGCGCGATGAGTCACGTTGCGGTTTCCTTCGAGTCCCCGGAGTACACCGCTGACGTGGACGCCATGGGTACGCTGCGTCTGCTGGAAGCGATTCGCTTCCTGGGTCTTGAGAAGAAAACCCGCTTCTACCAGGCATCTACCTCTGAACTGTACGGTCTGGTGCAGGAAATTCCGCAGAAAGAGACCACGCCGTTCTACCCGCGTTCTCCGTACGCTGTGGCGAAACTGTACGCCTACTGGATCACCGTGAACTACCGTGAATCCTACGGCATGTACGCCTGTAACGGCATTCTGTTCAACCACGAATCTCCACGTCGCGGCGAAACCTTCGTGACCCGCAAAATCACCCGCGCGATCGCTAACATCGCTCAGGGCCTGGAGTCTTGCCTGCACCTCGGCAACATGGATTCCCTGCGTGACTGGGGCCATGCGAAAGACTACGTGAAAATGCAGTGGATGATGTTGCAGCAGGAGCAGCCAGAAGACTTCGTGATTGCGACCGGCGTCCAGTACTCCGTACGTCAGTTCGTTGAGATGGCTGCGGCACAGCTGGGCATCAAGCTGCGCTTCGAAGGCACCGGCGTGGAAGAGAAGGGTATCGTTGTTTCCGTGACCGGCCATGACGCACCGGGCGTGAAGCCAGGCGACGTGATTGTCCAGGTTGATCCGCGTTACTTCCGTCCTGCTGAAGTGGAAACCCTGCTGGGCGACCCAACCAAAGCGCACGAGAAACTGGGCTGGAAACCAGAAACCACCCTGCAAGAAATGGTATCCGAGATGGTGGCCAAAGATCTTGAAGCAGCGAAAAAACACTCCCTGCTCAAATCCCATGGCTACGAGGTTGCCATCGCGCTGGAGTCCTGAGAATGACAAAACAACGTATTTTTGTCGCCGGTCATCGCGGAATGGTGGGTTCCGCGATTGTTCGCCAGCTGGAACAGCGCGGTGACGTGGAGGTGATTGTTCGCACCCGCGACGAGTTGAACCTGCTTGACAGCAAAGCGGTGCAGGACTTCTTCGCCAGTGAACGTATCGACCAGGTGTATCTGGCGGCGGCGAAGGTGGGCGGCATCGTCGCTAACAACACCTACCCGGCGGATTTCATCTACGAGAACATGATGATTGAGAGCAACATCATTCACGCGGCGCATATGCACAACGTGAATAAGCTGCTGTTCCTCGGCTCATCCTGTATCTACCCGAAAATGGCGAAGCAGCCGATCGCCGAGAGCGAACTGTTGCAGGGCACGCTTGAAGCCACCAACGAGCCGTATGCGATTGCCAAAATTGCCGGGATCAAGCTGTGTGAATCCTACAACCGTCAGTATAACCGCGACTATCGCTCGGTGATGCCGACCAACCTGTACGGACCGCACGACAACTTCCACCCGAGCAATTCCCACGTGATCCCGGCGCTGCTGCGTCGTTTCCACGAGGCGACTGCCGAAAACGCCCCGGACGTGGTGGTGTGGGGCAGCGGTACGCCAATGCGCGAGTTCCTTCACGTGGACGATATGGCGGCGGCCAGCATTCACGTCATGGAGCTGGATCGCGAAGTGTGGCAGGAAAACACCGAGCCGATGCTGTCGCACATTAACGTCGGGACCGGCGTGGACTGCACCATTCGCGAGCTGGCGCAGACCATCGCGCAGGTGGTGGGCTACAAAGGACGCGTGGTGTTTGACGCCACCAAACCGGACGGCACGCCGCGCAAGCTGCTGGACGTGACCCGTCTGCATCAGCTGGGCTGGTATCACGAGGTCTCACTGGAGCAGGGGCTGACCAGCACCTACCAGTGGTTCCTGGAAAACCAGCACCGCTTCCGGGGGTAATGATGTTTTTAAGTCAGGAAGATTTTGCCACGGTAGTGCGTTCCACTCCGCTCATCTCAATTGATTTGATCGTGGAGAACGAACGCGGCGAGTTCTTGCTGGGGAAACGAACCAATCGTCCTGCACAGGGCTTCTGGTTCGTGCCCGGCGGGCGCGTGCAGAAGGATGAGACGCTTACCGATGCGTTTGAGCGTCTCACTCTGGCGGAACTGGGCCTGCAACTGCCGATGGCAGCGGGCCAGTTTTACGGGGTCTGGCAGCACTTCTATGACGATAACTTTTCAGGCACCGGGTTCACCACGCACTACGTCGTGCTGGGGTTCCGCCTGAAGGTGAGTGAGGCAGACCTGCGTCTGCCTGATTCTCAGCATGACGATTACCGCTGGTTAACGCCAGAGGCGCTGCTGGCAAGCGACAACGTCCATGACAACAGTCGGGCGTACTTCCTTGCGGAACGTCAGGCCGAGGTGCCAGGTCTATGAAAATCCTCGTCTACGGAATTAACTACTCGCCGGAGCTTACCGGTATCGGGAAATACACCGGCGAGATGGTCGAGTGGATGGCGAGCCAGGGACATGACGTGCGGGTGATTACTGCCCCGCCGTATTACCCGGAGTGGAAGGTAGGCGAACGCTATTCCAGCTGGCGCTACCGCCGCGAAGAGGGCGCCGCGACCGTCTGGCGCTGCCCGCTCTACGTGCCGAAACAGCCCTCGACGCTGAAACGTTTAATTCATCTGGGCAGCTTTGCCCTGAGCAGTTTCTTCCCGCTGATGGCGCAGCGTCGCTGGAAGCCGGATCGCATCATCGGCGTGGTGCCGACCCTGTTCTGCACGCCAGGCATGCGCCTGCTGGGAAAACTCTCCGGCGCGCGCACCCTGCTGCACATTCAGGATTATGAAGTGGACGCCATGCTCGGGCTGGGTATGGCCGGGAAAGGCAAGGGCGGCAAGGTGGCGAAGCTCGCCAGCGCCTTTGAGCGCAGCGGCCTGCACAACGTGGATTACGTCTCGACCATCTCGCGCTCGATGATGAACAAGGCGCAGGAGAAGGGCGTCCCGGCGGAAAAAGTGATCTTCTTTCCGAACTGGTCCGAAGTGGCGCGCTTCCGCGATGTGACAGACCAGGATGCGCAGGCGTTACGCGCGCAACTCGGTTTGCCTGCTGAGCAAAAAATCATTCTTTACTCAGGCAACATCGGCGAAAAACAGGGGCTGGAGAGCGTGATTGACGCCGCGCTTCAGCTGAGCGAACACCCGTGGATGTTCGTGATAGTCGGGCAGGGCGGTGGTAAAGCGCGGCTGGAAAAAATGGCCAGCGAGCGCGGACTGACCAACATCCGCTTCTTCCCGCTTCAGTCTTATGACGCGCTGCCCGCGCTGCTGAAAATGGCGGACTGCCATCTGGTGGTGCAAAAACGCGGCGCGGCGGATGCGGTGCTGCCGTCCAAGCTGACCAACATTCTGGCAGTGGGCGGAAACGCGGTGATTACGGCAGAAGCCGCAACAGAATTAGGCCAGCTGTGCAACAGCTACCCGGGCATTGCCGTTTGCGTGGAGCCTGAATCGGTTCCTGCGCTGGTGACCGGAATTGAGCAGGCACTCGCCATGCCAAAAGAGAACACGGTGGCACGTGAATATGCCGAACGCACGCTCGAGAAAGAGAACGTGCTGAGCCAATTTATTGCAGATATACGGGGATAAATCATGAGTCAAACCACTTTGTATCCGGTCGTAATGGCGGGTGGATCCGGGAGCCGGTTGTGGCCACTGTCCCGCGTGCTTTATCCAAAACAATTTCTGTGCCTGAAAGGCGACCTCACCATGCTGCAAACGACGGTTAACCGTCTGCACGGCGTGGAGTGTGAAAGCCCGGTGGTGATCTGTAACGAACAGCACCGCTTTATCGTTGCGGAGCAGCTGCGCCAGCTGAACAAACTGACCGAAAATATCATTCTGGAGCCTGCCGGACGCAACACGGCGCCTGCCATTGCCCTCGCGGCGCTGGCGGCAAAACGCAGCAGCCCGGACTGCGACCCGCTGATGCTGGTGCTGGCGGCTGACCACGTCATCCAGCAGGAAGAGGCCTTCCGCGACGCGGTACGCGCCGCGATTCCTTACGCTGAGAACGGCAAGCTGGTGACCTTCGGCATCGTGCCGGATCTCCCGGAAACCGGCTATGGCTACATTCGCCGCGGCAGCGTTACGCCTGGTGAAGGCGACAGCGTGGCCTTTGACGTGGCGCAGTTTGTCGAAAAACCGAATCTGGAAACCGCGCAGGCGTATGTCGCCAGCGGTGAATACTACTGGAACAGCGGTATGTTCCTGTTCCGCGCCGGTCGCTACCTGGAAGAGCTGGAAAAATATCGCCCGGATATCTTAAGCGCCTGCGAAAAAGCGATGGCGGTGGTGGATCCGGATCTCGATTTTATCCGCGTGGACGAAGAAGCCTTCCTCGCCTGTCCGGAAGAGTCCATTGACTATGCGGTGATGGAACGTACGGCAGATGCGGTAGTGGTACCGATGGATGCGGGCTGGAGCGACGTCGGCTCCTGGTCGTCACTGTGGGAGATCAGCGCGCATACCCCGGAGGGTAACGTCCATCACGGGGATGTGATCAGCCACAAAACGGAAAACAGCTACGTCTACGCCGAATCTGGCCTCGTCACTACGGTAGGGGTGAAGGATCTGGTGGTCGTGCAGACCAAAGACGCGGTGCTGATTGCCGACCGTAATGCCGTGCAGGACGTTAAAAAAGTGGTGGAGAAGATCAAGGCCGATGGCCGTCACGAACACCATATTCACCGTGAAGTCTACCGCCCGTGGGGCAAATATGACTCCATCGACGCCGGCGAGCGTTATCAGGTGAAACGCATCACCGTGAAGCCGGGAGAAGGGCTGTCGGTGCAGATGCACCATCACCGCGCCGAACACTGGGTGGTGGTGGCAGGGACCGCCAAAGTGACCATCGACGGTGAAGTGAAGCTGCTCGGTGAAAACGAGTCCATTTATATTCCGCTGGGCGCCACGCACTGTCTGGAAAACCCGGGGAAAATTCCGCTCGACTTAATTGAGGTGCGTTCCGGCTCCTATCTGGAAGAGGACGACATCATCCGCTTCCAGGATCGCTACGGGCGCGTGTAGCACTCCGCATCATGCCCGGTGGCGCTGCGCTTACCGGGCCTACGAATGAAAAAAATAAATTTGGCCATTACATGGTCAGGGCCAACTGTTGCCTGAAAAAGGGGTCATCATGGAAAAATTAACCTGTTTTAAAGCCTACGATATTCGCGGCAAGCTGGGCGAAGAGCTGAACGAAGACATTGCGTGGCGCATCGGCCGCGCGTACGGCGAATACCTGAAACCACAAACTATCGTGCTGGGCGGCGACGTGCGCCTGACCAGCGAATCCCTGAAGCTGGCGCTGGCGAAAGGGCTACAGGACGCGGGCGTCGATGTGCTGGACATTGGCCTTTCCGGTACCGAAGAGATCTATTTTGCCACCTTCCACCTGGGCGTGGATGGCGGTATCGAAGTGACGGCCAGCCATAACCCGATGGACTACAACGGCATGAAGCTGGTGCGCAAGGGCGCGCGTCCTATCAGCGGCGACACCGGCCTGCGCGACGTGCAGCGTCTGGCCGAGGCCAACGACTTCCCGCCGGTTAACGACGCAAAACGCGGCAGCTATAAGCAGATTAACCTGCAAAAAGAGTACATCGACCACCTGCTGGGCTACATCAATGTGGCAAACCTCAAACCGCTGAAGCTGGTGATTAACTCCGGCAACGGCGCGGCAGGCCCGGTTGTAGACGCACTTGAAGCCCGCTTTAAGGCGCTGAACGTGCCGGTGACCTTCGTCAAAGTGCACAACACGCCAGACGGCAACTTCCCGAACGGTATTCCTAACCCGCTGCTGCCGGAGTGCCGCGACGACACCCGCAACGCGGTGATTGAGCACGGCGCCGATATGGGTATCGCCTTTGACGGCGACTTCGACCGCTGCTTCCTGTTCGATGAGAAAGGGCAGTTTATCGAAGGCTACTACATCGTTGGCCTGCTGGCGGAAGCGTTCCTCGAGAAAAACCCGGGGGCGAAAATCATTCACGATCCGCGTCTTTCCTGGAACACCGTCGACGTGGTGAAGGCCGCGGGCGGCGAGCCGGTGATGTCCAAAACCGGCCACGCGTTTATCAAAGAGCGTATGCGTGAGGAAGACGCCATCTACGGCGGCGAGATGAGCGCCCACCACTATTTCCGTGATTTTGCCTACTGCGACAGCGGGATGATCCCGTGGCTGCTGGTGACCGAGCTGCTGTGCCTGAAAGGGCAGAGCCTGGGCGAACTGATGCGCGACCGCATGGCGGCGTTCCCGGCGAGCGGCGAGATCAACAGCAAACTGGCACAGCCCGCTGAGGCCATTGCCCGCGTGGAACAGCACTTTGCCATTCATGCGCTGGAGATTGACCGTACCGACGGTATCAGCATGGCGTTCCCGCAGTGGCGCTTTAACCTGCGCTCGTCCAATACCGAGCCGGTGGTGCGCCTGAACGTGGAGTCCCGCGCTGACACCGCGCTGATGGAAGCCCGAACGAAGGACATTCTGGCGCTGTTGAATCAGTAATAACTGCCCCTCCCGGTGGGAGGGGGAACCGAATACAGGAACAACGATGACAAATCTAAAAAAGCGCGAACGAGCGAGAACGAATGCATCGTTAATCTCTATGGTGCAGCGTTTTTCTGATATCACCATCATGGTCGGCGGACTGTGGGCGGTGTGTTGGGTCAGCGGGCAGTCGTTCTTATACATGCACTTGCTGATGGCGTTGATTGCGCTGGTGGTGTTTCAGATGATCGGCGGCATGACCGATTTCTATCGTTCATGGCGCGGCGTCAAAATGACCACCGAACTGATGCTGCTGCTCCAGAACTGGACCTTAAGCCTGATTTTCAGCGCAGGCCTGGTGGCGTTCAGCCATGATTTTGATAACCGTCTTGTGACCTATCTCTGCTGGTATCTGTTAACCAGCATTGGCATGGTGGTCTGCCGCTCGCTGATCCGCTTTGGCGCGGGCTGGCTGCGCAACCGCGGGTATAACCGTCGCTTCGTTGCCGTGGCGGGCGATCTGCCGGTGGGGCAGGTGTTGCTCGACAGCTTCCGCAAAGAGCCGTGGTTAGGTTTTGAAGTGGTCGGGATTTATCACGACGCGAAGCCCGGCGGCGTGCCGTCCGACTGGGCTGGTAACTACGAACAGCTTATTGACGATGCGAAAGCCGGCAAAATTCATAACGTCTACATCGCCATGCAGATGAAAGATGAATCCCGCATCAAGAAACTGATGCGCGAGCTGGCGGATACCACCTGCTCGGTGATCCTCATCCCGGATGTCTTCACCTTCAATATTCTCCACTCCCGTATTGAAGAGGTGAACGGGGTACCGGTTGTTCCGCTGTACGACACGCCGCTGTCGGGGATTAACCGCGTGCTGAAGCGCGTGGAAGATATCGTGCTTTCGTCTCTGATCCTGCTGCTCATCTCCCCGGTGCTGTGCTGTATTGCGCTGGCGGTGAAGCTCAGCTCGCCGGGGCCGATCATCTTCCGTCAGACCCGCTACGGCATGGACGGTAAGCCGATCATGGTGTGGAAATTCCGCTCCATGAAGGTGATGGAGAACGACAAGGTGGTGACCCAGGCGACGCAGAACGATCCGCGCGTCACCCGCGTGGGCAACTTCCTGCGCCGTACCTCGCTCGATGAGCTGCCGCAGTTCATCAACGTGTTCACCGGCGGGATGTCCATCGTCGGGCCTCGTCCTCACGCCGTGGCCCATAACGAGCAGTACCGTACCCTGATTGAAGGCTACATGCTGCGCCATAAGGTGAAGCCGGGCATCACCGGCTGGGCGCAGATCAACGGCTGGCGCGGCGAGACCGATACGCTGGAAAAAATGGAAAAACGCATCGAGTTCGATCTGGAGTACATCCGCGAGTGGAGCCTCTGGTTCGATATCAAGATTGTTTTTCTAACCATTTTCAAAGGTTTCGTGAACAAAGCGGCGTACTAAGATGAGCTTACGAGAAAAAACCATCAGCGGTGCGAAATGGTCAGCCATGGCCACCATCGTCATCATTGGCCTCGGCCTGGTGCAGATGACGGTGCTGGCGCGCATTATAGATAATCACCAGTTTGGTCTGCTTACTGTCTCACTGGTGATTATCGCCCTGGCCGATACGCTGTCGGACTTTGGTATCGCCAACTCCATTATCCAGCGCAAAGAGATCAGCCATCTGGAGCTGACCACCCTCTACTGGCTGAACGTCGGGCTGGGTATCTTCGTTTTTGTGCTGGTGTTCCTGCTGAGCGATGTGATTGCCGGCGTGCTGCATAACCCGGACCTGGCGCCGCTGATGCGCACCCTGTCGTTCGCTTTCGTGGTGATCCCGCACGGGCAGCAGTTCCGCGCGCTGATGCAGAAAGAGCTGGAGTTCAACAAAATCGGCATGATTGAGACCAGCGCCGTGCTGGCGGGCTTTACCTTCACCGTGGTCAGCGCCCATTTCTGGCCGCTGGCGATGACCGCCATCCTCGGCTACCTCGTTAACTCTGCCGTGCGCACGCTGCTGTTCGGCTTTTTTGGCCGTAAGATTTATCGCCCGGGGCTGCATTTTTCGCTGGCATCTGTTTCATCCAACCTGCGCTTCGGCGCGTGGCTGACGGCAGACAGCATTATCAACTACGTGAATACTAACCTCTCCACGCTGGTACTGGCGCGCATTCTGGGCGCGAGCGTCGCGGGTGGCTACAACCTGGCGTATAACGTCGCGGTTGTCCCGCCGATGAAGCTCAACCCGATTATTACCCGCGTCCTGTTCCCGGCGTTCGCCAAAATTCAGGACGATACCGAGAAGCTGCGCGTGAATTTTTACAAGCTGCTCTCCGTGGTGGGGATCATCAACTTCCCGGTCCTGCTGGGGCTGATGGTGGTCGCCAGCAATTTCGTACCGCTGGTGTTTGGCGAGAAGTGGAACAGCATCATCCCAATCCTGCAACTGCTGTGCGTCGTGGGGCTGCTGCGCTCGGTGGGGAACCCGATTGGTTCTCTGCTGATGGCAAAGGCGCGCGTGGATATCAGCTTCAAGTTCAACGTGTTTAAAACCTTCCTGTTTATTCCGGCAATTATTGTGGGCGGGCACATGGCGGGCGCCATTGGCGTGACGCTCGGCTTCCTGCTGGTGCAAATCGTCAATACCGTGCTGAGCTACTTCGTGATGATCAAACCGGTGCTGGGCTCCAGCTACCGTCAGTACATCCTCAGCCTGTGGCTGCCGTTTTATCTCTCCTTGCCGACGCTTGCGGTGAGCTACGGCCTGGGCGTGGTGCTCAACGGACATCTGCCGCTGGCGGCGCTGCTTGCGGTGCAGGTCGCGGCAGGCGCGCTGGCGTTTGGCGTGATGATTGTGCTGTCACGCAATGCGCTGGTGGTCGAGATGAAGCGCCAGTTTTGCCGTAACGAAAAAATGAAAACGCTGCTTCGCGCAGGCTAATTTTACGAGGCCATTATGAAATTACTTATTCTTGGCAACCATACCTGCGGCAACCGTGGCGACAGCGCCATCCTGCGCGGTTTACTGGATGCAATTAACACCCTTAAGCCTGAGACAGAAGTGGATGTGATGAGCCGTTATCCGGTCAGCTCATCCTGGTTACTGAACCGCCCGGTGATGGGCGACCCGCTCTACAGCCAGATGAAACAGCACAACAACGCTGCGGGCGTGATGGGGCGCGTGAAGAAAGTGCTGCGTCGCCGCTACCAGCATCAGGTGCTGCTTTCTCGCGTGACCGACACCGGCAAGCTGCGCAACATCGCCATTGCGCAGGGCTTTACCGATTTTGTGCGTCTGCTGTCCGGCTATGACGCCATTATTCAGGTGGGCGGTTCGTTCTTCGTCGATCTCTACGGCGTGCCGCAGTTTGAGCATGCGCTTTGTACATTCATGGCGAAAAAGCCGCTGTTTATGATCGGCCACAGCGTCGGGCCATTCCAGGATCCGCAGTTTAACCAGCTGGCGAACTATGTCTTCGGCCACTGCGACGCGCTGATCCTGCGTGAATCGGTCAGCCTCGACATGATGAAGCGCAGCGAAATCGACACCACCAAAGTGGAGCACGGTGTAGACACCGCCTGGCTGGTGGATCATCAGGATGACAGCTTCCAGGCCAGCTACGCGGTACAGCACTGGCTGGACGTGGCGGCAAAGCAGAAAACCGTCGCCATTACCCTGCGTGAACTTGCGCCGTTCGATAAACGCCTCGGCACGACCCAGGCGGCGTACGAGAAAGCCTTTGCCGAGGTGGTGAACCGCGTGCTGGACAGCGGTTACCAGGTGCTGGCGCTCTCCACCTGTACCGGTATCGACAGCTACAACAAAGATGACCGTATGGTGGCGCTCAACCTGCGCAACCTGGTGAACGATCCGTCCCGCTATCACGTGGTGATGGACGAGCTAAACGACCTTGAGATGGGCAAGCTGCTCTCCGCCTGCGACCTGACCGTGGGCACGCGTCTGCACTCGGCTATTATCTCGATGAACTTCGGCACGCCAGCCATCGCCATTAACTACGAGCACAAGTCCGCGGGCATTATGCAGCAGCTCGGTATGCCGGAAATGGCCGTCGATATTCGTCATCTGCTGGACGGGTCGCTGGGTGCGATGGTAGGTGACACGCTCGGCCAGTTGCCTGCGATCAACGAACGTCTGGCGGTGGCGGTAAAAGCCGAACGCGAAAAAGGTATTGGCATGGTGAAATCCGTACTCGACCGCGTCCGGGAGGGGAAATGAAGGTTGGTTTCTTCTTACTGAAATTTCCGCTGTCGTCTGAAACTTTTGTGCTGAACCAAATCACCGAGTTTATCGATATGGGGTATGACGTGGAGATTATCGCCCTGCAAAAGGGCGATACGCAAAACACCCATGCGGCGTATACCCGGTATGGGCTGGAGGCAAAAACCCGCTGGTTGCAGGACGAACCCGCCGGACGGATGAACAAACTGCGCTATCGCGCCGGACAGACGCTGCGCGGCCTGCATCGCGCCTCGACGTGGCGGGCGCTGAATATGTCGCGCTATGGGGCGGAGGCCCGCAACCTGATCTTATCCGCCATTTGCGGGCAAACGGCCCAGCCGTACCGGGCCGATGTCTTTATCGCCCACTTTGGCCCGGCGGGCGTAACGGCGGCAAAACTGCGTGAGCTGGGGGTGATTGACGGCAAAATCGCAACCATTTTCCACGGTATCGACATCTCCAGCCGGGAAGTGCTGAACCACTACACGCCGGAATATCAGCAGCTGTTTCGCCGTGGCGACATGATGCTGCCGATAAGCAACCTGTGGGCCGGGCGCCTGAAAACTATGGGGTGCCCGAGCGAGAAAATCACCGTTTCACGCATGGGCGTGGATATGGAACGTTTCACTCAGCGACCGGTCAAGGTGCCGGGCAAGCCGCTGCAAATTATCTCTGTTGCCCGCCTGACCGAAAAGAAAGGGCTGCACGTAGCCATCGAAGCCTGTCGCCAGCTGAAGGCGCGTGGTGTGGACTTCCACTACCGCATCCTGGGTATCGGGCCGTGGGAGCGTCGCCTGCGCACGCTGATTGAACAGTATCAGCTGGAAGACGTGGTCGAGATGCCGGGCTTCAAGCCGAGCCACGAAGTGAAAGCCATGCTTGATGACGCGGATGTGTTCCTGCTGCCTTCCGTAACCGGCGCCGACGGCGATATGGAAGGCATTCCCGTGGCGCTGATGGAGGCGATGGCGGTCGGCATTCCGGTAGTCTCGACCCTGCACAGCGGGATCCCGGAGCTGATCACCTCTGAGCATTCCGGCTGGCTGGTCCCTGAAAACAATGCGCTGGCGCTGGCGGATCGTCTGGCCGCGTTCAGTGATATCGATCAGCAGACGCTGATCCCTGTGCTGCAAAATGCGCGGCAAAAAGTTGAAGCAGAATTCAATCAGCAGGTGATTAATCGCCAGTTAGCGAGCCTGCTGCAAACGCTGTAACGCTGAGGTTGTATGCTGAAAAAGATTACCCGACGCCGATTTGTCTCTTCTTTATCCGTCCTGGCTGCCATGCCGCTGCTGTCGCCCCGCGCTGCGCGGGCGGCGACCGGGAAGACGGTTTCTGTCGATCGCTACAACAATAACGACTGGATCGCCGCCTTTAAGCAGGCATTTACCGAGGGCGATACCGTTGTTGTTCCCGCCGGGTTAACCTGTGAAAACATCAATACCGGCATTTTCATTCCTGATGGCAAAACCCTGCTGATCCGCGGCGCGCTGAAGGGCAACGGGCGCGGGCGGTTTGTGCTCCAGGAAGGCTGCAAGGTCATTGGGGAAGGAGAGGGGCGCACGCATAACATTACGCTGGACGTGCGTGGCTCCGACTGTGTCATTAAAGGGCTGGCGATGAGCGGCTTCGGCCCCGTCACCCAGATCTACATCGGCGGTAAAAAGCCGAGAGTGATGCGTAACCTGCTTATCGATCGCATTGCCGTGAGTCAGGCCAACTACGCCATTCTGCGCCAGGGTTTCCATAATCAGGTGGACGGTGCGCGCATTACCAACAGCAAATTCAGCCATTTGCAGGGTGACGCGATTGAGTGGAACGTGGCGATTAACGACCGTAACATCCTGATCTCTGATCATGTGATCGACAACATCAACTGCACAAACGGCAAGATCAACTGGGGCATAGGCATTGGGCTGGCTGGCAGCACGTACGACAATGACTATCCGGAACAGCAGACCGTTAAAAACTTCGTGGTGGCAAATATCACAGGCAGCAACTGTCGGCAGCTGGTGCATGTCGAAAACGGTAAACACTTTGTGATCCGTAATATCAAGGCCAGCAATATTACTCCCGACTTCAGTAAAAAGGCCGGAATTGATAACGCAACGGTAGCTATTTATGGCTGTGATAATTTCGTTATCGATAATATCGATATGGTGAACAGCGCCGGAATGTTAATCGGGTATGGCGTGATCAAGGGCGATTATCTGTCGATACCGCAAAACTTCAAACTTAACGATATTCTCCTGGATAACCGACAGCTTGCCTATAAGCTGCGCGGGATACAGATTTCCTCCGGCAATGCCACCTCGTTTGTTGCCATTACCAACGTCAACATGCAGCGGGCAACACTTGAGCTGCACAACAAGCCACAGCACCTTTTCTTGCGCAATATCAACGTGATGCAGGAGTCAACGACGGGGCCTGCGCTTAAGATGAACTTCGACTTGCGCAAAGACGTGCGCGGGAAGTTTATGGCCAAAAAAGAGACGCTGTTGTCGCTTGCGAACATAAAAGCGGTTAATGAAAAGGGGCAGAGTTCGGTGGATATTGATCGGGTCGATCAACACGTGGTGAATACGGAACGGTTGAATTTTGCGCTGCCGCACAGGTAATCGCACAGACTATTTTGCGACTATTCCTGGAACAGAATCGCGATCTATTCAGATTACAACTACTGTAATTTGTGGTGGGGTGACCTAGGATTACTTCATATTTACGGCAAAACATGCTGGCGAAAACAGGTTTAAAAGCTATAATTCGTCAACCATTTTAAGGTGGAAGAAATAATGATTAATTTGAAAGCAGTCATACCGGTAGCGGGTCTGGGCATGCACATGTTGCCCGCCACAAAGGCCATTCCTAAAGAGATGCTGCCGATCGTTGACAAGCCGATGATTCAGTACATCGTCGACGAGATTGTTGCTGCGGGGATCAAAGAAATCGTTCTGGTGACGCACTCTTCGAAGAATGCCGTTGAGAACCACTTCGACACCTCTTATGAACTCGAAGCGCTACTTGAGCAGCGCGTTAAGCGTCAGCTTTTGGCAGAAGTTCAGTCTATCTGTCCTCCTGGCGTGACCATCATGAACGTGCGTCAGGCGCAGCCGCTGGGTCTGGGCCACTCAATCCTCTGCGCGCGCCCGGTGGTGGGTGATAACCCGTTCATCGTGGTTCTGCCGGACATCATTATTGATACCGCTTCCGCCGATCCGCTGCGTTATAACCTGGCGGCAATGGTCGCTCGCTTCAACGAGACGGGCCGCAGCCAGGTGCTGGCGAAACGTATTAAGGGCGATCTCTCCGAGTATTCTGTTATTCAGACTAAAGAGCCTCTGGAGACAGAAGGGCAGGTGAGCCGGATCGTTGAGTTTATCGAAAAACCCGATCAGCCGCAGACCCTGGACTCCGACCTGATGGCAGTCGGCCGTTATGTGCTGAATGCGGATATCTGGGCTGAGCTGGAAAAAACCGAGCCGGGTGCCTGGGATCGTATCCAGCTGACCGATGCGATTGCTGAGCTGGCGAAGAAGCAGTCCGTTGATGCCATGCTGATGACCGGCGATAGCTATGACTGCGGTAAGAAAATGGGGTATATGCAGGCGTTTGTGAACTATGGCCTGCGTAACCTGAAGGAAGGGGCGAAGTTCAGAAGCCGGATTGAGAAGTTGCTGGCTAACGACTGATACTTCTTCCGCAGCCTTAAAGTCTTCATGCGCGGCAGTCATCATTTTAGTTATGTTGTTACATAACAAAAATGATGACTGCCGCTTTTTATTATTAATTCCCATGATAACAGAGAGTTACCTGCTTCAAATCTGGGCTGATTTGTAACGATTTGTGCTTGTTTCCGAGACCATTTAAGACGACAATTAACGCCAGTTTTTGTCTGAAATCAGACAGCCAATCTTATATTCAACACTCGCTCAGTGCACTGGTAGCTGTCAAGCCAGGGGCGGTAGCGTGCAAAATTTCTAATCCTAAATTAATACCAGGGTTTAGAACGCCAATATCTCGATATATCTACAAAACGGAATAGATAACGTGAAAATTCTTGTGACGGGTGGAGCCGGCTTTATCGGCTCAGCGGTTGTACGACATATTATTACTAATACCCATGACGAAGTCGTCAATGTGGATAAACTGACGTATGCCGGCAACCTCGAGTCCCTTAACGATGTCAGCGCCAGTGAACGTTATGTTTTTGAGCATGCAGATATTTGTGATAAAGCGGCTATGGATCGTATTTTTGCTGAACATAAACCGGATGCGGTAATGCATCTGGCGGCCGAAAGCCACGTTGACCGTTCCATTACTGGCCCGGCGGCATTCATTGAAACCAACATTGTTGGGACGTATGTGCTTCTGGAAGCTGCACGTGCTTACTGGTCAACCCTCGATGACGCAGCGAAAAAAGCGTTTCGCTTCCATCATATCTCCACCGATGAAGTGTACGGGGATCTGCCGCACCCGGATGAACATCCGGCATCCGCAGACCTGCCGCTTTTCACTGAAACCACAGCCTACGCGCCAAGCAGCCCGTACTCTGCCTCCAAAGCATCCAGCGACCATCTTGTTCGTGCCTGGCTGCGCACTTACGGCTTCCCGACCATCGTGACTAACTGTTCGAATAACTACGGACCGTATCATTTCCCTGAGAAGCTGATCCCACTTGTGATCTTGAACGCCCTTGACGGTAAAGCGTTGCCGATTTACGGCAAAGGCGACCAGATCCGTGACTGGCTTTATGTAGAAGATCATGCGCGTGCGCTTTACACCGTTGTGACTCAGGGCAAACCGGGTGAGACTTACAACATCGGTGGTCATAACGAAAAGCAAAACCTGGACGTTGTGCACACTATTTGCGATCTGCTGGATGAGATCGTCCCGAAAGAAGGCTCGTACCGCGACCAAATTACGTATGTTGCCGATCGCCCAGGACATGACCGCCGCTATGCGATTGATGCGCATAAAATTGGGGTGGAACTGGGCTGGAAGCCTGAAGAGACGTTCGAAAGCGGAATTCGTAAGACCGTGGAATGGTATCTGAGCAACCAGGAGTGGGTTAATAACGTAAAAAGCGGTGCTTATAAAACCTGGATCGAACAGAACTACGGGGAACGTCAATAATGAATATTCTTCTGTTCGGCAAAACAGGGCAAGTGGGCTGGGAGCTTCAGCGCGCGCTGGCTCCACTTGGCAATCTGATTGCGCTTGATGTGCATTCTAAAGATTACTGCGGCGATTTCAGCAACCCGGAAGGGATTGCTGAGACGGTTCGTAATATAAAACCTGACGTGATCGTCAACGCAGCCGCACATACCGCAGTGGATAAAGCAGAGTCGGAACCAGATTTTGCGCAGTTACTGAATGCGACAAGCGTTGAGGCTATCGCGAAAGAAGCTGCAAAGATCGGCGCCTGGGTTGTTCACTACTCCACGGATTACGTCTTCCCGGGTGATGGTGAAACCCCCTGGAGTGAAACGGATGCGACGGCACCGCTGAATGTTTATGGTCAGACGAAACTGAATGGCGAAAAAGCATTGCAGGATAACTGCCCTAATCACCTGATTTTCCGCACAAGCTGGGTATATGCAGGTAAAGGCAACAATTTTGCCAAGACCATGCTGCGTCTGGCGAAAGAACGCAAAGAACTTTCTGTCATTAACGATCAGGTGGGTGCCCCAACAGGCGCTGAGCTATTAGCCGATTGTACCGCCCACGCCATTCGTGTCGCGATGGTGAATCCAGAAGTTGCCGGGCTTTACCATCTGGTCGCTTCTGAGACGACAAGCTGGTATGACTATGCGGCGTTGGTCTTTGAGGAAGCCCGAAAAGCAGGCGTTGAGTTGGCGATTGAAAAGCTGAATGCTGTACCAACCACGGCATATCCGACGCCTGCGCGTCGTCCGCATAACTCACGCTTAAATACCATGAAGTTCCAGCAGAACTTCAACCTGGTATTACCAGCATGGCATGTTGGTGTGAAGCGTATGCTGGCTGAGCTTTTCACGGCGCAATCCATTTAATCATTAAATAAATGCCCGTTTACGGGCATTTCGTGTTTATAGAGAAATTATAATGGCTACACGAAAAGGTATTATCCTTGCCGGCGGATCCGGCACTCGTCTCTACCCAGTGACCATGGCGGTTAGTAAGCAACTACTGCCAATTTACGACAAACCCATGATTTACTACCCGTTGTCTACGCTGATGCTGGCAGGGATTAAAGATATTCTGATCATTAGTACGCCGCAGGATACTCCGCGCTTTGAGCAGTTGCTCGGTAACGGCAGCCAGTGGGGGTTAAACCTTCAATATAAAGTCCAGCCAAGCCCGGACGGACTGGCACAGGCCTTTATCATTGGCGAAGAGTTTATTGGTGACGATAGCTGTGCGCTGGTGCTGGGCGATAATATTTTCTATGGTCATGACTTGCCGAAACAGCTGGAAGCCGCAGTAAACAAAGGTGATGGTGCAACCGTATTCGCCTACCACGTTAATGATCCTGAACGTTATGGTGTGGTGGAGTTCGATAAAGATGGCACGGCAATTAGCCTGGAAGAGAAACCGCTGGAGCCGAAGAGCAACTATGCCGTAACGGGACTCTATTTCTATGATAACGATGTAGTGGAGATGGCGAAGAACCTGAAGCCTTCTGCACGCGGTGAGCTGGAAATTACCGACATTAACCGTATTTATCTGGAACAGGGGCGTTTGTCCGTTGCGATGATGGGGCGTGGCTATGCGTGGCTGGATACAGGAACCCATCAGAGCCTGATCGAGGCGAGCAATTTTATTGCAACGATTGAAGAGCGTCAGGGGCTGAAAGTGTCCTGCCCTGAAGAGATTGCGTATCGCAAAGGGTTTATTGATGCTGAGCAGGTGAAGAAGCTGGCTGAACCATTGAAGAAAAATGCCTATGGCCAATACCTGCTGAAGATGATTAAAGGTTATTAAGACATGAACGTAATTAAAACTAATATTCCTGATGTGCTGATTTTTGAACCAAAGGTATTTGGTGACGATCGTGGTTTTTTCTTTGAAAGTTTCAGCCAAAAAGTATTTGAAGAGGCGGTAGGTCGTAAAGTCGAGTTTGTGCAGGATAATCATTCTAAATCTTGTAAAGGCGTTTTGCGTGGTCTGCATTATCAACTGGAACCGTACGCACAGGGTAAATTGGTGCGTTGTGTCGCTGGGGAAGTATTTGATGTAGCGGTTGATATTCGAAAATCTTCACCTACTTATGGGAGCTGGGTAGGGTTTTATCTTTCTGCTGAAAATAAACGACAATTATGGATTCCTGAAGGGTTCGCTCATGGTTTCTACGTGATAAGTGACACTGCGGAATTCGTATATAAAACAACCAACTATTATCATCCGGATAGTGATCGTGGTATAAAATGGGATGATACAACGATTGGTATTAATTGGCCTTTAAGTGAAAAACCTAGCTTATCAGCAAAAGATGCTAATCAGTCGAATTTTATCGATCTATGACATACAATAAAAAAGCACAAAGCCTCATTTTTACTGTGGACCAGATTATGGACTCTGGTCTTATATTTCTTTTTATCGCAATTGGCGGAAATTTACTTAGTGGGACAGAGATGGCAAAGGTTGTTGTCGCTCAGTCTATTGCCTTAGTATGTGTATTATTTTGTTCTTGTTTTACAACACAGTATCTTTTGCTAAGATATAAAAACCAAACTCATAGTTATTGGTTAAAGTTGTTTTTATTCTTTGTGGTTATTACTGCTGCTATTATTGTTGTTTGGTTCAAGTCACCTCTGATACTGTCACTTTTTGTTATAGGTACTGTCTCTGAATTTTTTAAACGTTATTGCTATTATACTGATAAGTCATTGATATCTGGTTGCGCAATGATCTCAACAGCCACGATATTTACAGTAATGATGCTTTTGGCATGGTTTAAAATAATAACTTTCGATTCGACTAGCTATGTTTATTTCTATTGCCTAGCAAAATTTCTCCCTTTTTTAATAGTGGTTCCGTTTTTCTTCAAAAGCAAAGAAAAAAGCAAAGCCCATGCTGTGTGTAATGATCCTTTCAAGCATATAATTCAGGATTCTTTGAAGCTGGGAGGGGTATTCTCAATAATCACGATCATTTATTGGGTCACTAACCAAGGCTTTTTTATCCTTTTCAAAAATGAAATTCCAGCAAATGAATTAGTAAAGTTAAGAATTACTCAAAATGTATTCGGCATTGTAACAATGTTGATAACATTGTACGATTCAATATTTCTCAAAAGTAATATCAACAATGATGAGAAAATATTTATCTGGAAAAAATATTTTCATTTTATATTTGTTGCTATAGGTTTGATCATTGTCAATTACTTAATACTCTATTTTCTTTCTATAACCATTTATATTCACATTGATGTTTTTGAATATGCCTTTTATCTTGCTATGGGACAATTATTTTATTTGTTTTCACGGATGCCTATTTTAATAATGAAGTTAAGATATAATCTCACACTGATATTAATATTGTACTTAGTGTCTCTGTTTATATCATTTGCTTATCTTTTGTTAAATAAAAACAATAGTGATTTCCAATACATTGTAGAGTCGATAGCACTCGCCAATTTCCTAATATTTGTTTTCTCATTGATCATCGTTTCTAAAAAGGAAAAACAACATGGGTAAGTATACTGAGGCATTTTTTGCTCTGTCGACTGAGTTCAAAGATCGATTGTTAGCAATTGGAAAAGATAAAGTGCCTGTTAATTATTACACTCGACATAATAATTGGGGTGATCAGCTTAACAAATATTTGATTGAGAAAATAACGAAGAAAACGGTAGTAAAAAATAATTTCAAACAATCACCTCATATACTTGCGATCGGTAGTGTTTTGTCCAGTGCATCGTCAAAAAGTATAATATGGGGGAGTGGTTTTATATCCAAGGATGCCCCGTTAAAAACCAAAGATTTAGATATTAGATCTGTACGTGGTGTTTTAACTCGTAATCGTCTGAGGAATGAATTTGGTATCAATTGCCCAGATGTGCTGGGGGATCCTGCTGTGTTGCTTCCTCTGTTCTATGATGCGAAACACATTACCAAAAAATACAAAGTGGGAGTAATTCCACATTACAAAGATAAAGAATTGCCTGCGGTGCAGTCATTACTCAAAAACGGTTGTGTTTTGGTTGATATTCAGAATGATATTGAACCATTTATTGATAAAATGAATGAGTGCGAATTCATTATTTCCTCCTCACTACATGGGTTGATAGCCGCAGATACTTATGGCATACCTAATCTTTGGGTTGCTTTTAGTGACAAAGTTCTTGGAGGTGAATATAAATTCTGTGATTACTATAGTACCACTGATAACAATGCGCCGAAGGTATGTATCGTTAGCGGAGCTGGCAATTATTCGCTTGAAGATTTATTAGCAAAGTGTCGTTGTAACCAATTTACTCGTAGTAAAGAAGATTTGCTTAAGGCGTTTCCTACTGAATATCGATAACTGTTCTACTTCTTAGATGAGTTTTTAAATGCTAATAGCACTACTCGCAATATTACTTTTACTACAATTCCTTTCGTTATATCTTGAAGGTAATAAAGTAAATTCTCAGGTTTTAAATAGATTTTTATCATTTTTTGTATTTCTTACACTTCTGGTGCTATTTTTATTCAAAAATGAATATTTTGGTGCTGATACCAAGAACTATCTAAATGAATTTACGGACTATTGTTTAAATCCAGAATCTTACACTGGCTTAGACTATACCTATAAAATAATCTTTAACCTTTTGAATTTTTTAATGGCCGAAAGATGTGAAGTGAATTGGATAATTTGGCTATGGCCGTATTTTGTTATTAGCATTATTTTCATTACAACGCTGGTATTTAAGCTTGATAAACTGATAATAATAACGCTCTTCTCTTCATTTATTGGTATTGAATTATTAACAAATGCCATGAGGCAAGGGTTTTCAATTGCAATACTTTTTTTATCTTTTTCATTTTATTTCAAACGACGCTATGTTTCTTTTGGAGTCCTGGCTGCACTATCTCTACTTTTTCATCAGGCATCTGCACTAATTATTGTTATATTTATAATATCAAGGTTAAATTATAAGTTAATCGTTCCATCAATGGTAATGGGTATATTCTTATTATTTGGAACGGCATATCTAGATTTTGTGCCAGGTGTATTAAGTTTCAAAGCTTCAATTTATAAATATATGCCATATGCCAGTGATGATTTTATCGTAAGGTTAATTAGTCTAATAAATTTAATGCTAACTTTTTTTGTTTATTTGTCCTTTGCAAGAAAGTTCTTAGTAAAAGATGTCCTTACATTAAATGTTATTATTAACATAGTTGCTATATGCTCAATAGTTTCAATCGTGCCATATTTAGGCTTTAGAGTGGTTTACGGAGTATATCCTTTATTTTTATTAATGACGTATATTAGCGTTAAACGGTATAGTCAACAATCGTACAAATTTCTTTCATATGTGACATGTGGTAACATCTTTATTACCATTTTGTGGTTATGTGGTTCGGCTCATATGCGTGCAATACCTTTTGTGAGTATAATATGAAAACAAGAGAATTTGGTATCTCTGTTGTAATTCCATCTTATAATAGAATTGATACTTTACTTAGAGCTGTAGATTCAATTGATTCTTGTCAAAAAGAAAAGGTGGAGATTATAGTTGTAGATGATTGCTCAGATTTTGATATTTATTCGGTGTTACAGCGTTATAATAAAAATAATATTCCAATTCGTATTTTTAAAAATAGCACAAATAAAGGGCCACAGGTCTCCAGAAATGTAGGGATTAGGCGTGCTTCATTTGAGTTTGTTGCGTTCCTCGACTCAGATGATTATTTTAGCCCTGATAAGATTGACTGGCTTTTACAAATTTTAGCGAATCAAGACATTGATCTTTTATATCATGCCGTTGATGGTTGCGAAAAGTACAATAAAATCTCAAATTTATGGTTTAAAACTTTTGGTAAATTACTCCATTTTCGCTGGTTTATATGTCTCCTTAATCCATGTGTAACGCCTAGTGTGGTGATTAGAGTTAAAAAATGCCTTTTTAATCCAACATTAAGATATTCGGAAGATTATGCATTTCTTTTATCATATGTAGAATCCACAACTAGGGTTAAGTATTGTGATAGCGTGCATACTACGGTACCACGAGCAATTGGTACTACTGGCGGGGTGTCTGGTAATTTAATTAAAATGCGTAAAGGTGAAATTAAAGGTAAGGAAAATCTACTTCGGAAAAACAACGTATCACATATTTTCCAGTATGCCCTTTCTTTAATTTTTGTCAGTGCTCGTGTATTATCTGATTTAATACGAAAAAGATATAATTTCAAAGACTTTATCAAATCAAATTGAAATGCATATCCTTGCTAAGGATTTAGGTTTTATATGCGTAATGAGAATGCAAAAAAAAATATCGATATCATTGGGATTGTGGGGGTGCCGGCTTGTTATGGTGGTTTTGAGTCACTTGTTCAAAATCTTGTTGATCATCAAAGTGAAAAAATTAATTATACGATTTATTGCTCTGGAAAGTCTTATAAGTCAAAAAGTAAAAATTATAAAGACGCTCAACTTAAATATGTACCATTGAAGGCTAACGGCAGTTCGAGTATCCCTTATGATATATTCTCACTGATGAGATCCATGTTCTGTAAGCCTGATGTTGTTCTCGTGCTAGGTGTTTCAGGTTGTATTTTTTTGCCTCTTTTTAAATTCTTTTCTTCAGCTAAGATTATTACAAATATTGATGGGCTTGAATGGCGACGTGATAAATGGGGGAAATTTGCAAAATGGTTCTTGAAATATTCGGAAAAAATTGCGGTTCATTATTCTGATACTATAATTGCAGATAACGAAGCGATATCAAACTATGTGTTAAAAGAATATGGAGTTAAAAGTAGTGTGATAGCTTATGGTGGCGATCATGCTATCGGGAATAAAGTAGTGGCTCAAGATAAGGATAATTATTACTTTACAGTTTGTCGCATAGAGCCAGAAAATAATATTGAAATGATCCTTGAAGCATTCAGCCAGACAAATAGCTGCTTTAAAATGGTAGGTAACTGGAATTCAAGCGCGTATGGGCGTGAACTAAGAAATCGATATAGTCCTTTCAAAAATATTGAATTGCTGGATCCGATATATGACATCAACATTCTCTTTGAGTACAGAAGTAAGTGTCGAGGATACATTCATGGTCATTCTGCTGGGGGAACCAATCCTTCATTAGTAGAAGCAATGCATTTCAATACGGCTATTTTTGCGTTTGATTGTGATTTCAATAGGTATTCCACTGAGAATTCAGCCTTTTACTTTAAAAATTCTAAAGAACTAGTTAACTTGTTGGAACAACGATCACAGATGCTCCACACAGCTGAAGATGAGATTTGCGCAAATAAATTAAAGCATATTGCGGACCAACGATATACTTGGATTAATGTTACTAAACAATATGAAGATCTGTACTGATACATGAAAAATGTCAGTGCGGAAAAGCCTTTAAGGCACAACTTTACTACACAGTTGCGGCTAATTTGAGTTAACATAATTGATACATTCAAGCCACGTCTTTTGCGTGGCGACCACACCTGACAGGAGTATGTAATGTCCAAGCAACAGATAGGCGTTGTCGGTATGGCAGTGATGGGGCGCAACCTGGCGCTCAACATCGAAAGCCGTGGTTATACCGTCTCCGTTTTCAACCGCTCCCGTGATAAGACCGAAGAAGTCATCGCTGAGAATCCAGGCAAAAAACTGGTTCCTTTCTATACGGTTAAAGAGTTCGTTGAGTCTCTGGAAACACCTCGTCGTATCCTGTTAATGGTGAAAGCGGGCGCAGGTACCGATGCAGCTATCGATTCACTGAAACCGTATCTGGATAAAGGCGACATCATTATTGATGGCGGCAACACCTTCTTCCACGACACCATTCGTCGTAACCGTGAACTGTCTGCTGATGGCTTCAACTTCATTGGTACCGGCGTATCCGGCGGTGAAGAGGGCGCTCTGAAAGGTCCATCCATCATGCCTGGCGGTCAGAAAGAAGCGTACGAACTGGTCGCGCCTATCCTGACTAAAATCGCAGCCGTAGCTGAAGACGGCGAGCCATGCGTGACCTATATCGGTCCTGATGGCGCTGGTCATTACGTGAAAATGGTTCACAACGGCATTGAATACGGCGATATGCAGCTGATTGCTGAAGCCTACTCTCTGCTGAAGGGCGGTCTGAACCTCTCCAACGAGGAGCTCGCAAAGACCTTCACCGAATGGAACAAAGGCGAGCTGAACAGCTACCTGATCGACATCACCAAAGATATCTTTACCAAGAAAGATGAAGAGGGTAAATACCTGGTTGATGTGATTCTGGATGAAGCGGCGAACAAAGGTACCGGTAAATGGACCAGCCAGAGCTCTCTGGATCTGGGTGAGCCATTATCCCTGATCACCGAATCCGTATTTGCACGTTATATCTCTTCTCTGAAAGAGCAGCGTGTGGCGGCATCTAAGGTGTTGTCTGGTCCTCAGGCCAAACCCGCTGGTGATAAAGCGGAGTTCGTTGAGAAAGTCCGTCGCGCGCTGTATCTGGGTAAAATCGTCTCTTACGCGCAGGGCTTCTCTCAGCTGCGTGCAGCTTCAGACGAGAACAACTGGGATCTGAACTACGGTGAGATTGCGAAGATCTTCCGTGCCGGCTGTATCATTCGTGCTCAGTTCCTGCAAAAAATCACCGATGCCTATGCTGAAAATGCGGGTATCGCAAACCTTCTGCTGGCACCTTACTTCAAGCAGATTGCTGACGAATATCAGCAGGCGCTGCGTGATGTGGTTGCGTACGCGGTGCAGAATGGTATCCCGGTTCCGACCTTCTCCGCTGCGGTGGCATACTACGACAGCTATCGTTCTGCCGTTCTGCCAGCTAACCTGATTCAGGCACAGCGTGACTACTTCGGTGCGCATACCTATAAGCGTACTGATAAAGAAGGCGTGTTCCACACCGAATGGCTGGAATGAGTTGATTGATTCGTTGTGAATATAACCCGGAGACCTCTCCGGGTTTTTTTATGCTAAAAATAACGATTCGTTTCGAAGTTGTCTGAATGTTTGTCCTCTCGCGGGGATTACTCCTGGTTTGCCTTGACAGTTCTGTCGGGCAGGAGGTACAAAGCCCAACAGCCAAGTTTTTCGCGATGGTCAGGCGACCATCTGTTCAGTTAACTTAAAGAAGTCATTAGCGAATGAAAATAACTATCTCCGGAACAGGCTATGTCGGACTCTCGAACGGTATTCTGATTGCACAAAACCATGAAGTGGTTGCGCTGGACATCGTGCAGGCCAAAGTGGATATGCTCAATCAGAAGAAGTCTCCGATTGTCGATAAAGAGATTCAGGATTACCTTTCTAATAAGTCGCTTAATTTCCGCGCTACCACGGACAAAGAAGACGCTTACCGCGATGCGGATTTCGTCATCATCGCCACGCCAACCGACTATGATCCTAAAACCAACTACTTCAATACCTCTACCGTTGAAGCGGTGATTAAAGACGTTACGGCAATCAACCCGAACGCAGTGATGATCATCAAGTCGACAATTCCAGTGGGTTTCACCAAATCGATTAAAGAAGAGTTGGGTATTGATAATGTCTTCTTCTCGCCGGAATTTCTCCGCGAGGGCAGGGCGTTATACGATAACCTGCACCCATCCCGTATCGTGATTGGCGAGCGTTCCGAGCGTGCGGAGCGTTTTGCTGCGTTGCTTCAGGAAGGCGCAATCAAAAAAGATATTCCGGTGCTGTTCACCGATTCCACCGAGGCAGAGGCCATTAAGCTTTTCGCCAATACCTATCTGGCGATGCGTGTGGCTTACTTCAACGAGCTGGACAGCTACGCAGAGAGCTTAGGTCTGAACACCCGTCAGATCATCGAGGGCGTGTGTCTTGACCCGCGTATCGGTAACCATTACAACAACCCGTCCTTCGGTTACGGCGGCTACTGCCTGCCAAAAGATACCAAGCAGCTGCTGGCTAACTATCAGGCGGTGCCGAACAACCTGATTTCTGCCATTGTGGATGCCAACCGCACGCGTAAAGACTTCATCTCGGATTCCATTCTCGCGCGTCAGCCGAAAGTGGTGGGTGTTTATCGTCTGATCATGAAGAGCGGTTCCGATAACTTCCGCGCTTCTTCCATTCAGGGGATCATGAAGCGTATTAAGGCGAAGGGCGAGCAGGTCATTATTT
>ERZ773138.441-NODE-441-length-50142-cov-6.983010_pt1 | contig 50142 bp, 37 predicted proteins | sample MGYA00511114_ERZ773138 | MGnify/ENA primary metagenome ERZ773138 (study PRJEB29015, sample SAMEA2737805) | human gut metagenome | biome: human gut; feature: human-associated habitat; material: faeces | place: China | collected 2012 ...
GCTTAACAACAAACCCGGCTTAATCGCCGTTAAACCGACATCGGTTTAACTCGGATTGCGGCTCGCAATACGTGTCGCTGCTTCTGTCCAAGACCATGCGGGAGAACGGCATCCGGCCATCGATGGGGTCGATCTCGTCGCCGCGGGACAACGCGGCCATGGAGTCGCTCATGGGCATCGTGAAGTCGGAATGCGCGCACGCGCGCACCTACGCCACGCGCGAGGAGGCCGCGCTGGATCTGTTCGAGTACATCGAGGTAATCTACAATAGGGCGAGGATACATTCGGCGCTGGGCTACCTCAGCCCCGCCGAGTTCGAAGAGGCTAATTGGCCCAAGGGAAACAGCCGCTCGAAGGCGGCGTAAAAGGTATCAATGGAATCGGGGTAGATTCACGAAGCTTGAGCTCCTGGGAGTAGCGGTTGCCCTTCCTCGGCCTGTCTATGGCCCCGACGCCGCCTTGGTCGATCCTCTCCCTCCGAAGCTTCACGGTTGACTTCGTAAGGCCGAACTCGTGCTGCAGCATGGCGATGGTCGCGCCGTCGGCGTACCTGTCCGCAAAGCGCTGCTTGAACTCGGCGGAGTAATCCATGCTCAGCAAATCAACCCCCCCCTAACGCAGAAGACCCCTATAGGAGAAGCAGAACATTGTCTGTCCAACTATAGGGGTTCACTGCAGATGCGGGTCTTCAATCTGTTCCCGCGCTCTCTGGTCCTATCGTGCCGTCATCAAGCACCTTATTTTATGCTGTGCAATATAATTCTGGATGCAAAAAGATACCTGCACGGAGGTTTCCGGAATGTCCAAGCTCAACATCGACCAGAAAACGATCAAGCTGCTCCTCACAGATAAGCATTCAGACTTCCTCATCCCAGATTACCAGCGACCTTACGCCTGGGGCGAAGACGAGTGCGCAACGCTATGGGACGATCTCTTCACCTTCGCGTTTCCCAACGACGACTGTGACGCCTTCAAAAGCACTAGTGATGAATACTTCCTCGGCCCCATTGTTACTTTCAAGAACGACGCAGGACAGCTTGAAATAATCGATGGCCAGCAGAGACTTACAACCATCATGTTGCTGCTTAGGGCGTTTTACGACAAGTTCGCAAACATGAAGGACAAGCAGTCAATTAAAGTGCGTGACTCGATTGCTGGCTGCGTCTGGAAGACCGATGAGTTCGACGACCCCGACATGGATGCGCTGAAAATTGATTCAGAGGTGGCGAGCGATTCCGACAAAGATGAGTTTCTAGATATATTGCGCCACGGCGCTGTGGGCCCCATGGCCCACAGCGCCTATTCACGCAATTACGCCTTCTTCTCTAAAAGAATGGCCGAAATGACAAGCGAGTGGCCAAGCTACATCGCGCTATTCGCCGCTCGCATTCTCAATAACGTAATCTTGCTTCCCATCGAGGCGGAATCCCAGGACACCGCGCTCAGGATCTTCTCGACTTTGAACGACCGTGGACTCCCATTGGCAGACGCTGACATCTTTAAGAGCCAGTTCTACAAGCGCTTCTCCATCGAGGGCCGCAAAGACGAGTTCGTCACGCGTTGGAAAGCGCTCGAGGAAACAGCCAACCTCATTTTTAAACCAACCTCGGGCACGCCGCTCGACGAGCTTTTCACCCGCTATATGTATTATCGCCGTGCAAAGAAGGGCATCCGCGACACAACAACCAAAAGTCTACGCGACTTCTACAGCGACAGCTCGTACGAAATTCTACGCGAGGACGCGACGCTCGACGATTTGGAGTCTCTGCTCGTTTTCTGGAAACGGGTTGGTGCGCAGGAGGGCTTTTCCGAGCGTGTAGCACGACGCCTATTCGTTCTCAATTACGCACCCAACGGCATGTGGGCTTATCTGTTGAGCACCTGGTTCCTGGCAAAGCGCAATACCAAAGGCGAGCTAGACGACAAGGAGCTCTACGATTTCCTTTGCTACATCACTGGATTCATCTACGCCTACTCACTTGAGCGTCCCGGAGTAAACGCTCTGCGCGGTCCCGTCTATCCCGCACTCATAGACATCGTAGAAGGTCGCAAGGTTGACTTTTCAGCCCATCTGTTCGACCGTGAAACAATTACGGGACGCTTCAGAAGCTATCAGTTCACCAACCAGCGTCGCTTCACACGATCGATGCTTGTTTGGTGGGCCTACTCAGATCCTAAGCAACCTCTCATGGACTTGGACACAACGCTCGAGATCGAACACATCTATGCAAGAAAGCGTAACGAGGTACACCCACTATCCAATCGCTCAAACCTTGAAGCACTAGGAAACAAGGCGATGTTGGAGAAGCGCGTAAACATTCGCGCCTCAGATTACCAGCTGTCGGATAAGCGCAAGTATTACGAGGGCTATGTGAACGATAAGGGCGTTGAGGTGTCGGGGACCGCTGTTCGCGAACTCGTGGAAATTGCGCGATGCGGCGACTTCGCCGAGAGCGACATCGAAACGCGCACCGAGCGAATCATCACTACTTTTGTCGAGTGGCTTGGCAAGTTGGGCCTGTTAAGGGAGTAAAACTTAATCCATCTTCGCTTATCGGTCTTGGACCCGGAAAAGCTCGTTGCTTTTGCTCAGTAGGCGGACGTTGCCGTCTACTGCGGTTGTGTGCCAAACGTTGGTGTCGGCACCCCGGAAAAGGGATGTGGCCACCGCCTAGAATCTTCAGTTACCACGCTGAGACGATAGGAGATGACCACATGGACGCACTGTAGCGCACGAAGCGCCCGTGACGCCATTGCTTGCGTTTCGCTTTCGCTGCTCGAAGCATGTCGCCTGGGGCTCCTAGCCGGAGGAGAGCTGACCGTTCCTTGCGAAGCCTCGGAACCATCTATATCCGCTTGCTGCGGGCTTGCTTGAGCCAGTTTCTCTTGAAAGATCCGATACCTCCGAAGAACTTGTTGTACGTCTCACCGTTCTCCTTGGCCTGGTACTTGACCAAGGCGAGTTCGATGGTGCAGAGGTAATCCGCCACTTGCTCGAGGCGGTAGTCAGTCATCGAGGTCTTGCGGCGTCGGATGACTCCTTTTGAGAGAACCTTGTCCACTGAACGGTCGAGCGCTTGCTTGACGATGTCCTGGCCGTTGTCGTAATAGACCTTCGCATCGTCGAAGGACTGGAAGAAGCCCAAGTGCTCAACCATGGCGGAGGAGACGTCGCGCCCCATGCGCTCCATTAGCCTTGCCGGGTCTTCGAATTGGCTGCGGCGGTAGACGAACATGACATAGGAGATGGGGAGCCTGCGGACAAACGAGGAGAAGTAGGCGAGCATGGCTTTGCGCTGCTCGATGCCGAGAAACTCATAGTCCTTATGCCCGTTCATGAGGGACTCGGAGTGGAACGGGATATTGGGGAGGTCGGCCCTGGCGAGCTTGGCCTCATAGCCCGTGACCGCTTCGGCGATGCCGTCTGCCTGGTCGTGGAAGACGAGCGTGAGCAGATAGTAGCGAGCCTTGCCGCCGCGGTCGCCGCTCTCATCGACAAAGATGCTGAGCTCCTTGGCCAATGGGGACTCCTAATGGAATGGATAAAAAATAGCCGGGGGACTCCCCCGGCACTTGGAGGTAGCTCAATGAGCCACCAACAGCCTTATATCATGCGCTAGCGGTGAATGCAGGGGGGGGGCGAGCCGGTACATGGCGTCGCGGCTGATGCGCAGCATCGCGCACGCCTCGTCGGCGCCGAATATCGCGTTGGTCGATGCGATGAGCCTCACCTAGCTCCTGCTAATGCTCTTGGTCATGGTCTCCTCGAGCTCCTCTCGTCTCGAGGCTCCCTCGCATGCCCGGCCGCGGGCGGCTCCCGGGGCGGTCGCCGTCGTCATTTCCTGCCGCCCCTCGACTCGATGTAGGCGTCCACCGACGCCCTCGAAACCAGGAGCTTCCTTCCGAGCCTGTACGAGTCGATCTCTCCCGGCCAGATGAGGTCGTATGCCTTACTCCGGCTCGCCCCCATGTACTCCTGCATCTCGATCACCGTCATCCACTCGTCGCGGCCCCGGTTGCCCTCGGGCGCGGCGCATTTCGTAGCGTGCGCCATGGTTGCCTCCAATCTTTCCGCGCGATACGTCTGCGCGGTCCTGTGTGCGTTTACGTCTGCGCGACGATTGAACCGCCTGACGGCGATTGACACGCCCGACAGGAGCGGAGATGGGTCGAGGTGGGTCGAGCTGGTCGGGCCTTCACGAAACGGCCATGAGCCGTACGCCTTAGCTGGCAGCTAAGTCCCCGAAAAGCAAAAGGCGCCCGTGCGGGCGCCTGCCTAGGATCGAAGTTCGTTCAGTTGTGTTCGCAGTTGTGTTCGGAATGCTCGTCTTCCGCGGTGCTGTCGTCCGGGGTCCGGCATCTGTCGTTCGTCTCTTCTTTCGTGTTTGATGTTGCGTGTTCTGCGAGCGACCTTTCGAGGGCCTGCCGGCCCGTTGCCCCAGATGCACCCGGGTAAATGGTATCCATCCGTTGGGACACAGCCTGGCCAGGAAGATGATTATGCTGCGAGGGGATGGACGAGCGGCGCGGTTTGAGCGCCAGCCAAGGGCGTCATTGTGGCCTGACTAGCCATAAATTGCTACGAGCTCGCGTTACCGCAACATACATCTTTGCCCTTGCGCCTGGTTTAAGCGCCGCCTCTCTATTATCGAGCCACATGGACATGGGCTTGGTCAGCCAAACTGCGACATTGTCGAATTCGGAGCCTTTCGAGGCGCCCATTGTCATTGTCGAGCAATTGCTATAGGGCAATGACTTCGCTTGCCAGGTCAAGTGCATCGCCTCAAGGAAGTCTACCGGTGGCTTGGCGCGCTCTCCTTTTGACAGGGTGCGGAGATGGGTCCCCTCGTCGGGTGTAGCGCAGGCCAGTGCTGGCAGATCAGGAAACAAGGCGTTGGCAAGTGCGACAACGTCTGGTCTGCAGCGGTGGCAGACGGAAAGGCTATTGGTGTCAATCTCACACAACTGGCGACGTCGAGCATAATCGAAGAATGTCTCTTCCGTATACGGCCCCTCTTTCGAAGTGGTGTAGGTTCTTTGTCTCGGGTCACCGACGACTATGACGGTAGCGGGGGTATGCATCAGGCTGCTGATGTAGTCATAATCGTACGAAGACAAATCCTGGGCCTCATCGATAAGGATGATGTCGAACATGTCGCTGATGCGATTGACGGCATCGCCGCCAACCTGCTCGTTGCATTTGCAGGCAAGGTCGGCGAGGCGCGAGCTGAATACGTCTCCTCGTTCGTTCGCGAGATAGTAGGCCGGGTTGCCCCTGGTCACTCCTCTACGTTGAGGGACCTTTCCCTCAACAAAGCTAATGCCTCGCGGCAAGATACCGGGAAGAGGGTAAGGGAAGGGCCTAACTCCGTGTGCGAGAAGAAAGCTATACCAGGTCATAACGGTGATATTGCCGGGAACTGCGCCGCGTATCGCCTTCACTCGACTTGCGAAGTGAATTGCTGCCGCTTCCGTATATGTGAGGTAAAGAACATTCTTCTCGTGAGGAACGTTCAGTGCCTGGTTGAGGAGATAGGTTGTCTTCCCGGTTCCTGCACCGGCCATAATACACTTCTGAGTTGTCACTAGTTTTCGCCTATCCACTCGATGGCTCCAGTAATGTAGCCGGGGAATGCGATCGAGGTCTCTGAATCGAAGATAGAAAGGGCTGTGTCCGTCTTGTTGGTTTCCATGTAGTGGATCAGGCTATGGTCGCTCTCGTCCTTCCTTCCCAATAGCGAGCAGAGCGTTTCTCGCCCGGCACTCCTTACCAACGTGGCCTCCAGCGTATCCAAGCGAAGCGTGGGATAGTCGTCGTGCGGCTCGTCATGCGCTTCGCTGTCAAAGAACGCCTGTATGTTCCCCAGCGGTAAATAGGGTTCGAATTTTTTCGCTAACTTTTCCGGATTGCCGTCGTTGTCCGTGACGATGGCGACCTTCTTTCCGATCAGCTTAGCGATGCTCAGGAATCGTTCAAACGCCAGGCCAACGGAAATGACGTCTATGCCATCTGCTAATGGGGAGCGCCCGTATTTGTCCTGATACGCGCGCTGGATAATCAGCTCGTCAGATGGTCCCTCAACGAGAATGGCTTTGTCTACGAGGGCGAGGCGTAACGTTTCGAAGCCGGGCAGTTTCCTGAAAAACGAATAAGTGGCCTCTGGCAGGTGTTTTAGTGTGGTCGAGGGTATTCCATCCGTCGCGGAACCGATAACGACGAGGTTTTCGAGACCGAGCTTGTTGGCGACGAAACTTGAATGAGTCGTGCAGAGGAACTGGCTTCCTTGGTAGCTGTTGAGCAGCGAGAGCAATCTGTTCAAGTTCCCATACGAGAGATGGTTTTCGGGCTCCTCTATCAGCACCACTGTCGGCTTGCTGCTGCCACCTGAAATTGAACCAAATGATATTTCGCTCTGAAGCAGGCACTGAGGTCCAGCTCCGATATTTTCGTACGGAACACCGGAGAGAGAAATGGTCAAATCTCGATACCAGGAGTCGGCACTTCCTAGGTTGACGTCGAGCTCTGGCTTTCCCGCTTTGAAGTTTGCGCTATTTGCTAGCTTTTGGTTTATCCCGCCATTCCTTACGGCGTGCCGAAACCCATCCTTGCCTTTGCGCGCTCCCTGCGAGAGGGCCAGTCGGTCATCTTTGTCGAGCGTGTCGATTAGGGATTTCGTTGCACGGTCGGTCCCGAATGAAGGGCGCATGTCTCCGTTTGGGTTGATGAGAACCGATGTGATGGGAAGCATTCGTGGCGTCACCTTTTCTCCTGAGAAGGTCGTCCACGATGCCTCGAAATACTCTATAGGCAGTGAATCAAAGTGTTCGCTGCGCGATGCCGCCTCAACTTCTGGAAGATATTCTGAATCGAAGGAAATCGTGAACGAGAAGCCGCATTTCTTGGTCTTCTCTGGGCAATTCGCGCCGCTCAGCCGTGCCGCCGTAGCCTTATCGCCGCCCTCGAGGTATACATCGATTCGCACTTCCGGAAAAGCCAGATATGGTTGGGACGAATTCGTAAACAGGGCCACGTCGTCCTTGTTGAACAGGTATTCAGAAACGCTTCGACCGATTGGTGCGTCGCGGTATCTACCACTCAGGGCAAGGTTTATCGCTTCAACAATGGTGCTCTTTCCTGTCCCGTTTTCACCTACGAGAATGGTAACGAGATCATTGAAGGTTAGTTCGAAAGGATTTCTGATTTTCTTGAAGCCGGATATTCGCACTTTTGAAATTGCAAATGGTTTGTTCTCGTCCTCCATTAGCACCTCCGCATGCCATGAATTAATTAACGCAGGACGACGGCGACGTAGCCTGCAGCCAAGGTTCAATGAGTTTATTTTACCAGCGTAGATCGCATGAGCTTCATCCCCCGTTGTCTAATTGAAAGTGCAACACCCGTTAGATTGGAGATTGTCCGGATAACCAGTCCGAGGGGATGTTGCACCTATGGGAGAAGTATGTTCGCGCCTGTCGGAAGGGAAACGCCGGGTCATCCAGATCGAGGTCGGCGACGGCACGAGCGTCAGGAAGATGGCCCGTTTGCTGGGACGCAGCCCGTCCGGCATCAGCAGGGAGATCAGGCGCAACACGTGGTTCCCGTCCAACGAGAGCGAGTCCTGCCGGCCGTGCCGGCCGAAACGGCTGAAGACGGGCCCGTGGACGGGCCGCTACTACATCGCCGGCCCCGCGCAGCGCAAGGCCGACCGGCGCAGGGCGAAGCCGCGCAAGCCATACCGCCTGTCATGCGGCCGCCTGTGGTCGCGGGTGGCCGAATGGCCGGGTAGAGGCTGGTCGCCGCTGCCGGTCAGCGGCATCATCCGCCGTTGCCTGCCCAGACGCACGATCATCGAACCCGGTATGGCAAGAGGGCTCCAGGAGATCGTCGACGAGACCGACAACCGGCCCATGCGCGTGCTCGGCCACCGCACGCCCGCCGAGGCATTCGCCGACGAGCTGCTAAACTTGCAAGACAAACAAGGATGTTGCACTTCTAAATAGACAACGGGGACAAAAGAACAAAAAGTTCATTTGCGGGGGCCGGTTAGCGTATGTCTTTCTGGGCAAAAAGAAAAGCCCCGCAGCTATGCAGGGCTTTTCCAACGAGGTCATAAGAGAGGAAGAGAACGACCCCGTTTAATGGTTGACGAAGCTTTAGGACCTCGCCAAGTATCTACTAGTTCAGACGCAGCTCGGTCGACGGAGCGAACAGGTGCATCTTGGAGGGGTCGATCTTGATCTTGACGGTCTGGCCGATCTTCGGCAGCGCACGCGGGTTCACACGAATCGTGGTGAGCTTGTTCTGGTCGGACATCATCGTGGACGCCTCGGCAGCGGAGCCATCGGTGATGATGGTGCCGTAGATGTAGCCGTCGGAGCCCAGATCCTCGATGTTCTGAACCTTCAGCGAGAAGGCGTTCGGATCGTCCGGGGTGGCCAGGGTGGCATCCTCGGGACGGAAGCCGACGACAATCTTGCCGCCATCCTCAGCAGTCAGCTTGTTGACGGCCTCGGCGGGCAGGTCGACGGTGTCCTCACCGATCTTCGCCTTGCCGTTGACGACCGGGTGAGTGTTGATGTTCATCGACGGGGAGCCGATGAAGCCGGCGACGAAGACGTTGGCCGGGCGATCGTACAGCTCGGTCGGAGCGCCGACCTGCTGCAGGACGCCGAGCTTGATGACGGCGATGCGGTCGCCCATCGTCAGAGCCTCGGTCTGATCGTGGGTCACGTACAGGGTGGTGACGCCGAGCTGACGCTGCAGGGCAGCGATCTGCGTACGGGTCTGCACACGGAGCTTGGCGTCGAGGTTCGACAGCGGCTCATCCATGAGGAAGACCTTCGGCTCACGAACGATTGCACGGCCCATGGCCACGCGCTGACGCTGACCACCGGACAGAGCCTTCGGCTTGCGGTCGAGGTACTCGGTCAGATCCAGGATCTCAGCGGCCTTCTCGACGCGCTTGCGAATCTCTTCCTTCGGGGTGCCGGCGATCTTCAGGGCGAAGCCCATGTTGTCGGCGACGGTCATGTGCGGGTACAGAGCGTAGTTCTGGAAGACCATTGCGATGTCGCGGTCCTTCGGCTGCATCGTGGTGACATCATTGCCACCGATGAGGATGCGGCCCTTGTTGACCTCTTCCAGGCCGGCCAGCATGCGCAGAGTCGTGGACTTACCGCAGCCAGACGGGCCAACGAGCACCAGGAACTCGCCATCCTTAATGTCAAGATTCAAATCATCCACAGAGGGCTTATCGTTGCCCGGGTAGATACGAGTGACGTGGTCGAATACGACTTCTGCCATGATATTCATCCTTTCAGAGGCAGGTACGTGCCTCACGATCCGTTGTAAAGGGATTACTGTGCCTTGATCATCAGTCCCTACACTGGCAACGTCAAACCGCAGCGTTCTTTTTTCCTTCGGTTCATTGAAGACTCTCTTCGTTGAGCCACGTACTACTATACACGTCCGCTGGAACACGTCAACACGCGCGTCTGAAACGCGGACGTAACATCGACGGGCCTTCAACCGGCATCCCACAGCCGGCATTATCCTTACTCCGGCCTCATCCCAGTCCCCCTCCTCCCATCCATCTCCCGCCTCTCCCCCTCCCCAAGTCCTCTCCTCTTTTTGCGTTCCTAAGTGCGCGCCGAAACGACGACCGTGCGCACATAAGTACGCAAACAGGGCCATCTGCGTCCGTATGTTCGCGCACTTGTCGTTCCGGCGCGAACTTAGGAACGCAACGGCGCTTCCGGCTCAATCGGCATGCTCGAATATCGGGTGCGCCCCGGCACGCGGCACACCGGCCTGCATCAGCTTCATGACGAACGGCGCGCGCTGGACCACTTCGTTGTAATTCGTCCGTATCACAACGCTCACTCCGGCCTCTTTCAGATCCTGTTCGCGCTGCCTTTCGTCACGGACCACCTGCCGAACATCCCGGTTCGACGTCATCTCTGGATCGATGTATTTCTGCATACCGTCAAACTCCAGCACGATGATGCGGCCATCTTCCGTATGCCAGATGAAATCGACCCGGCCCGCCTCCTTGCCGGTCACGCGGCTGTAAAACGTATGCTGCAATTGCGGAGGAACAAACCCTTCTTCGATGGATACAGCCCGGCAGAACGACTCCCCTCCGTTCTCGCTGCGAGCATCCGCATAATGCAGCAGACGAAATACCGGCCCACAATCCACTCGCAGACCATCACAGACGGCGACGATCTCCTCGCGGGTCACGAGCCCCCGGCGCAACGCGGAATCGAACATCGACAGCACGTGCTCGAACGGATACAAGAGCGCGCAGTCCACCAAGGTTCTTGCCGGACTGGTCACACGTACCTCGCCGATACATACATCGTCACGCAATGCCCGTTCGTGGGCGATCCGGTCAGCCAACTTGCTCACCTGACTCCAGGTATTCGACCCGTCCTGTGCTGCTCCATCACCGCGAGGCCGGTACAAACGGACCACACGGCAGTCCTCCCGTATATCGGATCTACGCACCGAGATGCGCCGCAGCCGGTGGTACGACCGACGTGACTTGGTGAATCCGTCAGTCGCGATGTACACGTATGGCTCGTCATGCAGCGTCCATGAGTGCTCGAACCCGTAGATGACCGCCGCGCTCAGTCCGGCGAATACGCGCTCGGGATGCCGTCTCGCCATTTCGCGAATGACATGTGACGCTTGCTCAATGGGATTCAGACCATCCCAGTATTCACGACGCGCGTACACGCTGCGAAATGGCCGCACGACATCGCCGCAACGAGTTCGCCGCAGCATCGCCTGTCGTTCCGCCGGGCTGGACGCGGAACAGCATCGCCCGTCCATTTCCGCCCGGTTCATCAGATCGTCTAGATGCTTGTGCTGTCTCATATGTTGATGATGACAATATGGACCGCCGCTGCGCAAGCGAATCCGGGGTATGTGGTCGAAGGCTAGGCGATTGTGGATAACTCGGCGCGTCGCGGCGGCATCAACGGCTGTGACGACACATTTGCGTTTCTAAGTGCGCACAATCGACGTTTCGGCGCGAACTTAGGAACGCAAACGATATCAGGGGGTAGGGAGTATCGGAGGGGACAGCAGGGGAAGGAGGAATATCAGGGGTAGAGAGAACGGGCACAGGACGGTGAGTAGGATAGGAGGGTATGAGCGATGCGTTGAACTTGGAGCCCGGAGCGTTGGTCGGCGGCTACACGCTGATGTCGCGGCTGGGATCCGGAGCCATGGGATCGGTCTGGCGCGTGCATGATGACGGTGGCGAGGAATACGCGATGAAGATATTGCGCGATTCGCTCGCCGATGACCGTTCGACGGCGTCCGCGCGCGATCAGATCACGGCACGTGAGCGGTTGCGCCGAGAGGCGATGGCGTTGAAGAAAGTCAATCATCCCGGCGTGTGCGGCATCGTGGACATGGAGTTGGATGATTCGCTGGCGTTCATCGTCACCGAGCTGATCGAGGGCAAAAACCTGCGCGACGACGTCGCCGCGAATGGGCCCTACGTCGCCGATGACCTGGAACGACTGGCATCCAAGCTGATGGACGCAGTTAGGGCGGTTCATGCAGCGGGCATCGTGCATCGAGACATCAAGCCGACCAATGTGATGGTTTCGGCGACCGGCCCGGTTCTGGTGGATTTCGGCATCGCCATGGGCGAAGGCGAAAGCCATGTGACGCGCACCGGCCTGGTGATGGGAACGCCGGGGTTCATCGCGCCGGAGATTATCGAGGGAACCGAATCCGATGAGATCACGGACTGGTGGTCCGTGTCGTCGGTGCTGGCATTCGCGGCAACCGGGGAGCCCGTTTTCGGCACCAAGCCGATGATGGCGGTGCTGGAACGCGAGGCGTCCGGCAACGCGAACCTCACAGGTCTTCCCGCCACCACCATGACGGCGTTCCGTGCGGCGCTGAACCCGGATCGCAGCAAGCGCTGCACTCCGGAGCAACTGCTGCAGGCGATCACCGTGGACGCGTTCAACCCCGGCGCCTGGCAGCAGTACGACGATGAAGCCGCGCAATCCGGTCAGACGGATGTGATGCGCCCTTTTGACCATACCGGTCTGCGCAACCCGCGTCTGTTATGGCGCCCGCATGAGCCGGCCGGATCAGGTGAAAAGCCGACTGCAGCCGTCACCAAGGCAGGAATGCCAAGGCAAACCGCGATGCCCGGCGTTCGGCCCGCTTTGCAGCGGATCATCGGACAATCGGCGCCCTCACCGTATGCGACGGTTCCGCCGATTCCGAGGCTCCCAAACGCCGGCCAAGCCGCTGACGCTGCATCCGCCAGTCTTCGACGGATACCATCAATCGGGACAGGAGCAGATGCCGGAACCTCGGACGGAACCGTACCGCTCCGGGGAGCACCGCTACCGGGAAATATCGCGTCTTCTCAGGCACCCGGCAACGACCGGACGGCGCCGATGTCCCGCCTCACCCCACCTATGCCGCCGACCATGCCGGTCGGCACCGAAGCGACCGAATCGTTGCGCCCACAGCCGACATCGGTTCTGCCCACCTCCACCATGCCATTCGATTCCACGGTCAGCGTCGGACGAACCATGCCCATGCAACCGCAGCCGACGACGGCCCTACCCACGGACGATGCGGACATGACCGGAGCAACGGCCGTAATCGAGCCGTCATCATCCGCCGACACCGCGGCAACCCTGGCGATGGATGATCCAGTGTGGTCGGGGCGCCAGCAGATCCCCACCATGACCATGCCGCCGCTGAGCCCCCAGCAGATCTTCGCCGACCCTGATGAAGCCGCAACGCCGACGACCGCAATGCAACCCGGCCAGCCCGCACAGCTCCAGCCAGCAGCGCAATTCCAGCCGTCCATGCAAGCCATGCCGACAGCGCAGGCCATGCCGCCGATGGCCATGAACCCGGCAGACATCAAGCGCCAGACCTATCTGCGTCAAGGCACGCCGCTGCTCGCCGCATGGGCAGCGCCCATAGCCGCAATGGCCGCGAGCATGCCGTTGGCGGCAATGGTCGCAGCCACGCTGCTGTGCTGGCTGCTGCTGACGGTAGGCTATTCGACAGACGCCCAGCTGCAACGCGAATACAGACGCGGCGGCACACACAGCGCCGGCGACACCGCGATGCGCATCATCACGCTGCCATGGCACGCCCTCAGGGGGTTGCCTGCGGCAATAGGGCGCGGGCTGCTCGCCGTCGCGACGCTGGCGCTGGGATCCACCCTCGCGACGCTGATCTTCAGTCTGCCGGTCGTAAACACGCGGTTCGCCATAGGCGGCATCACCATTGTGGTACCCATCATCGCCGCCTCCCCCGTGTCCCCGTCAGGTCTGGCTCTGGCCATCTGCGCGGCGATCAGCTGGATCATCGGTATGCTGGCGCCCGCACCGACCATGCTGCGACTTGGCACCGGCACCCTGCTCGGTCTCAACCGGCCCGCGGGCTCCAGCGGCGCAGGCATGCTCCCCGAATCGTCCGACAACGAAACCGCTCCCGCGATATCCGCCCAACATTCCGGGCGTGAATTCGCCGTATGGATCGCATGGGCGGTGATTACACTCTCAGCGTGCACGCTGCTCGGTCTCGGACAGGGCATCAACTGGTGGCCGCTGCCCTCCAACGTCGCATAACATCCCCATCCCAGCTGCATGCCGAGCGACGGCAATGCCCGGTTTGTAGCCATTGTCACGTTCCATCATGCGGCAAACGGCGCAACCCGCCGCCGGAAAAGCGAACCCTTCTACTACTATGGGCAACAAACCGGCAGGAAAGGGATAACTGTGGCACAAAAGAATCAGAACGCGAAGCGCAACACCAGGGCAAGCCGTCGCGCCGCCGAAGAGAAGGCGGCGCAGGAGAAGGCGGAGCAAGCGGCCAAGGAGCGCAAGCAGCAAACCATCATCGGCGCAGTGGTCGTCGCCATCATCGTCGTGCTGGTGGCAATCGCCGGCTTCGCCATCTATGGAGCCATTCACAAGAACGACGTGGCGAAGAGCACCACCGAGGAGCAGGCATACCAGCAGCTGCAAAAGGTCGAGACCAAGCCATCGGCGGCCGACGACAAGGGCGGCATCCTCATCTCCAGCGAAGGCTATGGCAAGAAGGTGTCCGGCGCCCCCACCGTCGCCGTGTACATGGATCCGCTGTGCCCCGGCTGCGGCGAGTTCAACCGCCAGACCGATCCCACGCTGATCTCGCTGGTGGACGCGGGCCAGATCAACCTGGAAATCCACCCGATGTCGTTCATGGACGAATACTCGACCGACGAATATTCCAGCCGCGCCACCGGTGCCATCCTGTACATCGCCAGCAATGACGACAACCCCGATCACCTGCTCAAGTTCATCTCGAACATCTACGCCGAGGACTTCCAGCCCGGTGAGGCCAGCGAATACAAGTCGGTCAAGAACAAGGCGCTCAAGCAGCAGGCGATTGACGCCGGCGTACCGCAGTCCGTGGCCGACAAGGCGTTCAACGGCGAATACAGGAAATGGCTGGATGCCATCAACCTGTACACCCCGAAGCGCCCCGAACTGTGGCAGGTGTCCGGTTCGAACAAGGGTGTCATGAGCACGCCGACCATCACCATCAACGGCAATTACTGGGATCGCAACCAGCTGTCACTCGCCGGCATGAACAACAAGACCGGCATCATCGCGTCGCTGGGCCTGAAGGAAGACGAAGTCGGCCAGAAGGGCACGATGCCGTCGATCGGCGAATCGGGCAAGCCGATCTCGCTGACGACCGGCGAATGACGAATGACCCGTCATGCCCCGCAAATGAACGATGACACCCACGTAGACCCGTGTCGCGCTGTGATCTTCGACCCCGGCCGGAGGAACCGCAACACGGGTTTGCGACATTCTGAATTGACCAGCGCGGTGAAACTGGTAAGCTGGTCAATCGTTCGATGACACCTGTCCGCATTGTGCGAATGGGGTCCGCCTCCTTAGCTCAGATGGCCAGAGCGGCCGCCTTGTAAGCGGCAGGTCGTCGGTTCGATCCCGACAGGAGGCTCGCGGCACAGCATACCGCGTGTCATGTGCGATGCACGGTCGACATGTAGTAAGCTGTGTTTACATATAGTCTTACCTTGTGTAAGTGCCAGAAGCCTTCCCCCAACTTATGGCTTCTGGAAGGCAGAGCGTCCCCCAATTAGCTCTGCCCACAGGGGGGGGGGCGGGACAATCCCCTTCTCTCCCGCCCCCCCCCTTCTTCTTTATCTTGATATATGTGACCACCCCAGTAGCTCCGCGACAGCCCTTCGGGCAGGGCAAAAAAGTACCAAATGTGGGAGTATGGGTGACGGTCGTGCGATGCCCAGCGAAGCATCATCGTGATTGGTTACAATGCTAGCCGTAGCTCATGGAAGGATGACATATGGCCAGGCGGTGGACACCACGACGTTTTGTTCGATTGCGTCGCATTCGGGTGGCGATCTGCGCCGTCGCCGTGGCTCTTGCCTCAACGGTCGCATTCGGCGTCGCCGCACGCAAGACCATCGCACTCAGCATCAACGGCGACACCCAGACCGTCACCACGTATGCCATGAGCGTGACGCGCCTGCTTGAAGAGCGGGGCGTCGACGTCAAATCCCATGATCTGGTGCAATCCACCAGCGGCGACATCCTCAGCAATCATGACGTGGTCACGGTCCGCAGCGCATATCAGACGACCATCAGCATCGACGGACAGCGCGTGCCGTTCTGGACCGTGGCGACCAGCGCCTCCCAGCTGCTCGGGTTTTTCCAGCAGAACGAGAACGAGGCCGCGAAAGTCACCGTGGACATCGACAACATCTACAGCCAGCTCACCGGCGGCCTCGTCATCAACGAGTCCGGCCCGGTGACGGTCATCGCCGACGGCAAAACGTCGGTCGCGCCGAATGGCAAGCTCCCCGCCGCGTCGATTCTCGATTCCAAAGGCATCAGCCTCAACAAGGAAGACCGCGTCAGTGTCGAGAAGGACGGAGACAAGACCGTGCTGCGCGTTCAGCGCGTCACCCACGGGCAGGAGACGACGACCGTCGCCATTCCCCATGGTTCGCAGACGATTGTTGATAAGTCGTTGGAGCCAGGAACATCCGTGGTCCGCCAACAGGGGGAAGACGGCGAGAAGAAGCAGGTCTATAACGTCACGTATGTCGATGGCATCGCAGAGACTCGAACGCTGATTTCGGAGACGACCACCAAAATCTCCCTCGACACCATCGTCGCCGTAGGCCCGGAGAAGGCCGCCGAACCTTCCGACACCAGCAAGGGGCAAGCCGATAAAGGCAGCGACAACGCCGGCAAGTCGGATGGCAACTCCTCGAACGGCAGCACGTCCGGCGCAAACAAGTCGGATGATACGTCGAACAATGACAAAAACAACGACAAGAACAACGGGAATTCGGGCAACAACGGCAATTCCGGGAACTCAGGGAACTCAGGCAATAGCGGCAACTCGGGAAACTCCGGCAACTCCGGCAACTCCGGCAACTCGGGAAACTCGGAAAACTCGGAAAACTCCGGCAACTCCGGCAACAACGGCGGCAACGGCAACTCCGGCAATTCCGGCAGCAGCTCGCAGGGACGCCTATGGCACCCGACCGCCGCGCAGGCCAAAGCCTACGCATCCGGCGCGGCCGCACAGCGCGGCTGGACCAGCTACGACTGGACATGCCTCGACAAGCTGTGGACCCGCGAATCCAGATGGCTGTGGTACGCCGAGAACGCGAAGACCGGCGCCTACGGAATCCCGCAGTCGCTGCCTGCGAGCAAAATGGCCGAGTTCGGCGCAAATTACCGTGACGACGGCGCTGTGCAGATCGACTGGGGGCTGGCGTATATCGCCCAACGGTATGGCAGCCCGTCCAAGGCATGGGAACGCTCCGAGCAAATCGGCTGGTACTGATAGCGAGCGTTATGACTGACATGAATCCATCCCCTGCACCTTCCGGAGCATCCGCAGCCGCCGAGAAACCCGCAGTCGCCGGGCGACTGCTCGGCGCGGCCGACATCCGTCACATAGCAGCCGAAGCCGGCATCAGCCCGACCAAGAAATTCGGCCAGAACTTCGTCATCGATCCCGGAACAGTGCGCCGCATCGTGCGCGAGGCCGCGGTCACCGCCGATACGCGGGTGCTGGAAGTCGGCCCCGGATTGGGGTCGCTGACACTGGCCATCCTGGAAACCGGCGCCACGATGACCGCGGTCGAGATCGACCCGCCGGTCGCGCAACGGCTGCCGCATACCATCGACACATACATGCCGGATGCGAGGAACCGCCTCACGGTCATCAACAAGGACGCGCTGGCCCTCACGTCGGCGGACCTCCCCGAGTTCAGCGGCGACGAACCGTTCACCCTGGTGGCGAACCTTCCGTACAATGTGGCCACGCCGATCATCCTGACGCTGCTGGAACGCTTCGACATGCTGACGTCCTTCGTGGTGATGGTGCAGAAAGAAGTCGCGGACCGTCTGACCGCCACTCCCGGCTCGAAGATTTACGGCGCGCCCAGCGTGAAGCTGGCGTGGTACGGCTCGGCGGAACGCGTGGGCAACATCGGGCGTCACGTATTCTGGCCAGCGCCGAACGTGGATTCGGCCCTGGCCGGGTTCACCCGTGTCCAGTCGCATGCGGGCCCGCGCGACCCCCAGTTGCGCCAGCTGACGTTCCAGTTGGTCGACGCGGCCTTCAGTCAGCGTCGCAAAACGCTGCATGCCGCACTCAAGCGCATGGTGCCCGATGAAGTGTTCCACACGGCGGGCATCGACCCGACACGCCGCGGCGAGACGCTGACCATCGACGAATTCGCCGCTCTGGCGACGGCGCTGAGGCAATCGCAGCATGAACAGGGGCAGGCATCATCATGAGCGCCACAGCAATGGACAATGTACGGTCAGCAACACCGGGTCAGGTGCGGCGTTCGCCAAGCGTTCCCGCGCATTGGCCCATCCGCCGTCATGTAGCAGCCGCGGAAACGACACCGGCCGGGCCGCTGCACTTGGTGGAGGTCACGGTTCCTGCGAAAACCAATCTGACGTTGCACGTAGGGCCCGCCCATGAGGAATGGGGCGGCCGGCACGCGCTGGACACGATATATTGCGCCATCGGCGTCAACGACGTGGTGACGGCGACCGCCAAGACCCCCGGCAGCGGGTTCTCGCTCGAACTGAGCGGCGAGCATCTGGGTGATCTGGCATCGAGCGGCAGCGACATGCGCCGCAACCATGCGGTGCTTGCGTTGTTCGCGATCGCCAGGGCCGCGGGGCGGGAGCCGGACGTGGCGCTGCATGTGGACAAGCACATTCCCGTCGGCGCCGGATTGGGCGGCGGATCCGCCGACGCGGCGGCGACATTGCTCGCCGTGAACACCCTGTGGGGACTGCACTGGCCGATTGAACGGCTGCGTGACATCGCCGCCACGCTCGGCGCCGATATGCCCTTCTGCCTGGAGGGCGGATATGCGCATGGCACCGGTTTCGGCGAGCGGATCATCCCGCTGGAGGATGATTCATCGTGCGTTCAGACGCTGCGAGACCGCGGATTCGCCGGCCAATTGCTGGTGGGAGCGTACCATGCGCAACTGAGCACGCCGAATGTCTACTCGACCTTCGACAAGATGGGCGCGGGAGACGGCGACGACAACCATCTGCAGCGCGCCGCGGTCGCCTTGCACCCCCGCAGCGGCGAAGCCATCGAAGCCGCCCTGGCCGCCGGGGCATCCCGGTCATTCGTTTCCGGCTCCGGCCCATCGGTCATCGCGTTCGTACCGGACGATGCCGTCGCCCGCCGAGTTCGCACCGCATGGGAGCAATCCGCCACGGTGGATCGCATCATCGCTGCGCAGGCGCCGGCGAGACCGGTCATAACCGTCCTGCCATCCCTGTCTTATCGCGTCAGACAGTGACGCTAATCTGTGTACCAGTCTCGTAAGAAAAGGACGGATCCATGACTCAGCCTTATGACGAACGCGCGGAACGCAAGCGTTACATTCGCCGCCGCCAGCAGATCGTATTCTCCTGTGTCGGCGCGGTGCTTGCCGTCGCCCTGGTCGTGTCGGCGCTGTTCTATTTCCACGTCGGGGGTCTGGGCATAACGGCCACGTCCGAAGTCAAGCCGAATTACGGCGTGCGCGTGCCCTGCTCGACCAAGGACGCCAACGGCAAGAACCAGACATATTCCAACTATGCGAACGTCAAGGTGCGCGTGCTGAACGGCACCAAATTCGTCGGCTTCGCGAAGGCCGTCAGCACCGCGCTGTCGAACCGCCAGTTCAAGGTCACCGGCTGGGACAATTACAAGGGCAAGAAGGTCGAGCGCACCACAATCTATTTCGGCAAGAACGCCATCAACGAGGCGTACACGCTGAACACGAACTTCACGGACGCGGTGATGGTGATGGATGACCGCGACGACAAGCTGATTGACGTGGTGCTCGGCGCCTCGTTCAACGATCTGGCCAACAAGGACAGCCTGCCGAGCGGCGACACCGCCATCGAAAACTTCGAGGGATGCGTGCCCGTCCAGTCAATGGGCACCTTGCCCAAGGCCCTCGATCATGAAAAGGTGGAATGACGGCCAGCATCGTCATGACGGCCTGAAACCCCCGATATTCGGCGGCTGCCTGCCTTACGCGGACAGCCGCCGAACCGTTTCTCGGGCACGTTTACAGCGACGCGTGCCACCGCTTGAGCTCGGCCACCGCGGTGTCATGGTCGACCGGACCGTTATCGAGCCGGTATTCCAGCATGTGCTTGTATGCGCGGCCGACCTCCGGGCCGGGAGCGATGCCGAGGATGGTCATGATCTCATTGCCGTCGATATCCGGCCGGATGGCGTCGAAGTCCTCTTTCTCCTTGAGATCGCGCACGCGCTGCTCCATCTCGTCCATGGCGGACGAGAACACCATCGCCTTGCGACGGTTCTGAGTGGTCGCGTCGGCGCGGGTCAGCCGGTTCAGCCGCTCATACAGCGGACCGGCGTCCTTGACGTAGCGTCGCACGGCGGAATCGGTCCACGGTTCTTCGACATACCCGTGGAACCGCAGATGCAGGTTCACTAACTCGCTGACATCCTCGACGAGATGATGGTCGAACCGCAGCGCCTTGAGCCGTTTGCGCGTCATTTTCGCGCCGACCGCATCGTGATGATGGAAGCTGACCTTACCGCCGGGCTCGAACCGGCGTGTTTTCGGCTTGCCGATGTCATGGGTCAGCGCGGCCAGGCGAAGCGTCAGGTCGGGAGCGGGCACGGGGCCTTCCGGCCCGGTCTCCAGCGCTATGGCGCGATCGAGCACAATCATCGTGTGCTCGAACACGTCCTTGTGGCGGTGGTGCTCGTCGATTTCCAGCTGCAGGGCGGGAATTTCCGGGAATACGATATCGGCGAGACCTGATTCGACCAGCGCTTCGACACCCGCCCTCGGACGATCGGACAGCAGCAGCTTCGTGAGCTCGTCACGCACCCGTTCAGCGGATACGATGTCGATGCGATCGGTCATGTCGCTGATGGCGGCAGCCGTGTCGGGGGCGATGCTGAACCCGAGCTGTGCGACGAAACGCACGGCACGCATCATGCGCAGCGGGTCGTCGTCGAAGGACTGATACGGATCCACCGGCGTGCGTAATACGCCTTTAGCCAAATCGCTGGCGCCGCCGAACGGGTCCACGAACTCCAGCTGCGGCACGCGCAGCGCCATGGCGTTCACGGTGAAATCACGGCGGGACAGATCGCCTTCGAGCGAATCGCCGTAGCTGACTTCGGGCTTGCGGGATTCGGGATCGTACGTGTCGGACCGGTACGTAGTGATCTCCACCTTGACTTCGGTGCCGTCCTCGCGCCGGCGCATCGCACCCAAAGTGCCGAATTTGCGGCCCATATCCCAGAAACCGTCACGTCCCCAATGACGCAGGATCGACTCGAACTCGTCGGGATGGGCCGACGTGCAGAAATCGAGGTCGTGGGAACGCCGGTGCAGCAACAGGTCACGCACGGGGCCGCCCACCAACGCCAGCTCGTACCCGCGAGCCGCGAACAGGTGTCCAAGTTCAATGGCTTCCGGCCAAACTTCGAAATTCACACGAGGCCTTTCCATAAAGTATTACCGCTTTTATGCGTATTCAAGCATACCGTTACCCCACCTGCACACGGTATTGAGTAAGGTGGAAGTCATGATTACGCCCGCAGACCTCGCGCGCATGCTTGCGCATGCTGCGGGCGACCATACCCAAAATCCGCTCGAACCCGATACGTTGCTCTATACGTCCGAGGCTCCGCGCACGCCGAAAACCGTTGTCAGGCCACCGGAACCACGCTTCCCCACGCCTGCGATGATGCCGCAGCGACGGGCGGGCGACGGGCCGACCACATTCGCGTCGCTGGACGCTCAGGAGCTCCCGGTGGTGCGCGAATACTCGGCCGGCGGCCTGGTGTTCGACGAGCGCGGCCGTGTGGCCATCATCGCGCGACACTCCCGCAACGGCCATCTCGAATGGTGCCTTCCCAAGGGCCATATCGAAAAGGGCGAGACGCCGCAGCAGACCGCCGTGCGCGAGGTGCACGAGGAGACCGGCATTCTGGGTGAGGTGGTCGAGTCCATTGCCACCATCGACTACTGGTTCACTGGTACCAGCCAGCGCGTGCATAAGCTCGTGCATCATTTCGCGCTGCGCCAGATCGGTGGCGACCTGACGGTGGAGGGCGATCCGGATCATGAAGCCGAAGACGCCATCTGGGTGGATTTCGATGATTTGGATGACGTTCTCAGCTATCCTAATGAACGCAAGATCGCTTGGCTCTACGCAAGGAAAATGAAGCAGGGATGATCGCGAACAGCCCCGAGCACGGTCAGGCCGTGCCATCGTTATCTCACCGAACGACACGCCTATGGCGCTTCTTTACCATCATGTTGCTGACATGCGCGATGCTGTTCGCAGGCCGCATGGTACCGGCCGGCCCGGCACATATGGCGATGGCGGATGACGAGACGGACACGGCCACGCAGACGACCGCCTTGTCGATCACCGAATCGACGCCCGTGGTCACCGACACATCCGGCTACCACATCACCATCAGCATCTCCAATCCCACGTATGCCGCGACGTCACCGGGCCTGGTGACCGTGGCCTACAACCCGTCATATACGTTCGTATCGCGCACTGACATCCAGCATTGGGCGACCGGGGACGTATCAATTCCGGTGCGCACCGTTCTCGGCACGGCCACGGTGCCGTCCATCGCGGCGAACAAGAAGGTTTCCGTGAAGATCGACGCGGCGGCCGACAGCGATGCGTTGAAGGCGTTGCAGATGTGGGGGCCGAAACCGCTGCTGGTCACCTATCAGGCGACCCAGGCGACCGATTCTCAATCCACGGGCTCCTCTGACGGGTCATCCGGGTCGGACCGTACCGTCGATCCGAACGCCAAGCCGATTCGCCTGCACAGCTTCCTGACCAGATCATCCCAGGGATTGCGCAACGCACAGACCCCGCCGATGGCCATCACCATGGTCATGCCGTTGATGAACACCGGCCAGCAGGCCGACAAGAACGCCATCGACCAGCTGGTGGTGCATGACAACGGCGATGAATCCGACACAAAATCCACACAATCAGGTGGCGGCGGCACGGATGGCAGCACAGACGACGGCTCCGGCAACAATACCGACGACTCCGAAAACACCGCGGCGACGCAATCATCAGTGCTCACCCCGCACGACAATGATGCACTCGCCGCCAAACTCTCCCTCATCGGCAAGCACAGCGATTTGCAGACCATAGCCGATCCGACGGCATTGGCTTCCGACACCGGGCAACGCATCGATGCCGTCATGCAGCCGGCCGGATTCGACATCACCGCCTATGCCGCGATCAACAACGTCCGGTCGTACGAACAGGCCGGCGTCGGCACCGGCGCATGGAACGCACGATCCGCACTGGCCGCGGCACCGGCATCATCCAATTCCCTGCCCATCGCCTGGCAAGGCAAGGGCGATTGGACCCGGCAGGCGCTCTCCACGGCCAGGAAGCAGGGATACCAGTACGTCATCGCCGGTCACGACTTCGACTCCAGCACCACGGCCACCGTGCACACAGGCACATACACAATCCCCACCTCGGCCGGCGACATCACGGTGCTGAGCGAGCAGAAGGAACTCGGCGACCTCGCCAAAGGCAAGCCCACCAGCAGTGATGCGGACGGCGAGACCAGTAACGCGGGACGCATCGCGCGGTTCGTCGCGCAGAGCGCCTTCTATCAGATGGAGCAGCCGTATGCGGCGATGAACCGCAACCTGCTGGTCTGCTTCGGCACTAATATGTCGGCGGCGTTCATCGACACGCTGATGACCGCAGTCGAACAGTCCTCATGGCTGCAACTCACCGACCTGAACGATCTCATTGACGCAGACGCCTATCGGACCGGCGACAAGGCGCTGCAAATCGTCCCCCAAGACAGTCATTTAAGCGAGCGGAACACCCGATCGGTCACGTCCGCGCTGGAATCGCTGGCCGAAAGCCGCAACGACATCAACCGCTTCGCCACGTCGGTCCTCACCGACCATAAGGCATCCGCGTCCTGGATCCGCAAGATCAAGGCCGCACAGAGCGCGCTGGCACTGCATGCGCTCTCGTCCGCGCCGCGCAACATCGACAGTCTGGTCGACGGCGCCAAACGGCTCGGCGGAGGCATGTTCGGCGGCGTATCCATCACGCCGACCGACTCCATCACCGTCGTCAGCGAAACGGCCAAAATGCCCGTCACCGTCAGGAACAACCATCCGTATCCGGTACGGGTGAAGGTCTCATCCCTCACCGACTCCATGGAAATCGTCACATCGCGGTTCACTGAGGCCACCATACCGGCGAACAGCGAGGCGCAGGTCACGTTCGCCATCCGCGTCGCCACTTCCGGCCACGCCACAGCCCACATCACATTGCTGGACCGCAACGGCGACACGTTCGGTTCCGCACAGAACACCGACATCACCAGCGTGCTGCGCATCAGCGACATGACCGGATTCATCATCATCGGCTTCTCGCTGCTGCTCGGCCTGGTCGGCCTCTGGCGCCAATTCCATCGAAAGAAGGACCCCGACGAATGAGCACCACGGTAGGACGCAATTCGCTGATCATGGCGTGCGGCACGGCCGCGTCACGTGTGACCGGCCAGATCCGCACCATCTTCCTCGTCGGCGCGCTCGGTACCACCGGTATCGCAGCCAACGCGTATCAGGCCGGCGCGCAGATACCGCAGGTGATCTTCAACCTGCTGTCCACCGGCGTGTTCAACGCGGTGCTCGTGCCGCAGATCGTGCGCACGCTCAAGCAGAAGGACGCGGATGAGCGACTCAGCAAGCTCATCACCTTGTCCATCGCGCTGCTGCTGGCCATCACACTGCTGATGGCGTCCGGCACGCCGCTGCTGACGATGCTGTATCTCGACTCCAGCTGGACGCCCGCGCAAAGGGCGCTGGCGAACGCCTTCACGCTGTGGTGTATGCCCCAGATCCTGTTTTACGGCCTGTATACCGTATTGGGGCAGATCCTCGCCGCAAAGGGGCGTTTCGCGACGTATGCGTGGAGCTCCGTAGGCGCCAACGTCATCAGCTGCATCGGTTTCGGCGCGTTCATCATGCTGTTCGGCAACGCGGGACGGCAGCCGATGTCGTTCTGGACATCCGGCAAGATAGCCCTGACCGCGGGCGCCTGGACGGCCGGCGTGGCGTTCCAGGCCCTGGTGCTGTTCATTCCTTTGCTGCGTTGCGGCATCCACTACCGGCCTCGCTGGGGACTGCATGGGCTGGGGTTGCGTTCCATGGGCCAGGTGGCGGTGTGGAGCATCGCCATGGTGCTGCTCAACCAGCTGATGGGCATCGTCAATTCGCGTGTTAATACCGGCGCCCCGACCGCCGGCGGCGATTTGTACGGCATCGCGGGCAACGCGAGCTATCAGTACGCGTACACGATATACGTTCTTCCCTATTCGATCATCGCCGTGTCCATCACGACCGCGGTGTTCCCGCGCATGTCCCGCGCGATCAGCGAGCATCGTATCGGGGATGCCCGCGCCGACCTCAGCTCATCCCTGCGATCCACCGGTCTTGCGATGTTCTTCTTCACCGCGGTCATGATTGCCATGCCGGTGCCGCTGGTGAAGGCGCTGATTCCGTCCACGAATGTGCATGGGGCGATTCTGATATCCGGGCCTCTGATCGGTCTGCTGGTGGGATTGGTACCCACCAGTGCGTTCCTGCTGGTGCAGCGCGCCTTCTACGCGTATGAGGACGGCCGCAGCCCGTTCCTGTTCGCGGCGGCCGACAACGCCGTGCAGTTGCTGCTTCTGCTGACCTCGCTGCGTTTCGCACCGCCGAAATATTGGACGCTCATGGTGGCTCTGTCGCTGAGCCTGTCATATATCATCACGTTCCCATGGGTGTTCTGGCTGTTGCGCAGACGATTCGGTGGGCGGATCGACGGCAAGCGCATCATCATCATGCATGTCAAGGCCCTGATTGCCGGTGCGGCGGCATGCGCGTGCGGACTATTCCTCAACCCGCTGGTCACGCGTTTGGTCGGCGCGAAGGTTTCCAGCGTCAACGGACATATGAGCTGGTGGCAATCCATCGTCATATGCGCGATTCTGACGATTGTGGTGACGGCCGTGTATGCCGGGCTGCTATGGCTGATGCGCGTGGAGGAGTTCTCCAGCCTGATCGTCACCATGAAGGCACGGCTGTTGCGTAGGACTTCCACTGCGACATCGGTATCGACACCGGCTGAGTCGGAGACCGAGGAAGCTCAGGCACAAAACGCGGAGGTCGAAGAGGGCACCACGGCAATTGCGGAGAATGATAATCATTACGATAATTATTCGCTGGGTGACGATGGAACCTCGGAGAATGACGGTTCCGCGGAACGGGCCGCTGAAACTGTGACCGATCTCGAACGGCCGGTTCAGGACCAGCCGGTTCAGGACCAACCCAGGGGGATTCCGTCCGACAACCTTCCGCCCAGCTTCGCGCCGACGGTCAACCGTAAGGGCCAACGCCCGTCCATCAAGTCCGTCGTACTGCCGAACGTCGCGGCAAACGCAGCCGGTGCAGCGGCAGGTATCGCGGCCGGCAACAACGCCCAGCCGCGAATTCCCACCATACTGCCAACGCCGCATCATTCCACTCGTCAAGCCGTGTCCGTCGCGGCTGCACAGCCGACCATCCCCACGGCTAGAATGTCAGCATCACCACTATCTCAGCGCATGACAGCAGAGCACGGAGAAACAACTACTATGAAGCCTCAATTGGGAGATACCGTCATCGGTCGCTACACTCTCGTTTCTTCGCTGCGCGAAAGTGACGGATTGAGCGCATGGATAGCCAATGACCGCATGCTGGCGCAGTCCTGCCAGCTGTTCATCATCACCGACACATCCGTTCTGCCGCAGATCAACGAGGCGGCTTCCACGCTCGCGCTGGCCAACAGCCGGTACTGCACGCCGGTGCTGCAGCTGCAGCACGTCGGCGATGCCGCGGTGGTGATCACCGAGCCGGACTCCGGTCTGGCGCTGGCGGAATACATGCAGCGTTCGTCTTCCTCGTTCCTCAGCTACGACGCGATTCGATCGATCGTGGGACAATGCACCCAGGCGGTTCAGGAGCTGTTGGACACGGGGCTGACCCATACCGCGCTGAGCACCGATACCATTCGCGTGAGCGTCAATGGCGTGCAGTTCGCCGACACTCCCGTCGCCGCCGCATTGGCCGATATCTGCAGCGGCATCGACGGCGATGTGATGTCGTATGAGCAGATGGCGACGCGACAGCTGGCCGCACTGCTGTACGCGCTGCTGACCAAGACGCCTTCAGGCGCGAACACGACGTTCGACCTGAATATGCTGCCCGCCGACGTTCCCACGGAATTCCGCGTGATCTGCAAGCGTGGACTGGCCCTGCACACCGAAGATGGGGAAGTCATCGTGCCGATGGCAACGCTGACCGAGCTGAGCGCGCTGCTGGGCGCGTGGGAGCCATTCAGCAACCTGTCGGATCGTGACATCATATTGCCGTCGGTCAGTGGCAGCGCCTCGATCAGCATGGTGGCGTTGCGTGACACGAGCGATGACAAGATCGTGGAACTGCCGGATGGGCTGGTTACCTCGACGAAGCTGCCGGAATTGTCAATTTCCGAGGCGGGACTGGCAGCCGGCGCCGAGGCCAGGTTCGTCAACGAGCAGCGTCTCGCACAGCAGGCGTTCCTGGCTCAGCTGCCCGGAGATCCACCCTCGGCCGATCAGCCGGTCATCCCCGAAGCGGAATTGTTCGAACCGGATACCGCCGAGCCGTCGAAGACCCTGGCCTCCCTGCAATCGAAGGTCGGTCAGCTTATGGGCTCCTTGCGCAAGGACGGGGAGCCGGAGTCGCCGGTGACGACATCCACTGCGGAAGAGACCGCGATTGAGCAGCCGATGCCGGTGTATGCGCCGCTGCCGGCATCGTTCCCGCCCGCCGCCAAGCCGCGTAGGTCCGCTACTGGCGCGACGCAGGCACAGTCCGGCAACGGCGTGAACGTACCGGCAAACGCTGCTGGTGCGTCTGCTGTTGCGGGCGGTACCGGCAAACCCCGGACGATCGGTGCAACCGGCGAGATACAGAGCATCGTGGTCAATATGCCGAATGTTCCGCTGCCGGAAGAGGACGACAATGAGCGCACCCGCGCCGGCAGCATCCCGCCGTTGCCGCAGTCCGGTGAGGCGCAGGTGTCTGAAGGCGAGCAAACCGTGGCTGGAAGCCATCCCACGACCCGTGCGGCTCAGCCCATTGCCACGAACGCCATGCCGCAGCCGCGCGCGCATATGTCGGAATCATTGGCCGCTCTTGCCGCCAGATCCGCCAAGGCCGCGGCGTCGGGCGACGCCGTAATGCCCCCGTCATTCGCGGTGTCGGCATCGGCGCCCGGAGCCAATGGAGCAGCCATCCCCGGATCATCGAAGTCGCGTACGCGGATGACGGCACCAATCAGCCGCGATGCCCTGCGGAACATGTCTGGCGGCCGTCCTGCGGCGGCTCCGGGTGCGAATGTGCCGGGTGTGCAGACACCGGCGCAGCGTGCCCAATCCGACGCCTTTGACCCCACGGTCACCGTTCCGCTGCTAGGCACTGATGGTACTTCGGTAGATCAGCTGCCGCCTATGGCCCAGATCATGCCGCCGAGCTTCGCGCCCCAGCAGGTGCACGATGTCAACGCGTCGAATGTCGGACGCAATATCGAGGAGGACCTGCCTGACCAGCCACTCTGGGGGCAGCTCAAGATCAAGGTCATCGCCATCGTCGTCGCGCTGGTTCTGCTAGTGGTGGGATTGGTCGCCGCATGGTTCATCCTGAACGGAGACAACCACGGTGGTGGATCCGACAATCAGGATTGGCCGAACAAGACCGACATCGATAACGTCCCGTTCGGCAACTCGACCACACAGAACTCCACGTCAAAGAACTCTGCGGCACAATCCGACATCGTGTACATCCGCGTTCTGTAGGCGACGCAGAAGTTCTCATAGGCCCCCCTCCTACTCACGGGTAGGAGGGGTGTTTCATCGTACGCGGTGACTCACGCTGTGGACTTATGCTGTGGGCCCGTATCGTGCTCGTATTAGCTCCTCCGGTTTCCATGAACGCGGCATGCCTGTTTCGGCAATCTGAAAGCGACCAATCGGCATTCGAGGCGAATCCATGTCGTTGTTCACCCACCGCTGGACGAGGTCAGGTCAACTCGCTATCGTAAGGGACATGACTGAACTTTCAACCATCATCATCGGTTCCGGCCCTGCCGGATATACGGCCGCAATCTACCTCGCACGCGCCGGGTATCGCCCAACCATTCTTGCGGGTGAGCTCACGCCGGGCGGCCAGCTGGTCAACACCACCACCGTAGAGAATTACCCCGGTTTCCCTGACGGCATTCTCGGACCGGAACTGATGGATCGTATGCGCGATCAGGCGGAGTCTTTCGGCGCATCCATCGAATATCTCGATGTCACGAGCGTCGATTTCAGCTCCTCCCCCAAGACCGTCACGTGCAGCAATGGAAGCCAATATCACGCCGATGCCGTCATCATCACCACCGGTTCGCAGTACCGCAAGCTCGGCATTCCCGGCGAGGCCGAGTATTCCGGTCACGGCGTATCGTATTGCGCCACCTGCGATGGTTTCTTCTTCAAAGACAAGCCCATCGTCGTGGTGGGCGGAGGAGACAGCGCGCTCGAAGAGGCACTGTTCCTGACTCGTTTCGGCTCTTCGGTGACCGTGTTGCACCGCCGCGACCAGTTCCGCGCCTCCAAGATCATGGTCGAGCGTGTGCTGAACAATCCCAAGATCACCGTGAAAATGAATACGGTGGCGACAGCCATTCGCGGGCAGAAAAACGCCGCCGGCGCGCAGACAGGCGCTGATGCGGTAACCGCTGCGGCACCCGCAGCGCAGAACACCGGAAATCTTCTCTCGTTGAAGACAACTCCGATGCTGAATGTCTCCGGATCGGCATTGAATGCTCCCTCTTCGACCGGCATTTCCCTGTCGGCAAAGGCTGAAACCGCAGATGATTCCGCCGGCTTTGTGGACATTCGCGACACCGTGACAGGCGAGACGGGCACGTTGCCCGCCGAGGGCATCTTCGTGGCGATCGGCCATGAACCGGCCACGCGTTTTGCGAAGGGTTCCGTGGATATGGATGACGACGGGTACATTCTGGTCTCCGGTGCCGGAACGCATACTTCCGTGCCTGGAGTGTTCGCCGCCGGTGACTGCGTTGACCGGGTGTACCGTCAGGCCATCAGTGCCGCAGGCATGGGATGCCGCGCCGCGCTGGACGCACAATCCTACCTGGCCTCACTGCACTGATCCAACAGCACAGCTCGACCTGTCGGCGAAATCAAACCTCATCACAGATGATGATATTGCTTCACCGGCGGGTTGAGCTACACAAATATTGCTTGCACTGTCAGTAATCACAAACGAAACGACAGACTGACCGAAATAGCGCTGCGGACGCTTACCAGCGCCGGAGAATCGCATCAGAACGACAATCCGCTCAAATCTAGCGCATTGTACTGGACCGATTTCAACTCATATCGCTCAACAGAGTTTTCTGTAATGAATTTTCAGGTGCATGCAATAGGATAGTCATACGGGCGGTTCATTGCATTAGTCCTCTGACTGCAAATGCCACGACAGTTGCCTTATACGCGTTCTGCCGGAGAGGCAATGAATACCTCTCCGGCAGACCAGATCATACGGCTCATGAACGGCATGACCGTTTCCCGTTGTATGATGATGGCGGCTCACACCGTTGTGTGGCCCGCAACCTCACACCCATTTTGCCGCCGCGCCCTCGACTGCCGTGGGAATCAGCATGCTGAGGATGCGTTCCATATCCTCAGGGGAGGAAAACACGATTTCGATTCGACCGTGCTTTTGCGTACCCTTGATGGACACTTTGGTGTCAAAATGATTTTCAAGGTTGTTGACAATCGGAGAACCGGCCCAAGGATTGTTCTTCGTCGGCCTTACCTTCTTAGGCACGTTGCTTTCTGCGTTCTTCAGCGCCACGATTTCCTCGGTGCTGCGAACCGAAAGCCCCTCCCCTATGATTCGAGTGGCCAGCTTGTCGATTTCACTTTCGTCATTCAAACCAAGAAGAGCTCGCGCATGCCCTGCGGACAGTACGCCTGCGGCAACTTTCTTCTGCACGGACGCAGGAAGATTCAGCAGACGCAATGTGTTCGCGATTTGCGGTCGCGATTTCGAGATCGACTTGGATAGTTCAGCCTGAGTCAGGCCGAAGTCATCAATCATCTGCTGATATGCCGCCGCCTCTTCCAGAGGATTCAGTGCGACGCGATGAAGGTTCTCCAGCAGTGCATCACGCAGCATCTCGTCATCTGATGTGGTTTTGACAATCGCCGGAATCGTCTTCAGTTGTGCAAGTTGTGATGCACGCCAGCGACGCTCGCCCATAATGAGCTCGTATTTCTGCGATGTTTCACGTGAAACATCACTCTTGCTGGACTCCCCAGCCTGACGCTTGCGAACCACGATCGGCTGCAATACGCCGACTTCCTTGATGGACGCGGCCAACTCATTCAGCTCTTCCTCATCAAAGACGCTGCGCGGCTGCTGCGCATTCGGAACGATGGAGCTGACAGGAATATCCAGCAGATAGCCACCCTCGACAGGCTTCAATTCTGGAGTTTCCTTATTATCCTTTTCCTTGCCGGATGCCTTTGTGCTCTCGGAACGCTGAGCCGGCTGCGTTTTCTTGGAATCGCTCGTCCCCTGTGCTGTTGCTCCGAAAAACATGTCACTGGGGTGTGCCATATCACTGATACCGGGCATGGCAACGCGCTTGCCGCTCTTGGGCTTCTCCACCGTTGTGGACTTGTGTACGGCAGGAATGGAATCCTTCATGGCCGGAATGGTCTTACGCTTGATTTCGCCAAGACGAACCGGAGCGGTAGACTCACTGTGTTGTTCAGTACCGCTCTTATGGGATTCGACCTTCTCTGGCGCAGCCGCAGCTTTCTCTTGAGGGGCTTTCTTGTTGGCTGTCGTCTCCTCGGATTCGAGATCAACACCCAATTGCTGCTGTTCCGCATGAGCTGTTTTCGACTCACCGGGAAGTGCGGGGAACAGCGCACCCAATCCTTTACCCAAACGTGATTTTGAGGTCATGGGTTACTCTCCCCTCTTCGCGTCAATTGCAGCCAGCACCGAAGGCGATCGACGGGCGATTTCCAAGGCCGCTTCGCCATAGGCACTCGCTCCCATTCCACGCGGGTCATAGCTGATGACTGTCTTTCCGAAACTTGGAGCCTCAGATATTTTTACCGTACGGGGAATCGTCGTATCCAGAACGATACTCGGATAGTGACTCTTCACCTCTGAGAACACTTCCCTGCTGAGCAATGTTCGTTTATCAAACATAGTGACCAGCATAGTCGACACAGTCAAATTAGGGTTATAGTGCTCCTGCACCAATCCTATGGTATTGATAAGTTGACCAAGCCCCTCCAAGGCATAGTATTCAGCTTGGATCGGAATCAACATCTCAGACACCGCGCACATGGAGTTGATGACCAACAGGCCAAGACTCGGCGGGCAATCGACCAGAACATAGTCATAATGATTGTTCGGATCCTGCAGGAATGATTCGACGGCTTCCTTCAGCAGATTGTTGCGATTCGGCAGATCCGCCACTTCCAGTTCCGCACCCGAAAGTTCAATGGAAGCGGGAACCACATCGAGCCCTGGGATATCAGGACAGGTTTTCAGTACCTCTCCGATTGTCATTCGTCCTTCAAGAACGTCATATACCGAAGGATCGCTGGTGCCGTGAGGAACACCGCATGCCGTAGAGGCGTTCCCCTGGGGATCCATATCGATGACCAGAACGTGAGCTCCATGAGAGGCGAGAGCTGCGGCAATATTCACCGTTGTTGTCGTCTTGCCGACGCCGCCTTTCTGGTTGGCGACGGCCAGGCATCGGGTTCTCGATGGCAGGGGGAACAATGCGGCATTCAGGCGTTCATAGCGTGACGCCTCATCTGCAATCTCGGCGCCCAAAGAGGAACCATCATTCCCGAAAATCCTTCTGACCGTTTCAGAAGCAGATTCCATGGCAGGAATCGCAGAGGATTCCTGTGAATCATTGGATGTCATAGTCCCTCCTAAAAAACGAACAACATCTAATTTTTCCTAGTCGTATGGACATCTCAAGTTGTGCACAGCAATGTGGATAACTGTGGATAAGTATAGTGCATTAGTGTGTGAACACTTCGATCAACACTAGATAAACCGTTTATTTCCGCCATTTTCCTAATGTGGATTACATGTCGCAAATAATGTGGATAACTTTGTGCACTGTTTGAAATTGTGGATAACTCCATTCTTGCGAAACCATCGCTTTCGTGTTTGACATCCATTGTTTCACGTGAAACAATATTCGGACAGTCAGCGATGTCGATGAAGATATAACAGCATTGTTTATGCGATCAAAGGCAATGGATATCGTCCATCTCGCCCCGCAATCCAACCTCCGACAGCGGAAGCAGAATTACGATTCCCATCAGCGGGGGTATGGGATTATCGTGTGACTCCCACCCATGGGAGCCACACGATAATTAGCGCTTGTCTACGAGAACGACGTGCGTGGATTCGAGACCGGGAGCTACTGGAGCTTCAACGACACGAGCACACACTCCCCCGGCATGGGAAATTTGATGCTTCGCCTTTTCAATCTCAGCCTGCGCCGAACGGCCTTTCAATGCGACCAGTCGACCTTGAGGGCGAAGCAGAGGCAACGTCCAACCGGCAAGCTTGGTCATTGGCGCCACTGCTCGACAGGTCACTACAGAGAATGGTTTCAATTCACCTTCGTGGTGCTTGATACGATCGATGACTTCGTCGGAACGTGCGCGAATAATCGTAACATTCTGCAGGTCCATGTCATCCACGCACTCTTGCAACCATTCGACACGACGTTCCATGGGCTCAATGAGTGTAAACGCACAATCCGGCATGCATGCTGCCGCAACGATTCCAGGGAAACCGCCGCCACTGCCAACATCGGCAATGGTCTTTGCCTTGCTTCGATCGGTGACTTCCCGAATGAACGGGACGCATGCGGCGGAGTTGAGGATATGACGTTCCCAGATGATGGATATGTCGCGTGGGCCTATCAATCCACGCAGCTCACCCTCGCGGGATAGTTTCACGTGAAACACTTCGAGCTTGTCGTATGCTTCGCCCAATGCCTCACGAACTATTGCGGAATCATCCAGCTCATCACCAGATGTTTCACGTGAAACAATATCGCTCACTCTTCGCTACCTTCATCGACGTCGGATTCATCGGCGTTGCTCTTCATGTAGATGGTGACATAGCGACGCGGCTCTTCACCATGAGAACGAGACTTCAGCCCCTCCTCGCGAACCACATCATGAATGACCTTGCGCTCGAACGAATTCATCGGTTTCAAATCAACGGGCTCACCAGTGTCATGCACTTCATCAATGGCATCAAGTGCAATGTCACGAAGACGCTGACGCTTGCGCTTCAGGAACCCGTCAACATCAACAATCAGATGCGAGCGTTCGCCGGTCTTCTGCTGAACAGCAAGCCGGGTAAGCTGCTGCAAAGCATCGACCACTTCACCATTGCAACCAATGAGATGCTTGATATCCGTATCGTCATCAGCGATGATCTGCACCATCGGACGACCGTTGCGAACACCCATCTCGATATCGCCTTCGTAATCGGCGATGTCCAATAAGCCTTCCAAGTAGTCGGCGGCGATGTCAGCTTCTTCATTGAGCTGATCGATCGTCGTGGTCTCCTCCTGCGCCATATCACCACTCCTTTAAGCGAGTATTACTTCCATAGTGTAAAAAAAGGAAACCTCACGGTCAAATAGAGGTTTCCAATCGTGTCACTTTTTCTTACGATTCTTCCGCTGGGGCTGCTTGCGCTGGTATCCCCGCTCCAGACGAACAGCGGCTTCCTGACGCGCCTTCTCCAGTTCCTCTTCCTCAATCGAAAGCTGTCCGGCCTTGGCGCGACGAGCATTCTCTTGACGATGATCTCGAATCTCCTTTTCCTCAGCTGCACGGGAACCCGGGGTCGGGAACTTGTACACCTGGAACAAGGAACGGGCAAGGTTGCATGCGTTGTTGGTCAGCCAGTACACCAGCACGGCGAACGGGAACATGATGCCGGAGAAGATGTACATGATCGGGAAGCCCCAGGTCATGGCCTGCTGCATCTTGTACGTGGATCCCTGCATCGAAGCCTTGGGGAGGTTCTTGCGCATGTTGTTGAACTGCATGTACCACATGCATGCGCACATCAACAGGATGAAGAAGCCGATGACGACCTTTCCGGAATTGTTGGCCGTACCGAAGGTATCGGTGACGCTGACACCGAAGACGCGGGTTTGCGCGAACTGCTCGGCAGTCGCCTGATCGAATGCGCCAAGCGCTCCCCTCTTGCCGGTCGCGATATACGGAATGGCGGAAAGCATGTAGAACATGCACATGAACACAGGACCCTGAATGACGGCGGTCCAACACGACCCCATGGGGTTGGCGTCATTGTCCTGGTAGAGCTTCATCATCTCACGGCTCATGGCCTCTTTGCTGGCCTGATCCTTTTTGCCCTTGTACTTGTTCTGAATATGCTGCATCTTGGGCTGCAAGGCCTGCATCTTGCGCATCGACTTCATCTGCTTGAGATAAATCGGCAAAATACAGGCGTGCACCACGAGCACAAGGAACACGATCGCCAGCACCCAAGAGATGCCGATCGGTGCCATGCCCAGCAAGGTGAGGAACTTATGGAACAGGACCATGACCTGGGTCATGAGCCACTCAAGTGGGGTCAGCAGCTTATACAGCCAGCCCCAAATGCCTCTGTCAAGAAGAAATTCTCCGGAAGTGTTCATCAGGCCATCTCCTTAATCATCGGCCATTGGTGTGAGTCGAGGCTTCTCATATGCCTTCGACCAGCGAAATCTGTAGCACAGTGAAAAATGTTGCGGAACATCATCGATGCCGCCACGACTCCAAGGGTTGCAGCGAAGAAAACGCCAAATAAACAGCACGATTCCTCTTACCGCGCCGAAGCGCCGAACCGCAGTGATCGCGTAATGTGAGCAACTCGGATAGTACTTGCAGCATGGCGGCGTTTTCGCCGAAATGGCCCTCTGGTACCACTTGATCATGCCGATAAGCGCCGATCCGATGGCTGACATCAGCGACTCACCCTGCGTTCATGCTTAGTCGTGACTTTGGCGAAGCAACGGGAAAACTGTCGGTCAAGGTCAGCGAAATCGACACGCGATGCGCTGGGTTTGGCTCTCACGACGATATCGCACTGCATCGGAAGCATATCTTCATATCGTCTTGCGAGCACACGAAATCGACGCTTCACACGATTACGCGTTACAGCGTTACCAACAGCCTTGCTGACGGCAAGTCCCATACGTCTCATGATATCCGCAGATGCCTGAACATCACGGGTATCGTCATGCACCACAAAGTGCACGACGATATCCGAATCCGTCACCTTGAAGCGACGCTTCAGCACTGCGATGAAGTCACGATGGCTTTTCAGCCGCTTCACTCGCCTTCGTCACCTACCGCAATCAGGCGGACAGAGACTTACGTCCCTTGTTACGGCGGCGGTTGATCATCGCGCGGCCGGAACGGGTGCGCATGCGCACGCGGAAACCATGCTTCATCGAGCGACGGCGGTTGTTGGGCTGGAATGTCCTCTTCATAGTTATGCTCCCGGTTTTTGCCATGCTGATGCACGGCTCTCATGAGTCAAGCTCTATAACGGTACTCTGAGCCATGCCCAAAAATCAAAATGAAAACAATTTCTTCACGATTTATCAGTGTGTCGTGCCCCTTGCAGAGCAGCGGAAAACATTGGAAACACGCCAAAACATGTAGAAAAGTTATCCACAAATTACATGAATGTTATTCACAATTGAGGCGACACAACACGCTAAGCTGTGGATAACTTGGCTAAAGTGGAGTACATATATCCTGTTGTTGTTGTACTTATTATAGCTACCGTAGCGTATCCGCTGCGGTGCGCACCGGCACACATACCTGAAGGAGGTCACAATGTCGGATGACCTTCTCGGTCCAGCCGGGCAAGCCACGCGGATATGGTCGGACACGCTGCGTCTGCTCAAGCAGAATCCCACGCTGTCGCCGCGCGACAAGAGCTGGCTTGAAGGAGTCGTACCGGAAGCGGTATATGGCACGACCATCGTATTGTGCGTAAGCAACATGGCCACGCAGCAAGCGTTGCAGAATGAACTCAATGCGCCGCTGCTCAACGCTTTGAAAATCATATCCGGAAACGACATGTTCCCGGCGTTCAAAATCGTGGCTCCTCAGGTGTCCCAACCGGAACCGCAGCCGCCGGCATCCCGGCATCCCGATACTGCGGCGAAACCGAGCGAACCGTTCCCGGCGAATCCGTCGCCGACCGTCGCCGATCTGGCTCAGGAATCCTACATGCCCAACAGCATGCAGTCAATCTCCTCCATCGATTCGATTTCCGCGGAAATGACGGAGGCGAATCAGCAACCAGGCGCCACGGCTCCTCGAATACCCGGCGAGCCGAGTTTTCCGGTCCGACAGCAGAAGGTGATGCGCGATCCGGAAACCCATCTGAACAAAAACTCGACGTTCGACACGTTCGTTCCCGGTGATTCCAACCGTTTCGCACGCACTGTCGCGCTTGCGGTCGCCGAGGGAACCGGGCAGGAATTCAACCCGTTGTGTATCTACGGCGGATCGGGACTGGGCAAGACCCACCTGCTCAACGCCATCGGCAACTATGCATTGGTCAAGGATCCCACGCTCAAGGTCCGATACGTCAACAGCGAGGAATTCACCAACGAATTCATCGAGGCACTGCAGACCCCGGCCCAGAGCCAGAACCGCATCGCAGAATTCAACCGCCGATACCGCGAGGTCGACGTGTTGCTCATCGACGACATCCAGTTCCTCGGCGGCAAGGAAGCGACCCTCGAACAGTTCTTCCACACGTTCAACGCGCTGCATCAGGCCAACAAGCGTATCGTCATCGCGTCCGATGTCGCGCCCAAGAACCTCAAGGGCTTCGAGGCACGACTCATCTCGCGTTTCGACTCCGGACTCACCGTCGATGTCAAGCCGCCTGATCTTGAGACCCGCATCGCTATTTTGCGCATGATGGCTTCGATGAACGGCACTTCGACACCGAATGACGTGCTGAATCTGATCGCGGAGCGCTTCACCGAGAACATCCGCGAGCTGGAAGGCGCCCTGATTCGCGTGAGCGCGGTGGCATCGCTGAGCAGTCAGCCGGTGACCCGCGCGCTTGCCGAGCAGACGCTGCAGGACTTCTTCACCACCGACGTGGAAATCAAGCCGACCGACATCATCGGGCAGACGGCGAAGTACTTCCATCTGACATTCGACGACATCGTCGGGCGCGCGCGAACGAAAAACATCGCGCTGGCCCGTCAGGTCGCCATGTATCTTGCCCGTGAGATGACCAGCATGAGCCTGGTCGATATCGGCGAAGTGTTCGGCGGCCGCGATCACACCACGGTCATGCACGCGTATACCCGCGTCAGCGATGATATGCAGGAAAAGCCTGAAATTTACAACTACGTGACCGAGCTGACCGCGCGCCTCAAGCAGCGCGGCAATGAGTGACGACAGTCGTTTTCTCTCGGCTGTGCAATGGTCCCGTCTGGCACGATCGCGCTGAGACACCAAAAAACGCCTTTTTCGTCGCTGTGCGTGATTCTGCTGGATGAAGGCCTGATTCGTCACCGTCGACAGGACCTATCAGACTCAAATAATATAGACATACATATTTAATCTGTATAATAAAACAGGCGCAACACGCCGAACGATCTGCTGATTGAAGGAAAAGTTATCCACATGCTTATTCACAAATGTGGGTAGAGCCTGCGGATAACTTGTGGACTACTGCACATTTTTTGTGGATGAACAGTGGATTAATCCACAGGAAATGTGGACAATCAAAATAGTTCGCCGAAAATGTGGATAACTCGGTACTTATGCACATTTTGTCCGGAAAGTTATCCACATAATCTGTGGGTTACTCAGCCCATATAAACACAAGGATTCGCGCAGTTATCCACACTATCCACAGGGCTTATTACTACGACTATCTTATTTCTCTTTCGATAACCGTCGTGATGATAACTCACTTCGCGCATGAGAAAAAACAATCCGAACATGACCCGCTAGAATGTTGCCAAGCACATCGTGAAATGAGGGAACCCATGAAAGTAGAAATCGATTCCGCGGCTCTCGCCGACGCCGTAGCCTGGACGACCCGCGTCATCGACGCCCGACCGGCGAGCCCCATCCTTGCAGGTATCCAGCTCGAAGCCATCGACGGCACCCTTCAACTGTCCGCGTTCAATTACGAGATTTCCGCCCGTCACCACATCGAGGCCGGTATCGACGAACCCGGAACCGCACTGGTACTCGGCAAACTCCTCGCCGACATCACCAAGTCACTGCCTGCCGAAAAGACCTACCTGTCGACCGACGGCTCCACCATGACCATCAACTCGGGCAAGTCCACGTTCACCATGCAGCTCATGCCCGATGCCGAATACCCGGATCTGCCGGTCGTGCCGGCAAAGCTCGGCCAGGTCGACGCACCCACGTTCATCCAGGCCGTAACCCAGGCCAGCGTCGCGGTCTCCCGCGAGGAGAACCGCCCGGTGCTGACCGGCGTGCGCATGCAGTTCGACGGCGACAAAGTCACCATGACCTCGACCGACCGTTTCCGCCTGTCCCGCGCCACGTTCACCTGGACGCCGCAGAACATCGACACCTCTACGACCACACTGGTGCGCGGATCCCTGTTGCGCGACGTCGCCCGCGCACTTGACGATCACCAGAACGTCGTCATCGATTTCGACGCCGACAACCCCACGCTGCTCGGTTTCGAGAACGCCGGACGCGTCTCGACATCCCAGCTGATCGACGGCGAATTCCCTGCGGTCGACCGCCTGTTCGCCGACGAATACCCGATTCAGGCCGTCATTGACAAGCAGCTGCTGATCGCTGCCATCAAGCGCGTCGCGCTGGTCGCCGAACGCAACGCCCCGATCCGCATGGTGTTCTCCGGCCAGGAAGTCACCCTGTCCGCCGGCGCCGTGGACGAAGCCCAGGCGCAGGAAATGCTGGACATCGACATGGACGGCGAAGACATCACCGTCGCGTTCAACCCGTCCTACCTGATCGAAGGCCTGAGCGCCATCACTGAGCCGTTCGTGCGCATGAAGATGACCACGGCCGTCAAGCCCGTCGAATTCAACGGCCAGCAGGAGGCGGACAGCGACGAATCGATGGATTACCGCTATCTGCTCGTCCCGATGCGTTTCAACAGCTGAGCCCGACGGCTGAACACTGGAATCCGAATCGAATCGCCGGCACCGCCGAAACACACGGTGCCGGCGATGACATGACAGGAGCCCGTCTTGTACATTTCGCGTCTTGCGCTTGACCATTACCGGTCATGGAACCATTGCATGCTCGACCTCACGCCGGGCATCAACATCCTGCAGGGGGCGAACGGGCTTGGGAAAACCAACATCGTCGAAGCGATAGAAGTGCTGTCCACGGGCCTGAGCCATCGCACATCCAGCTCGGTTCCGCTGGTGCAGCGCGGCGAACATGCAGCGACGATCCGGGCCAATATCGAATCCGTGACGGATCCGGAGCCCGCTGATGATGGCGTCAATACCAGCGCTGATGCCGTGGATATCTCGGACATGAAACCGGTCCGGCAGACACAGACCACCACCCTTGAGGCCACGATTGCGGCACGCGGCGCCAACCGCGCCCGCATCAACGGCGGGCAGTCGCGGTATCTGCGGGAGATTCTCGGCACGCTGCCGACCGTGAGCTTCACCCCGGAGGATCAGCAGCTTGTGGCGGGCGACCCCGCCGTGCGCCGCTCGTTCATCAACCAGGTCGCCTCGCTGCTGATTCCCGGATATGCGAACCGGTTGCAATCATTCACGCACGTCGCCAAGCAACGAGCGGCACTGCTCAAACAGCTCGGTCAATGGCAGCGTGCAGGATCCCCGATTGACGCCGCGCTCAGCGGGCTGGAGATCTGGACCGGACAGTTCATCGAGGCGGGAGTCGCGCTCAGCCGCGACAGGCAGCGCATCATCGCGGAACTGAACAAGTCGTTCGGCCCGCTGTATGCCAGATTGGCCGGTGTGGCGGGCGACTTGCCGTCCAATGCGGAAATTCAGGATGCCGCGCAGGATGGTGGTGAGCAGGCAGCGGTCGAATACGTGCCGTCATTCGACGAGATCCTTGGAACACAGGCGCCCGAACCGTTGATAAGCCAGCATTTCCAGCGCATCTATCCCGGCGAGGTGTCTCGCGGCGTCAATCTGATCGGCCCGCAACGAGATGACCTGTTGGTGACGCTCAATGGCATGCCGGCCAGGGAATTCGCCTCCAACGGCGAGATGTGGACGTTGGCCCTGGCATTGAAGATGGCACAATACCGGGCCCTCTGCGAGTATTTCGACACCAGGCCGGTGGTGATTCTCGACGATGTGTTCGCTCAGCTCGACGAATCGCGCCGCACCGAGATCCTGCGTTTTGCCGCGGCTCAGGATCAGGTACTGATCACCGCGGCCGCGGAAAGCGATATTCCGATACTGCCGGCGAATGAGTCGACAGAATCCGGCGAGATACCGGTGAACCGCATCGCAGTGGCCGATCTCAAACGGCGCGACGAAGCGGATGCCGAGAGGGCCGGCGAACAATGACCGAACCCCGCAAGCCGAATACGCCGGGCGGGCCGGGGGCACCGAGCAGGCCCGACAAGCCGGGCAGCGCGGTCAAGCCGGGCAATGTACACGATTCGCACGAGCCGATTTGCGCGACCCTGCATCTCGACCAGCGCAAACTGCCCGCCACGGTGTTCGAGCACATCGCCAAGATGGCGGGAGGAAGGCGTCAGCGGATGATTGACGCCGAGGCCGCATGGGAGAACTTCGGCAAGCCGGGCCGTGACCCGAGCACCTTGGGCAGCGTAACGGCGCTGATTGCGAATAACGGTCATTGGATACCGTATCTGAAAATCGCGCAGCTGCGCAATCACTGGGATCAGGTGGTCGGACCGGTCATCGCCCAGCATTCGCAGGTCATCGGGCTGCGCGACGGAGTCATGACCATCCGTGCCGATTCCGCGGCTTGGGCCACCCAGCTCACCTACCTGATTCCGCAGCTGGAACGTACCATCAAGGAGCGCCTGCAGGGGTTGGACGTCCACAAGATCCAGGTAACAGGTCCCCGTGCCGCGACATTTCGCGGCTCAAGGATGAAGAGGCGCTAAATTCGCTCAGAGAGCCAAAGTCCCCGTAGACGGGTAGGATTGGCGGATAATAGGTTCAGCGCTTAGAAACCCCCGTTATTCGCGTTCTAGAGCGTATCGCCCGCAGAACAACCTTTCATGACGAAAGAATATGCAGGAAGGAAACCGTTAGTGGCAGTTCTTGAATCGGATTCCGAACATGAATCCCGTGACGAGTCCGGCATGCCTGAGCAGGCTCCGGGCAGCGGTCTGACGGCGAGCAGCGCCGAGCAGCATGACCGCGAGGTCGATGAAGCCATCGCCCAGGACGAGCTCGATGACGCCCAGCTTGACGACACCTTATCGCCCGACCATTATGACGCCAGCGACCTGAAGGTGCTGGAAGGCCTTGAGGCGGTACGCATCCGCCCGGGCATGTACATCGGCTCCACCGGCCCGCGCGGTCTGCACCACCTGGTCTACGAGATCGTCGACAACTCCGTCGACGAGGCACTGGCCGGCTACGCCACGCATATCGAAGTGACGATCCTGCCGGACAACGGCATCCGCGTCGTTGACGACGGTCGAGGCATCCCGGTCGACGAAGTTCCCGGCGAAGGCGTCTCCGGCGTCGAGACCGTGATGACCAAGCTGCACGCCGGCGGTAAATTCGGCGGCGGCGGATACGCGGTGTCCGGCGGCCTTCACGGTGTCGGCATCTCCGTGGTCAACGCGCTGTCGACGCGAGTCGATATCGAAGTGCGGCGCCAGGGATTCCACTGGACCCAGACATACGTCAACCAGCATCCGACGGCCCGCCTCGCCAAGGGCGCCCCGATGGCCGAGGATGAGTCGACCGGCACTTCCGTGACGTTCTGGCCCGATGCGGCGATCTTCGAAAGCACGGTATACGACTTCGAGACGCTGCGCTCCCGCTTCCAGCAGATGGCGTTCCTGAACAAGGGACTGAAGATTTCACTCACCGACCTGCGCGAGCCGGATCTGGCCGGCGACGAAGTGGCCGGCGATGACGATTCCACCGAGCCGAAGCACCAGAGCGTGACTTACCAGTACATGAACGGCATCAAGGATTATGTCTCGTACCTGGTCAAGTCCCGCAAGGCCACTCCCGTCGAGGAGGATGTCATCGATTTCGAGGCCGAAGACCTCAAGATCGGCATCTCGGCCGAGGTCGCGATGCAGTGGACCACCGCGTATTCCGAGGCTGTGCACACGTTCGCGAACACGATCTCCACCACAGAGGGCGGCACGCACGAAGAAGGCTTCCGTGCAGCGCTGACCTCGCTGGTGAACCGGTATGCGCGAGACAAGAACATCCTCAAGGAGAAGGATGACAACCTCTCCGGCGACGATGTGCGCGAAGGCCTGACCGCCGTCGTGTCCGTCAAGCTGACCACTCCTCAGTTCGAAGGGCAGACGAAGACCAAGCTCGGCAACTCCGAGGCGAAGACCTTCGTGCAGCGCGTGATGACCGACAAGCTCGGCGACTGGTTCGACGCGCACCCCGCAGAGGCCAAGAACATCATCCAGAAGGCCATCGAAGCCTCCCGCGCCCGCATCGCGGCGAAGAAAGCCCGCGAGAACACCCGGCGCAAGTCGATTTTCGAGTCGGCCGGCATGCCCGACAAGCTCAAGGACTGCCAGTCCAGCAACCCCGAAGAGTGCGAGCTGTTCATCGTCGAGGGTGATTCGGCAGGCGGCTCAGCCATTCAAGGGCGAAACCCGGAGACGCAGGCCATCCTGCCGCTTCGAGGCAAGATTCTCAACACCGAACGCGCCTCCATCGACCGCATGATGAAGTCCGACACCATCGAGTCGCTGATCACCGCGGTCGGCGGCGGCTATGGCGAGGAATTCGACGTGAGCAAGGTGCGCTACCACAAGGTCATCATCATGGCCGATGCAGATGTGGACGGTGCCCATATCGCCACGCTGAACCTGACGCTGTTCTTCCGTTACATGCGACCGATGATCACCGCAGGATACGTGTATGTGGCCATGCCTCCGCTGTACCGTCTCAAGTGGACGCGCGGCGATCATGATTACGTGTACACCGACCGCGAACGCGACGAGAAACTCGCCCAGGGCAAGGCCGCAGGCCGGCAGCTGCCCAAGGGCGAAGGCATCCAGCGCTACAAGGGTCTGGGCGAGATGACCTACCAGGAGCTGTGGGAGACCACCATGGATCCTGAGCACCGCATCCTGAAGCAGATTCACATCGAGGATGCCGCGGCAGCGGACGAGACCTTCTCGATGCTGATGGGCGACGACGTGGAACCGCGCCGTCTTTTCATCCAACGCAATGCCAAGGATGTGCGTTTCATCGACGCTTAAGGCTCTAATCCAAGCCCCGCCGGCGGGGGTCAGCGCAGCTGACTGGGGGGTGGTCCCGATCCACCCGATGACAGCGACAGAAACGACGCCCAACATACGGTCGAACAGATTTTAACCAAAGGACAACCAAGTGGCAGACGAAAACAGCAACGGCACCGACCTGCCGGAGCAGAACGACGAGCGTGCCGAACACTCGATGGAGCCCATCAGCCCTCAGGCCAACGAACAGTTGGTCCTCGACGACAATCGTGTGGCCCACACCGACATCCAGAAGGAGATGCGTCAGTCGTACCTCGACTATGCCATCTCCGTCATCGTCGAACGAGCCCTTCCGGATGTGCGCGACGGCATGAAGCCAGTGCACCGCCGCATCGTGTACGCGATGTATGACGGCGGCTACCGTCCTGATCGCGGCTATTCCAAGTGCGCCCGACCCGTCGCCGACGTGATGGGCAACTACCACCCACACGGCGACGCCGCGATCTACGATTCGCTGGTGCGCATGGCCCAGCCGTGGTCGATGCGATACACGCTGGTCGACGGGCAGGGCAACTTCGGCTCGGCCGGTGACGACCCGCCCGCAGCCATGCGTTACACCGAGTGCCGCATGATGCCGCTTGCGATGGAAATGGTGCGAGACATCGACAAGGACACCGTCGACTTCGTGCCCAACTACGATGGCCGTACGCAGGAACCCACCGTGTTGCCCGCGCGCTTCCCGAACCTGCTGGCCAACGGCTCGTCCGGCATCGCTGTCGGCATGGCGACCAACATTCCGCCGCACAACATGCGCGAGCTGGCGGAAGGCGTGCATTGGACGCTCGATCATCCCGAAGCGAGCCATGAAGAGCTGCTGAACGCACTCATCGGCATCATCAAGGGACCGGACTTCCCGACCGGCGCCACGATCCTCGGCCACAAGGGCATCGAGCAGGCGTACCGCACCGGCCGCGGCCTGATTACGATGCGCGCGGTGGTCAACACCGAGGAGATCAAGGGCCGTATGTGCCTGGTGGTCACCGAGCTGCCGTATCAGGTGAATCCCGACCGTCTGGCCGCTTCCATCCGAGAAGGCGTGCGCGACGGCAAGATCCAGGGCATCGCCGACATGCGCGACGAGACGTCGGGCCGTACCGGCCAGCGACTCGTGCTCGTGCTCAAGCGCGACGCCGTGCCGAAGGTCGTGCTCAACAACCTGTACAAGCATTCCCAGCTGCAGCAGACCTTCGGCGCGAACATGCTGGCACTGGTCGACGGTGTGCCGCGCACGCTGTCCCTGGATGCGTTCATCCGTCATTGGGTAAACCACCAGCTCGAAGTCATCGCACGCCGTACCGCCTACCTCAAACGCGAGGCCGAGGAACGCGACCACATCCTGCAGGGCTATCTGAAGGCCCTTGACATGATCGATGAGGTCATCGCCCTCATCCGTGCCTCCGAGTCCGCGGAGACCGCCCGCACGGGCCTTATGGACCTGCTTGACGTGGACGAGGTGCAGGCCGACGCCATCCTCGCCATGCAGCTGCGCCGACTGGCCGCCCTGGAACGTCAGAAGATCCTCGACGAGCACAACGAGCTCATGCGCAAGATCGCCGACTACAACGACATCCTCGCCAAGCCGGAACGCCAGCGCAAGATCGTCGGCGACGAGCTGGACGAAATCGTCGCCAAGTATGGCGACGAACGCCGTACCAAGATTCTGCCGTACTCCGGCGAGATGAACGTCGAAGACCTGATCGCCGAAGAAAACGTGGTCGTCACCGTGACCCACTCCGGTTTCATCAAGCGCACCAAGGCCGACGAATACCGCGCGCAGCACCGCGGCGGCAAGGGCATCAAGGGCGCCAAGCTGCGCGAGGACGACGTGGTGGACCACTTCTTCCTGACCAGCACGCACAACTGGCTGCTGTTCTTCACCAACAAGGGCCGCGTGTACCGTCTGAAGGCATACGAGCTGCCGGAAGGCTCCCGCGATTCCAAGGGACAGCACGTGGCGAACCTGCTGCAGTTCGGCCCGGACGAGACGATCCAGACCGTGCTGTCGATTCCGAACTACGACGTGGCCAAGTACTTGGTGCTCGCCACCCGTTCCGGCAAGGTCAAGAAGACCGCGCTCGCCGAATACGACTCCCCGCGTCAGGGTGGTCTGATCGCGGTACGACTCATGACCGACGAGAACGGCGAGAACGCCGACGAGCTGATCGGTGCCGCGCTGTGCAACGCCGACGACGACATCATCCTCGTCTCCAAGCAGGGCATGAGCCTGAAGTTCGAAGCCAACGACGAGCAGCTGCGCCCGATGGGCCGCCAGACCGCCGGTGTGCAGGGCATGAAGTTCCGCGACGGCGACGAGCTTTTGGCCATGGATGTGGTGCAGGGCGATTCCGACAGGGATCTGCTCGTGGTCACCAACGAGGGCTTCGCCAAGCGCACCGCCATCAGCGAATACCGTCTGCAGGGCCGTAACGGCTACGGCGTCAAGGCCGTGCAGCTCGCCGAAGGCCGTGGCTCCCTGGTGGGTGCCGTGATCGTGGAGGAATCCGACCAGATCATGGCCATCATGAAGTCCGGCAAGGTCATCCGCTCCAACGTCGCCGAAGTCAAGCGCACCGGACGTACCACCCAGGGTGTGACGCTCGCCAAGCCTGACAAGAACGACGAAATCATCTCCATAGCACGTAACGAGGAGACCGACGAGGATGACGCCGAGCAGGCCGCCGCGGAAAACGGAGCAGTCCAGAACGACGCAGCCGCGCAATCGCAAGCCGAAACCACTACTGAAAACTCCGCTGAAACCGGTACGGAAGCCACTTCCGATGCCGGCGATGGCGAGAATGTAGAGGCCTGAGACACAGGCGGGGAATCGTCTGCGAAAACTGGTAGCCTCGGCTAGAAGTAGGCAAGATTCTGCAAGGAGCAACGATGAGCGAGAACAATGAAAGCCATCAGGCGCAGGCAGGGGCGCAGGCCCCACGCGTGGCCCGTTCCGCATCCAGCCAGCCGTTGAGCGGTACGGAACAGTCTCAGGCGCATGAGAACATGGCCGCCGCGTCCGGCGGTGTGAAGGTTCGTGAAAAAGCGCGTCGTGGCGCGCCTCGCGCCCGCCGCATGAGCCTGTCCCTGACCCGCATCGACGCATGGTCCGCGGCCAAGGTGGCGTTCATGCTTTCCATCGCGGGAGGCATCATCCAGATCGTCGCGGTGACGCTGCTGTGGCTGCTGCTGAACGTGGTCGGCGTGTTCGATCAGGTGACGCAGATCGTGTCCTCCACCGGTCTTGACGCCGGCGGATTCGACCTTGCCAACGTGCTTTCGCTGAGCACCGTGCTGAGCGCGGCCACCATCTTCTCCATCATCGAAGTGGTGCTGTTCACCGTGCTGGTGGTGATTCTCACGCTGCTGTACAACGTGGTGAGCACGCTGGTCGGCGGCATCCACGTGACGCTCGGCGACGACTGATCGATTCGTCATACGGCGTTCGTACGGCGCTTGCGCAACGTAAGCCGTTCGTGCAACATAAGAAGACGGCGCTTCCCTACTTCGGGAGGCGCCGTCTTTTCTTATGTAATCGCGATTATGCGGTCGCTTTTATGCAATCGTCATACTGCGTTGCGTGTTATGCCGTAAACGCATATGAAAACGGTCCGTGCGAACGAATCGCACGGACCGTTGAAACGGATTGTGAAAGACGATCAGAGCACGCCCTGGGCGACCATGGCGTTGGCGACCTTGACGAAGCCGGCGGCGTTGGCGCCGAGCATCAGATCGCCCTCATGGCCGTACTCCTTGGCGGCGGCCAGGGAATTGGCGACGATGTTCTCCATGATGGACTTGAGCTTGTTGTCCACCTCTTCGAACGTCCAGGAAAGGCGGTAGGAGTTCTGGCTCATCTCAAGGCCGGACACAGCCACGCCACCCGCGTTGGCGGCCTTAGCCGGGCCGTACAGCAGGCCGTTGTCCTGATAGACGGCGATTGCCTCCGGGGTGGACGGCATGTTGGCGCCTTCGCACACGACCTTGCAGCCGTTGGCGACGAGGGCCTTGGCGGACTCCTCATCGATTTCGTTCTGGGTGGCGCACGGCAGCGCGATGTCGCACGGCACGGTCCACACGCCCTTGCAGCCCTCGTGGTATTCGGCACCCGGAACACGCTCCGCGTACTCCTTGATGCGGCCGCGGTGGCCGAGCTTGATGTCCTTGACGATGTCGAGCTTGATGCCGTCCGGATCGTAGACGTAGCCGTTGGAATCGGAGGCGGTGACGACCTTCGCGCCGAGGGCCTGGGCCTTCTCGGTGGCGAAGATGGCCACGTTGCCGGAGCCGGAGATGACGACGGTCTTGTCTTCGAAGGAATCGTTCTTCAGGACGCGCAGGGCTTCCTGGGTGTAGTAGCACAGGCCGTAGCCGGTAGCCTCGGTGCGAGCCAGGGAGCCGCCGAATTCGAGGCCCTTGCCGGTGAGCACGCCGGAGTATTCGTCGCGGATGCGCTTGTACTGGCCGAACAGGTAGCCGATCTCACGGGCGCCGACGTTGATGTCGCCGGCCGGAACGTCGGTGAACTGGCCGATGTGACGGCACAGCTCGGTCATGAACGCCTGGCAGAAACGCATGACCTCGGCGTCGGACTTGCCCTTCGGGTCGAAGTCGGAACCGCCCTTGCCGCCGCCCATCGGCAGGCTGGTCAGGGAGTTCTTGAGAATCTGCTCGAAGCCAAGGAACTTGATGACGCCCTCGTTCACGCTCGGGTGGAAACGCAGACCGCCCTTGTACGGGCCGATCGCGGAGTTGAACTGGATGCGGTAACCGCGGTTGACCTGCACCTTGCCCTCATCGTCCGTCCAGGCGACGCGGAACTTCACCACGCGCTCCGGCTCGACGAGGCGCTCGAGCACGCCCGCCTTCTCATATTCCGGGTGCTTCTCAACAACCGGCTCGAGGCTTTCGAAGACCTCGCGAACGGCCTGCAGGAACTCCGGCTGGTCGCCATCGCGCTTCTCGACCTGCGCGTACACGCGCTTGACGTACTCATCAGTGAGCATATTTTTCCCCTTCGGGATAGTTGGGTTATCAATACGGCGGTTTCATTCTATGTGCTTGATTGTGAGACGCACAAGATATTGCTCAAGATTTGGCTGGAGGCGTTTGGAACGCCATAGGATAGTGTGTGGAAGGCGAGGAGAGAGCGTCGTCCGCAACATCAACTCCCTCATTTCCCACAGGAGAAAAACCATGCTTGAAGGATTCAAGAAGTTCATTGCACGCGGCAACATGATAGACATGGCTGTCGGTGTTGTTATGGGCGGTGCCGTCACCACCGTGGTCAATTCGATCGTGAACAGCGTGATCAACCCGTTCATCGCCATGATTTTCGGCAAGCCGAATATGGACGGCCTGCTGGCGATCACGTTCAACGGCGCGACCGTCTCGTTCGGCGCTGTGCTGGGCGCGATTCTGAATTTCCTGATTATCGCGGCCGCCGTTTATTTCTGCATTCTGGTGCCGATTAACAAGTTCCGCGATATGACCGAAGCGCTGCTTGCCAAGACCAAGCTTGCCGAGCAGAAGGAAGCCGAGGAAAAGGCCGCTGAAGAGCCGTCTGCCGAAGAGCAGACCGTCCAGCTGCTGCAGCAGATTCGTGACGAGCTGGCCAAGCAGAACGCGGCCCGCAACTAGTTGCGATTCGTGGTGCCACTCCCCTATTGATTTGATGATTCCGGCCGCTTGCGGGTATGCAGGCGGCCGTTTTATTTGGTTTGCGGGCGATCGCGTCCGTTGGATGGTCGACAAGAGGCTGAATACGAAAAAGGCTTCCGATTACTCGGAAGCCTTCAATTCTGTGGAGCTAAGGGGATTCGAACCCCTGACCCTCTCCATGCCATGGAGATGC